>Ga0116227_10009876_pt1 | contig 17040 bp, 13 predicted proteins | sample S1TSphgellanicum_FD_89693 | JGI IMG/M metagenome (GOLD analysis project Ga0116227, IMG submission 89693) | Host-associated microbial communities from peat moss isolated from Minnesota, USA - S1T2_Fb - Sphagnum magellanicum MG | ecosystem: Host-associated > Plants > Peat moss > Unclassified...
CGCGTTGTCGAGGTACCGCAGCATCGCCGGATCCTGCGAGACGGCGAGCGTGAGATCGCGGATGTTGCCGAGCGCGTTCGTGCGGAAGAGGTTGTTCTGATCGACTAGCGCCTGCGCGGGGATGCCCTTCTGGTAGGCGCTCGTGAAGTGCCCGTGCCAGAAGAGCGTCATCTTCTCTTGCAGCGGCGCAGGCGAGACGATCATGCGATCGAGGAACCAGCGCTCGAGCGCGATCGTATCGGCGCGATGTGCCTGCGCGATCGCCGTGCGGAACGCGGTGAGGTCGCCGCCGGGCGGCGGCAGCCCCGGCCGGCGCCGGTCGGCGACGAGCCCCGCGGGCGCCGCCGGCAGTGCCGACGCGTCGGCGAACTGCACGAAGCGATCGACTGCGGCACGCATGCCCGCGGCGCTGAGCCGCGCGACGTCGGCGGGCGAACCGCCGAAGCCGGCGCGACGCGCGAGGTGCGCGGCGTGGCGCACGGTCCATGGGCCGGCATACGGCTCGAGCGCGGTCGCGAGATCGAGCGTGCCGGTCGGGCGATACGATGCGGGTTCGGTGGCAAGCGCAGCGGACATGGATGCTCCGGTCAAGGTGGCGTTGCCATGATAACGCGCGCCGTCGCGCACCGTCCCGCGAACTGAGGGATTCTAACCGCGTTCAAACAAGGCTGGAGCATGACCGTCGCCGTCGATGCCGCCGAACGCAACGCGAACGCCATGCGCGCGCTCGTCGCGGACCTGCGCGCGCGGCTCGCCCGCGCCCACGAAGGCGGCGGCCCATCGTCGACCGCGCGCCATCGCGCGCGCGGCAAGCTCACCGCACGCCAGCGAATCGACCGGCTGCTCGATCCGGGTGCGCCGTTTCTCGAGTTCTCGGCGCTCGCGGCGAACGGCATGTACGACGATGCGGCACCCTCCGCCGGCATCGTCACGGGCATCGGCCGCGTGAACGGCACGCCGTGCGCGATCGCGGCGAACGACGCGACCGTGAAGGGCGGCACCTACTATCCGATGACGGTGAAGAAGCATCTGCGGCTGCAAGAGATCGCCGCGGAGAATCATCTGCCGTGCATCTACCTCGTCGACTCGGGCGGCGCGTTCTTGCCGTTGCAGGCCGACGTGTTTCCCGATCGCGATCACTTCGGGCGCATCTTCTACAACCAAGCGCGCATGTCGGCGGCCGGCATCCCGCAGATCGCCGCCGTGATGGGCTCGTGCACCGCGGGCGGCGCGTACGTCCCGGCGATGTCGGACGAAGCGATCATCGTACAAGGCACGGGCACGATCTTTCTCGGCGGGCCGCCGCTCGTGCGCGCGGCGACGGGCGAAGTCGTGAGCGCGGAAGAGCTCGGCGGCGCCGACGTGCACACGCGCCTCTCCGGCGTGGCCGATCACCTCGCCGTCGACGACGAGCACGCGCTCGCGCTCGTACGCGAAGCGGTCGCGCACGCCGGCGTGCGGCCGCACGATCCGTGGCCGCTGCAGCCCGCGCGTCCGCCGGCGCGCGAGCGCGAGGCGATCTACGCGATCGTCCCGGCCGACGCGCGTCAGGCGTACGACGTGCGCGACGCGATCGCGTGTATCGTCGACGGCAGCGACTTCGCCGAGTTCAAGGCGCGCTACGGCACGACGCTCGTGTGCGGCTGGGCGCACGTCGACGGTCATCCCGTCGGCATCCTCGCCAACAACGGCATCCTCTTCAGCGAGAGCGCGCTCAAGGGCGCGCACTTCATCGAACTCTGCGCGCAACGCGGCACGCCGCTGGTCTTCCTGCAGAACGTCACCGGCTTCATGATCGGCAAAGCCTACGAGAACGGCGGCATTGCCAAGGACGGCGCGAAGCTCGTGAACGCTGTCGCGTGCGCGAACGTGCCGAAGTTCACCGTCGTGATCGGCGGCAGCTTCGGCGCGGGAAATTACGGCATGTGCGGTCGTGCATTCGGTCCGCGCCAACTCTGGATGTGGCCGAACGCGCGCATCTCGGTGATGGGCGGCGAGCAGGCGGCGGCGACGTTGCTCACGGTGCGCACCGACGCGAGCGGCGCGCTCGCACCCGACGAGCAGGCCGCGTTCACCGCACCGATCCTCGCGAAGTACGAGACCGAGGGCAGCGCGTACTACGCGACGGCACGCGGGTGGGACGACGGCGTCATCGATCCGGCCGACACGCGCGATGTGCTTGCGCTCGGCCTCGCCGCCGCCCGGTACGCACCGCCCGAGCCCACGCGCTTCGGCGTCTTCCGGATGTAGTGCGGCGCGCGTGAACGTGCGAATCATCGCGGCATACGCCGTGATGTGCGCGATCTGGGGCACCACCTGGTACGCGATCAAGGTTGCGCTGATCGGCTTCCCGCCGATCACCGGCGCGGGCGTACGATTCGTGGTCGCGGGCGCGCTCTTCGCGCTCGTCGCGGCGTTCGCGCGCCGGCCCGGCGGCATCGCCCCGCCGCTCCGCCTGATCGTCACGCTCGCGATCGCGTTCTTCGGACTCAACTACGCGCTGACATACTATGCAGAAGCGCATCTCGGCTCGGGGCTCGTCTCGGTGCTCTTCGGAACGATGCCGTTCTTCATCTTCGTCCTCGCTGCGCTCACGCTCGGCGAGCGGATCACGCTACGCGTGATGTCGGGCGCGGCGCTCGCGCTGGGCGGCGGCGGCACGTTCTCGCGCACCGGCGAACGCGGCGACCTGCTCGCGATCGGTGCAGCGTTGCTCTCCTCACTGATGAGCGCGTACGGCAACGTCGAACTCAAGCGCGATGCCGACGCCGACCCGTTGCGCACGCTGCCGCCCGCGATGCTGATCGCGGGCGTCGCGATGACGCTCGGCGGGCTGATCGTCGAACGCGTCGACTGGCACGCCGCACTCACGCCCGCGCCGCTGCTCGCCACGCTCTACCTCGCCGTCGCGGGCTCCGCGATCGCGTTCTTCCTCAACCACTGGCTCTTGCAACGGTGCTCGACCGCGATCGTCGGGCTCTCGGCGCTCGTGATCCCGGCGATCGCGGTGACGTTCGGCGTGATCGTCGGCCACGAAGCCTTCGGCCCGCGCCAACTCGCGGGCTCGCTGCTCGTGGTCGCGGGTATGGCGATCGCGCTCGCGCCGCCCGCGCGCCGTCAGGTCGCGACGGGCTCCACGCTCGGCACGAGCGGGAGATCGACGGAGATCTGATTGCCGAAGATGGGCAAGCCGGTGGACGACAAGCCCGACCCGAGCGTGTCCACGATGAAGAGTCCGCGACCGCTCTCGCTCAGCAGCGAATCCGGCAGTCGCGGATGCAGGTCGAACGGCTGGCCCTCGCTCTGCACGAAGAGCCGGATCCGGTCGGCCGAACACACCACGTCGACGTCGATCGCGCCGGGCGCGTGGCGCACCACGTTGCCGATGAGTTCACCGTAGATCAATTCGGCCGCCGCGCAATCGCCGTGCGCGCGCTGCGCGAGCCACGCTTTCAGACGTAGGCGCGTCGGTTCGGCGCGCAGCGCATCGTTCGCGCCGAAGCGCCACCGCTCGACGCCGTCCGCGCGCAGCGTGAGGATCGCCGTATCGTCGCGCACCGCGCCGCGCAGCAGCCGCGCCTGCAGATAGCTCGCCGGGTCGGCGGTGTGCATGATGCCCTCATCCGAGGCAACGGCGCGCAACAACGCGTCGCCCTCCACCACGTCGCCCGTGCGTTCGATGAGGCCATCGGTGTAGGCCACGATCAGCCACGGCGCGCGCACGTGTATCGTGTGCGTCGCGAACGCACCCTCCCACACGCCGAGCGGCGGATCGCCGAACGCAAGCGCGCGCAGTCCGTCGTCATCGCGCACCAGCGGCGCGGGATGGCCCGCCGAGGCGTACTCGAGCCGCCCGCTCGCGAGATCGAGCCGCCCGACGAACGCGGTGACGAAGCGGCCCGCATGCTCGGCCGCGAGCGATGCGTTCGCTGCTTCGAGCACGGCGCCGGGCGCAAGCCCTTGCAGGCCGGCGACGCGGATCGCCTGGCGCATCGATGCCATCAGCACCGCCGCGTCGAGCCCCTTGCCCGCAACGTCGCCGATCGAGAACAGGAGCGAACCGTCGCGCAAACGCACCGCGTCGTACCAGTCGCCGCCGACGGTGACACCGTGGTCGCCGGCGCGATACGCCCGGTGCAGCGCGAGACCGTCGATCACCGGCAGCGTTTGCGGCAACGCGGCGTTCTGAAACGTCGTCGCGACGTTGCGCGCGCGCTCGTACATCACCGCGTTGTCGATCGCCACCGCGATGCGTTTGGCGACGATCTGCGCGAAGTCGACGTCGGCACGCACGAACGGCTCGTTGTCGCGTCCGCGCACCAGGTGGAGCATGCCCGTCACCTCATCGTCGACGATGAGCGGAACGACGATCGCCGAGGCGAGATCGAGCTGGCGCAAGAGCGACGCGTGCCGCTGGTCGACGGCGCCGGCATCGATCATCTCGGCCGAGATCGCGGGCAAGAACTGCGGCGCTCGCGTTTCGATGAGTTCGCGCGAGCTCTCGACCGAGAACGGGTAGCGGCGCACGAGTTCGTGCGCCAACTCGACGCGTCCGGGATCGGCGTGATGGATCGCGGCCGGCCGGAAGAACCCGTTGGGCTCGCGCAGATATACCGCGCACCAGTCCGCGATGCGCGGCACGGCCAAACCCGCCGCGAGCTCGAGCGCGACCTCGACGTCGCGCGGCGCGTTGAGCACGTCGCTGGCCTCGGCGAGAAACGCCATCATGTCGGCCGTGCGTTTGCGATCGTGGATGTCGGTCGCGGTGGTGAAAAAGCGATCGGCCTCCACCCCGTCGCGGCTCGTCGAGAGGCGCGACTGGAACCACCGGTACACGCCGTCGCTGCGACGCATGCGCAATTCCAGCTCCGGCGGGTCATCGCGATCGGAGCGGCGCGCCCAGAACGCCCGCGCCGCCTCGATATCGCCGGGATGCACGACGCGGTCCCACACGAACGCATCCGGCGACGGCGTCAACCCGGTGTACGCCCAAAATTGGGCGTTCGCGTAGGCGAGACGGCCGTCGGCGCTGCTGACGCAGATGAACTGCGGAATCGTGTCGGCCAGCAGCCGCAGTTCTTCGCGCTCGCGTATCTGATCGTGGATGTCGGTCGCGATCGCCGACCAGCGCACGATCACGCCGTTCTCGTCGCGCAGCGGCGCCGCGCGGCTGAGGTGTTCGCGATAGGTGCCGTCGTGGCGGCGCATGCGATGCGTCCACTCGGTGACGGAGCCGTTCGCGACGCCCCGGTCGCGCGCTTCGATGAGCAGCGGCAGATCGTCGGGGTGCACGACGTCGAGCCAGCCGAACCCGGTCAGCTCGTCCGGCCGTTTTCCCGTATATGCGCAGAAGCGCGCATTCACGTGCGTGACGTTACCGTCGGCGCTGGCGACCGACATCGACTCCGGGATCGCTTCCAGGACGGCGCGGATCGACGCGTCGGCGGCCTTGATCGCATCGATCTCGGTGCTGATGCCGTACCAGCGTTCGATATCGCCCCGTGCATTGCGGTAGGGGGTCGCCTGGGCGAGAAACCAGCGATACGCGCCGGTCCGGCTCATCAGCCGGAATTCGTAGCGGTACGTCTCACCCTTGCGGAACGCGGCGCGCCACTCGTCGGCCAGCCGCGCATGGTCCTCGGGATGGACGAATGCTACGAGGTGCGCATCGTCGGTCGCGTTCTCATCGGACGCATCGCTGCCGGTGTAGTCGATGAAACTGCGATTGACCCACTCGATCCGCCCGTCGGGCGCGAGCGACCAAACCATCTGGGGCAGCGAGTCCGCGATCTGCCGGAAAATGTCGCTTGGTCCGACCATTCTTCGCTGCATTTTCGGTAGCGACGACTCATATCCCGGCGTACCATTCGTAGCCTTGGTCTTCCCAATACCCGCCCTTCGAGAGCAGCGTGTTCGGGAACGTCGCGGCGATCTCGATGCGCCGCACCCACTTCGCGCTCTTGTAGCCGAGTTGCGTCGGGACGCGCAAGCGCACCGGTGCACCGTGGTCGGGATCGAGCGGTTTGTTGTTGAGGTCGAGCGCGAGCAGCGTCTGCGGGTGCGCGGCCTGATGCAGGTTGAGGCTCTCGTAGTATTCCGTGCCGTCGTCGTCTTTGTCGAAGCAGTGGAAGATCACGAACCGCGCAGTCGCTTTGGGCTGCGCCATCGCGATGACGGTCGCGAGTTGCACGCCGGTCCACTTGCCGACGACGCTCCAGCCTTCGACGCAATCGTGTCGCGTGATCTGCGTCAGCAGCGGCATCGCGCGCAGTTCGGCCAGCGTGAACGTATGCGGCCGCTCGACGAGCCCGTCGACCGGTAAGCGATAGCCGCGGTAGTCGTCGCGCATCGCGTCGGCGTAGCGCGTATCGGTCGGCGTTGCGAGGCCGTTGGTGCGGAACGGCTCGTTGATGTCGGATTCGCGGTAGAGCTTCGCCATGCCGCGCGTGCCGATGACCGCTTCGTTGAGGTTCTGCGCGACCGAGAGCTGCGAGCGAAACGTGTTGGTGAGCTGCGACTTCACGTCGGAACTGCAGGCGGCGAGCGAACTCGCGCCGAGCGCTGCGACGAAGAGCTTGCGGTTCATGCGCCCACCCCGTCGTGGTCGCGCAGCTTGTACCAGCCGGTGATCATCGCGACGATGTTGTTGATCGGACCGTTGGCAAACACGAGGATCATGTGCACCACGAAGTAGACGATGAGGATGCTCATCAGCAAGAAATGCCAGGTCCGCGCGAATTGCCGGCCGCCGAACACGGAGGTGAGCCACGGCAGCGACGCGTCGGCGCCGGGCGAGAGCGCGAGGCCCGTGAGGATGATCAACGGGATGAACACGAAGAGCACGAGCGTGTACGCCGCCTTCTGCAACGGGTTGTATTTGCCGTGCGGCGGCGGCTCGGGCCGCAAGCGCAAATAGTAGAGCTGCATCGGCAGCAGCTTCGGCAGATCCGATGGCCGCAGGACGATCTCGCGCAGATCCTTGCGGATGGCGCCTACGACGATGTAGAGCACGATCGCGATCAACAGCACCCAGCCGAAGAACAGATGCCAGAGCCGGCCGTCGGCGAGGTCTTGCACGGCGGGCAGCGTGATCGACGCGGGAAACGCGCGCGGCCCCTCGCTGCCCGAGCCATCGTCGGTGAAACCGAAGAGATGCGTGGTGACGAACGTGTGGCCGAAGATCGTCGTCGTGCCGACGGGCTGATTATTGGGCCCCGTGTACGCATCGAACGCGAGGACGCGATGCGCCGGATCGGTCTTGTAGCTCGCATCGAGATACGGCGCGGCGTTGAAGATCTGCAGGCCGCTCATCACGAGCACCAGCATCGCGAACGTCCACAACCAATGCGCGGTGCGCGCCGCGATGGAGTGGCGGTAGATTCGCTCCCCCGGTTGGGGGTCGGTCGGGGCGTGCGTCACGGTCGCGTCCACTTTCTCGGAGTTCGTCCCCCGCGCGCGGCGGAACTTCCGGCGAGCCGTGCGGTGGTCGTCATGCTATGGTACCCGTCGGGTGGGAAATGCGGCGTAATGCTGCTTACAACGGCGCTCGGTGACGCCCGGATGCGGCGCCGGAGGCGGCGCCCGGTGCGCGTGGAACGGCGAACCGGTGCCTGAACGCGTGGTTCGCGTCGAGCGCGAGGGGACGAACGCGCGCGTCGTCGTCGATCGGCCCGATGTCCGGAATGCCTTCAATGCGGAGCTGATCGCGGCGCTTCACGAGACGTTCGTCCATCTCGGCAACGACGCCGGCGTTCGCTCGATCGTGCTGACGGGCGCGGGCACGACGTTCAGCGGCGGCGCCGACATCGGTTGGATGCGCGATGCACTCGCGCTGGGCGAAGACGAGAACGTGCGCGATGCCGAGGCGATGGCGGCGATGTTCCGCGCGATCGATCGCTGCCCGAAGCCGGTGATCGCGCGCGTGCAGGGCGCGGCGCTCGGCGGCGGCTGCGGGCTCGTCGCGGTCGCCGACATCGCGATCGCCGCCGACGACGCGCGCTTCGGGTTCACCGAGGTGAAGCTCGGCCTCATTCCGGCCGTCATCTCGCCCTTCGTGATCGCGAAGATCGGCGTCTCGCAGGCGCGCGCGTACTTCGTCAGCGGCGCGCGCTTCGACGCGCACCGGGCGTACGATATGGGCCTCGTGCACATCGTCGTGCCGCCGGACGCGCTCGATGCCACGGTCGACGCGTTCGTGCGCGAGTTCCGCACCGCCGGCAGCGAAGCGGTCAGCGCGGCAAAGCACCTCGTCGCGACCGTCGCCGGCACGAGCGACGGCGAGATCGATGCGTTCACCACGCGCGCCATCGCGCAACGCCGCGTCAGCGACGAGGGACAAGAGGGCTTGCGCGCGTTCCTCGAACGCCGCGCGGCCTCGTGGAACGAGGCGTGATCCGGCGGCTGCTGATCGCCAATCGCGGCGAGATCGCGATTCGCATCGCGCGCGGCGCACGCGAGTGCGGCATCGCGCCGGTCGGCGTGTATTCCGACGCCGATGAAGGCGCGGCGTTTCGCGACGCGCTCGACGCGTCGGTGCGGATCGGCCCCGGGCCCGCGAGCGAATCGTACCTCGACGGCGCCGCGATCATCGCCGCGGCGCGCACGCTCGGCGCCGACGCGATTCATCCGGGCTACGGTTTTCTCTCCGAACGCGCGCCGTTCGCGCAGGCCGTGCGCGACGCGGGGCTGATCTTCGTCGGCCCATCGCCCGCCGCGATCGCCGCGATGGGATCGAAGATCGAAGCGAAGCGGCGCGTGCGCGCGGCGGGCGTGCCGGTGGTCGACGGCTACGACGGTGCGGATCAGCGCGACGCCGTGCTGCGCGCCGAGGCGGCGCGCATCGGTACGCCGCTCGTGATCAAGGCGAGCGCCGGCGGCGGCGGCCGCGGGATGCGCGTGGTCACCGACCTGGCGAACTTCGATGACGCGCTGGCGGGCGCGCGGCGCGAAGCGCTGGGCTCGTTCGGCGACGACGCGGTGCTGCTCGAGCGCTATCTGCACCGTCCACGTCACATCGAATTTCAGATCCTCGCCGACGAACACGGCGCGATCGTGCACCTCGGCGAGCGCGAGTGTTCGATCCAGCGCCGGCATCAGAAAGTGGTCGAAGAGGCGCCGTCGGTCGCGCTCGACCCGGCGCTGCGCGAGCGCATGGGCGACGCGGCCGTGGCCGCCGCACGCAGCGTCGGCTACGCCAACGCGGGCACGGTGGAGTTCATGCTCGCCGCCGACGGCACGTTCGCGTTCCTCGAGATGAACGCGCGCTTACAAGTGGAGCACCCGGTGACGGAACTCGTCTACGGCGTCGACCTCGTGCACGAACAACTGCGGATCGCGAACGGCGAACCGTTGCGCTTCACGCAAGCGGACCTCACACCGCGCGGCTGGGCGATCGAGGCGCGGCTGTGCGCCGAGGATCCCGCGCACGACTTCGCACCGCAAGCCGGAACGATCGCGCACGCCGTGATGCCGGCGGCACCGGGCGTGCGCGCCGACAGCGGCGTGCGCGACGGCAGCACGGTGCCGGTCTTCTACGATTCGCTGCTCGCGAAGATCATCGTGTGGGCGGAAGACCGCCCGCGGGCCGTCGCGCGACTTCGCGGCGCGCTCGCCGACACGTCGGTGGCGGGCATCGCAACGAACCTCACGCAGTTGCGCGCGATCGCCGCCGACGAGGCGTTCGCGCGCGGCGACACGACGACCGCGTTCCTCACCGAGCGCGCCGGCGCGATGGCCGCGGCCGCGCCGCCGTCGCGCGTCCACGACGCAGCGCTCGCGGCGGCCGGGGCGGTGGCGGCGGCCGGGCGCGGCTGGCGGCCCGGCGGCGTCGACGTCCCGGTCGCGCTCGTGCACGACGGGACGCATCTCGCGCTCGCGGCCACACGCGGCGCGGACGGGTGGACGATCGCGGGTGACGCGAACGGCGCACCGCCCGCCGGCGCGCGCACGTTCGTCGACCCGGACGGCGTCGACGTCGATCTGGGCGGGCGCGTGTACCGTTTCGGCTTTGCACCGGCGCCCCAGGCGCACGTGGCCGGCGCCGCGAGCGTCGCGGCGAGCGGCACGGTCGTCTCGCCGATGCCGGGCAAGATCGTGAGCGTGAACGCGCATGCGGGTGCGACGGTTGTCGAACGCGAGTTGCTCGTCGTGCTCGAAGCGATGAAGATGGAACACCGTATCGAAGCGCCGGTCGCCGGCACGATCGCGACCGTGCGCGTCGCGCCCGGCGACGTCGTCGCCGCGGGGGCGACGCTGGTGACGATCGCATGAAAGTCGTGCTGATCCCCGGTTGGAACGAGAAGACCAACGCGATGCGCACGTTCATCGACGGACGTCACGGCCTCGACGGCCTCGCCGCGTACGGCTACGACTGCACGATCTTTCCCGGCGGCCACGACAGCTTGCGCGATCGCGTCGACCGGTTCGCGCAATTCCTCGACACGCTGCGCCAACGCGAGCCCGACGCCTTTCCCATCGCGACGATCGGCTACAGCGCGGGCGGCTTGGTGAACCGCGGCTTCTTGCGCGCGTATCCGGATCGCGTGCACGAGATCGCCGCAACCGTGCAGATCGCAACGCCGAACGCGGGCCTCATCAGCAACTACATCGCGAACATGTTGCGCGTGATGCTCATCCCGAACCGCGTCGTGCGCGACCTCGACGTCGCCTCGCCATTTCTCACCTGGCTCAACGGCACGACCGGCCACTGGGTGCCGACCGAGCGGCGCGGCAAGGCACGCTGGCGCCTCAACGAAGCGCCCTGGGTCGTGCCCGCAGGCCACCGCTACCTTGCGATCGCCGGCACCACGCCGCGCTTCGAGCACGAGAGCGACGGCGTCGTGCTGGTCGACTCGGCGACGCTCGAAGGCCACGCACCCTCCGTGGTGATCGACGACCCGTTGGCGAACCACTTGAACCTCGGTGCGGTTTTCGATGTCGTGGCCTTTCTCGCACGCGGCTTCCGCGCCGACGACCGCATCTGGCAGCGTAACCTCGACGTCATCGCGAAGTTTCTTCGCGGGGAGCCCGTCTCGTGAGCGATCTCTTGCATGCTCTCCCGCCGTCGGTGCGGATCTGCGAAGTCGGTCCGCGCGACGGATTGCAGAACGAAGCCCTCACGGTCGACGCCGCCGACAAGGTGCGCTACATCGAGCTGCTGGTCGACGCGGGCATCACCTCGATCGAAGTGACGTCGTTCGTCAGCCCCAAAGCCGTGCCGCAGCTGGCCGACGCCGATACCGTGTACCCGGCGGTGACCAAACGCGCGGGCGTGCGCTACATCGTGCTCGTGCCGAACGAGCGCGGACTCGAGCGGGCGATCGCGGCCGGCGTGCGCGACATCGGCGTGTTCACCGCGGCGTCGGAGTCGTTCGCGCAACGCAACATCCGCATGTCGATCGACGACTCGCTCGCGACGTTCGGCCGCGTGATCGATCGCGCGAAGCGTGAGGGCATGCGCGTGCGCGCGTCGGTGTCGACCGCGTTCGGCTGCCCGTTCGAAGGCGCGGTCACGCCCGCCGCGGTGGTCGCGCTCGCGCAGCGGCTGCTCGACGCCGGTGCCGACGATCTCTCGATCGCCGACACGATCGGCGTCGGCACGCCGAATCAGGTCGTCGCGGTCGTCGAGGCGCTCGGCGCCGCCGGCATCGGCCCGGATCGCTACGCGCTGCACTTCCACGATACGCGCGGCACGGGCCTCGCCAACGTGCTGATGGGCGTACAGCTCGGCGTGCGCGAGTTCGACGCATCGGCCGGCGGCCTCGGCGGCTGTCCGTTCGCGCCGGGCGCGACCGGCAACGTCGCGACCGAAGACGTGCTCTATCTCCTCGCCGGCCTCGGCATCCCCACCGGCATCGATCTCGACAAACTGCGCATCGCGTCGCGCTTCATCGCGAGCAAACTGCCCGGCCGCGTCGTCTCGCGCGCGTTCACGGCGCTCGAAGCGGCCGACGCGCGCCGTCCGGTCAGCGCGTGAACGAAGCGCGCTTCCCCGGCGTCGTCGCCGCGCAGCACGCCGGCCGCGTGCTGGCCGACAACGCCGCCGCCTCGCAGTTGCCGGCCGAAGCGATCGACGCCGTCGGCCACTATCTCACCTACGACAACGCGCAAAAGGGATCGACCTTCGCGCGCGCGATTCGCACGACCGAGATCGTGGAGGAGGCGCGCGCGACGTTCGCCGAGCTGATCGGCGCGGCGAGCGCCGACGTCGGCTTCGGTGCGAACGCCACATCGATCGCGTATGCGTTCGCGCGCACGATCGCGCACGCGGTGCGCCCGGGCGATCGCATCGCGATCACCGAGACGGATCACTACGCGAACGTGATTCCGTGGACGTGGCTGACGCGCTTCGGCGCGGAGCTCGTCGTGATCGAGGTCGACGAGCACGGCGATCTGATCGAAGCGAGTATCGCGCGCGCACTCGAACGCGAGCCGCTCCTCGTCGCGCTGCCGTGGGCTTCGAACGCGACGGGCACCGTGTTCGACATCGCGACGCTCGCGAAGCGCGCGAACGCCGCCGGCGCGCTCGTCGTGGTCGATGGCGTGCAGGCCGCGCCACACTTCGCGCTCACGATTCCCGAACACGTCGACTTCGCGTTCTTCTCCGCTTACAAGATCTTCGCGCCGCACTTCGGCGCATGGTACGCGCGCGCCGACGTGCGCGACCGCTTCTTCCGTCACGACGATCCGTACATGCCGAGCACCGAGCTGAACTGGTCGATGGAAACCGGCACGGCGTCGTTCGAAGCGCTGGCGGGCTGGCTCGGCACCGTGGCGTATCTGCGCGACGTCGGCGGCGGCTCGCTGCCGCTTGCGATGGACCGCCTCGCCGCCTACGAAACCGACCTCGCGCGCACGGCACTCGCGCGCTTCGCCGAACGTGCGGACGATGTCGTGCTCTACGGCGGCCCGGCGAATCGCGATCGCCTCCCGGTCTTCGCGTTCAACGTGCACGGCTACGACGGCACCGCGCTCTCGCGCGCGTTCGACGCGGTGGGGATCGAATCGCGCGCGGGCGACTACTACACGCCGCGGCTCATGCGCCGGCTCGCACCCGACTTCGGCAACGGCGCCGTGCGCCTGAGCTTCGCGCACTATACTACGGTCGCCGATCTCGACCGCTGCTTTGCCGCCATCGATCGCGTGATCGCCGGCCGCGGCGAACTCGCCATACGATGACCCCGTCGACTTCGCTCGGGATGACACCGACGCCGGGATGACGGCACTGCGGGGGCTGCGCGTGGCGGTGTTGGCACCGATTTCGTGGCCGGTGCCGCCGCCCGGATATGGGCCGTGGGAAGCGGTCGCGTACAATATCGCCGACGGCATGCGGCGGCGCGGCGCCGACGTCACGCTCTTCGCGAGCGGCGATTCGCAGTTCGACGGCCGCCTCGCCTCGGTCGTGCCGGTCGGCGTCAACGACGATCCCACGCTCAACGGTGACGTCTACGGTGCGCTGCACATCGGCCGGCTCTTCGAACGCGCGCTCGACTTCGATCTCATCCACAACAACTTCGACTGGAAGCCGCTCACCTACGCGCTCGCGACGCCGGCGCCGCCGATGATCACGACGATTCACGGCTTCTCTGCGCCGCCGATCCTCGCCGCGTACTACGCCGGCGCGTCGCGCAGCTTCTACTGTTCGATCAGCGACGCCGATCGCGACCCCGGCCTCGCCTATCTCGCGACCACGTACAACGGCATCGATCCCGATGCGTTCACGTTCGTCGATCGCCCGGGCGACTATCTGCTCTTCCTCGCGCGCTTCCATCCCGAGAAGGGCGCGCACCTCGCGATCGAGATCGCGCGCCGCGCGGGCGTGCGCCTGAAGATCGCGGGCATCCCGCACGATGAAGCGTATTACAACGAGCAAATCGCGCCGCACATCGACGGCGATGCGGTGCAGATGCTCGGCCACGTGCGCGGCGCGCAGCGCGACGAACTGCTCGGCGGCGCGCTCGCGCTCGTGCACATGACGACGCGCCCCGAACGCTTCGGCCTCACGCTGATCGAAGCGATGGCGTGCGGCACGCCCGTGCTCGGCGCCGCGATGGGATCGGTGCCCGAGATCGTCGTCGACGGCGTCACCGGCTTCGTCTGCGAAAACGTCGATGCCGCCGTCGCGCGCGTGCCGCAACTCGCGTCGCTCGATCGCCGCGCGTGCCGCACGCACGTACAGACGACGTTCTCCACCGAACGCATGATCGATCGCTATGCCGACGCCTACCGCAGCGCGATCGCACGGGGCACGCCGCCGGCGCCGACCGCCGAGCAAGAACGGTGGCGCGCGCACGACTGGTGGGACCGGCCGATGGCGTTCACCGACGATCCGCCTCACGCGTCGGCGCAGCCCTACACGCTCAGCGAGCGCCCCGCCCCGGAGGGCTAGCGGCGAACGCGGGGACGGCCGCCGCTTCCGCGTCGGTCACGTTCGGCTCGTCACGCGTTCGTCGACCCAATGCAGCGCCGCGCGGGCGCGTTCGGCGCGGGCGATCGCATCTTCGATCGACGTGCCGAGTACGGTGAAGTGCGCCATCTTCCGCCGCATCGCCGCGTGCGCTTTGCCGTAGATGTGCAGCTTCAGTTGCGAGTCGGTCAGCACGTCCTCGATGCCGCCGAGCCGGTCGCCTTCGCCCGTTCCGAGGATGTTGACCATCACCGCCGGCGCGAAGAGCGCGGGCGCAACGAGCGGCAAGCCGCAGATCGCGCGCACGTGCAGTTCGTATTGCGAGATCTGCGTCGCATCGAGCGAGTAGTGCCCGCTGTTGTGCACGCGCGGCGCGATCTCGTTCACCAGCAGGTCGTCGCCGGCGTGGAAGAATTCCACGCAGAACGTTCCGATGATGCCCAAGCGCGCGGCGATCGTGCGCGCGTAGGCGTGCGCACGATCGGCGATCGCGGGCGGCACGCGGCCGGGCACGATCGTCATCGCGAGCACGCCGTGATCGTGCACGTTCTCCGAGACGGGAAACGTCACGACGTTGCCCGTCTGATCGCGCGTCGCGATGATCGAGAGCTCGCGCTCGAACGGGATCAGGCGTTCCCAGATCAGCGCGCGGCCCTTCGCGTCGCGCCAGGCTGCGTCGGCCTCGGCGCGATCGCGCACCACCCACTGGCCCTTGCCGTCGTAGCCGCCCATCGTCGTCTTCAGCACCGCGGGAAAGCCGATCGTGCGCTCCGCATCGGCGAGCTCCTCGGGCGTGCGGACGGGCGCGAAGTCGGCCGTCGGAATGCCGCACTCGCGCACGAACGTCTTCTCGAGGATGCGTTCTTGCGTGATGCGCAGGACGGCGGCATTCGGATCGACGAGCCGCCGGTCGGCCTCGAGCGCGAGCACCGACGCGAGCGGGATATTCTCGAACTCGTAGGTCACCACGTCGCTGCGCGCACCGAGTTCGCCGATCGCGCGCAGATCGTCGTAGGCCGCGACGAGTTGTTCGTCGGCGACTTGGCCCGTCGGCGAATTGGGGAACGGCTCGAGCGCGACGACGCGGTAGCCCATGCGCTTCGCTTCGAGCGTGAGCATGCGGCCGAGCTGACCGCCGCCGAGGATGCCGATCGTGCGGATCATCGCGCACCGAGACCGGCGGAATACACGCGCAGGCTGGTCCGCGTCGCCTCGAGCAGCGGCGTCGGCACGCCGAGTGCGGCGCCGCGCGCAACCAGGTCGCCGATGATGTGCTCGCCTTCGATCGGATTGCCGGCGATCAGATCGCGATACATCGACGATGTGCCGTTCGAGCGGCGCGCGGTCAAGAAGCCGAGCAGGCCGGCGGCCGCGTCGGCGGGGAGCGGAGAGCCGCTCGCCGCCGCGACCGCGCAACATTCAGCGAAGATGCGCTCCACCGTCGGCGTGCCGCCCGCTGCCTCGACGTCGCCGATCGTTCCGCGCATCAAGCACGTCAGCGCGCCGACCGTGGCGAGCATCACCCATTTGCGCCACATCTCGGCGATGATGCGCGGTGACGCCGAGGCGTCGAAGCCCGCGCCGCGCAATTCCGCATCGAGCGCCTCGACGCGCGGCGACATGCCGCCGGCGCGCTCGCCGTACATGAGCGCCGCGCCCTCGCCGAGTTGGCGGATCACGCCGTCGGGATCGAGCTGCGTCACGGCCATCGAAACGCCGCCGAGCACCGCTGCCTCACCGAAACGCTCCACGAGCCGATCGAGATGACGCATCCCGTTGAGGAACGGCACGATCATCGTCGTCGCGCTGACGGCCGGCGCGAGATCGCGCATCGCGTCCTCGAGCGCGTAGGCTTTCACCGCGAGGAGAATCGCATCATAGGTTGCGCCGACCGCACCGGTCACGTCGATCTGCGGTTCGAGCCGGATGTCTCCGCGCAGCGACGCCACGCGCAGCCCGTCGGAGCGCAGCTGCTCGGCGCGGCGCGCGCGCACGAGGAACGTCACGTCGCGTCCCGCTTGCGCCAGCAGCGCGCCGAAGTAGCCACCGATCGCGCCCGCGCCGACCACCAACAAGCGCATCGTCAGAGGACCGTCGCTTCGACGTCGGCGGCGATGCGCGCGATGCGTTCCTCGAGCCGCGCGCGCAAGGCGTCGTCGTGCAAGGCAAGGATGCGTGCGGCGTACAGCGCCGCGTTGGCCGCACCGCCGATCGCCATCGTTGCGACCGGTACCCCGGCAGGCATCTGCGCGATCGAGAGCAACGAGTCGAGCCCCTTGAGCGCGTGCGATTCGACCGGAACGCCGATCACCGGCACCAGCGTTTTGGTCGCGACCATGCCCGGCAGATGCGCGGCGCCGCCCGCACCCGCGATGATCACGCGCAGTCCGCGCCCCGCCGCCTCGGCCGCATACCGGAACATCAGGTCGGGCGTGCGATGCGCGGAGACGATGCGCAGCTCGAACGGCACGTCCAATTCCGCGAGCGTCGTCGCCGCAGCCCGCATCGTCGCCAGGTCCGAGGTCGACCCCATGATGATCCCTACCACCGGTGTGTCCATCAGTGGGCCCTTCGGCTCACCGGAAGTCGCGCCTTCGATTGCGAATGGCGCGCGCCGATGAAATTCTCCGTAGGCA
>Ga0116227_10009877_pt1 | contig 17040 bp, 4 predicted proteins | sample S1TSphgellanicum_FD_89693 | JGI IMG/M metagenome (GOLD analysis project Ga0116227, IMG submission 89693) | Host-associated microbial communities from peat moss isolated from Minnesota, USA - S1T2_Fb - Sphagnum magellanicum MG | ecosystem: Host-associated > Plants > Peat moss > Unclassified...
AGAGGATATTAGGTTGGAGTGGGGGGTGGGATAGATGGGGGGGGTGGGGGGGGGGGGGGGGGGGGGGGGGGGGGGTGCGGGTCCAAGAATGAAACCTATGCAAAAATCTTGGTCCATATGTGGCTTATTAGAAAACATCCTGAGTTGTTGTCAAATCCTTTGCCCATTCAAAATTCAGCCCTATTGGAAGGTTTTTGGCCTTCCTACAATTGGAGGTTTAATCATGTGTAAGGTGCCATTCCTCACATTATTGATGTTGATCTTGAAGACCCAATTGTCCCTCCATATTATGGTTCTAGGGTCAATCATGGTTGGGTGGACCAATTTGCCACAAAACCAAAGTCCCTTTTGATTCAAAAAATGGTCAAATTTGGGAAATTACAACTAGTTTACATTAGAACTTTTAGATTGATTTCCTTCATATTTTTTTCCATGTTGTTAATGGCACATCTAAAGTTTCTATTTCTTTAAGCATCCAAGCAAAAAAAATCATTAAATATGATATGGACTTATGAAAAAATGCTCTTGATTAGCCCATTCAAAAGTCCATAAATGTAGTTTTGAAATTCAACTCATTATTTATTTTGTTCCTATGCTTCTTTGATATGTTATCTTACTAATTTCAAGTCCCTAACACACACCCCATCAATCAATGGACCATAACATAGTCCACATAGAAATGGAAGTTAGAAGTGTAGTCCATGAGTTTTGAGTTCAAAAGTCCATGGCTTTTACAATTTTTAAAAATTTGGAAAATGATTTTGGGCATCATGTAGATATTTAGGTTAAGATTTTTAAACCAAGTCCATTCTAATAAATTTTAAAACCTATAAAACGAGATGGGCATCGCAATGGCAACCATAAGGCAAAATTGGTTGGTGTGACACCCAAATTGGTCCACCCAACCATGCATTAACCCCCTTGAAAAACATGCAACTTTTTTTGAAAATCGTCATTTACAATTTGTTTCAAGACTTGGGCTTTAGCGATTTTGTTCTAGTGCGGCTTGTAAAGTGACCACTAAATAACCCCATCAAACGTATGAAAATTTCTTTTAAATGTGTAGACTTTAAGGTTGCAAATATTTGGTTATTAGTTCTATATTTGGTTTCCTTAAACCTTTTACAAAATTTTCTGAATATATTTGTGTTAGACTAACATTGTACATATATTGATGATTTTTTTATTATTTATGTGATTATATTGTGTTTGGCATAAACATATACACCTCAAGTTGTTAAATTTACCCAAATCTAGCACAAAAGATTAAAGGGAATTTTGAAAATGATAATTTTTTTGCAATTTTGATTCAAAATTGTTTGAATATGATGTCCACTAGGTGGCCTTCCTTGCATTCACAATGTTGACGTAAATCTGAAATGAACATTTTAGTTCAAAATTGATTAAATACATGTTATATGTTGAAATATAGTGAATTCATCAAACGACTTAGTGATTAGCAATTCTTTGATATGGACAAATGAATCCACTAAAATCAATCAAATTATAAATTGCCACATGGCATTTATTATTTAAATTAAATTATTTATTGAAATTTGAAATATTTTATTTAATATTACTTCGAGATTTTCAATTTATATTCTTCATAAAAATATTGTATATATACATATAGTCAACATACACCATTAACTGCATGGAAGTTTTCTCCAAGATTTGAATCTTGGACTTCAAGGTAATTATCCATTGCTTTTGCCATCCATTCACCTCATTTGATTTGAAACTAATTTGGTGATGATTGTATTTAATAAATATTTTATTCCAAATTTTTTGCAAAAGCTAATTTTAACTATTATTATCCTTTTCATATCATGTTCAAATGAAAAAATTTAAAGTTCAATCTAGAAGATTTTTCCAAGATGCACACATCTTTAATATTTTTAAAGAAAAATATATATTTAAGTTGACCAGAAATTCATTTGAAATTTGTAATTCAATACATTTCAACAATGATTTTTGAAATATTTTTATTTATTTATAGCCATTATTATTTTTTCTCATTATTTTTCAAGTAAAGAACTTTAAGTTTGATTCTAAAAGATTTTTCCAAAATGTACATATCTTTAACATTTTTAAGAAAAAAAACTCCTTAATTTCACTAAAAATACATTTGAAACTTGTAATTTAACACATTTCAACAATGGACCTTTTTCAAAGCTTTATTTCTCTTTAATCATTATCATCTTTTTCATATTTTTTCCAAATGAAAAAAATTAAATTTCATTATATATTTATATTTTCAAGATTTTCACACATAAAAATATTTTAAGGTTTATTTGATTAAATACATAATCAAATGACATACAACTTTACTCAAAACAGCTAATCATTTTTTATCAAGTTGAATATTTAATTTAAAAATGGTCAATAATATTTAGTCAAAATGACCAATGGTTTTTATTCAAGTGGAACAAATTTTAATCAAAATAACTAATGATCTTTAAGCAAATGTGACATGGTTTAGTAACCTATGTATCTACTTCCTACCTATTTACCCACTTATTTATCTAATTAGTTACTTAATTACTTATTATCACCCACCCATCCACCCACCTACTATTTCCTTACCTATGTACATACTTATTTAATTATACATCCTCACCTATCTACTTACATGCCTTCTTTTATTTTTCATTCACATACAACCTACCTACTTACCTACCCACCTACTTACCTAAATTTAGTTACTAAGTGTAACCATTAGATGTAATCATTATGTTTAGTCATTAGGTTTACCCAAAGTTTAGCCATTAAATTTGGCATTAGGTTTAGTTTAAATTGAATCATTAGATTTAGCCACTGAGTATAATTTAAATTTAGTCACTAAATATAGCATAGGTTTAACCATTATATTTAACCATTAGGTTTATCCTATGTTTAGTTAAGGTTTAACCACTAGATTTAACCATTCGGTTTAACCTAAATTTGATCATTATGTTTAACCAAAGTTTAATCATTATGTTTAGGCATTAAATTTAGCCACTAGGTTTAACCAAAATTTAATTATGAAGTTTAACCATTACATTTAGTTATTAAGTTTAAATAAAGTTTGACCATGAAATTTATCAACTAGGTTTAATCATTAAGTTTAACCACTAAATTATTAAGTTTAGCCAATGTTTAACCATTATGTTTAGCCTAATTTTGGCCATTCATTCTCACCTGGGTTTAACCAATATTTAACCATTAAGTTTAGCCATTTGATTTAACCATTATGTTTAGCTTAATTTTAGTTATTAATTGTCAACTAGGTTTAACCAATGTTTAGCCATTATGTGTAGCCATTAAGTTTAGTGATTGGGTTTAATTATTTGATTTAACCATTATATTTACCTTAATTTTAACCATTAATTGTCACCAGGTTTCACCATTATGTTTAATGATGTGAAATAAATATGAAATAAAAAACTTGACAAATGTTAAACACCTTTGATGGTGTAGTCCATTGGTAAGGACTTGGTTTATAATTGTGAAAGTTTGGGGTTCAATTCTTTATATTTGTAACCTATGTGCATGTATAGAAGGTTAGGTTAGGTTAAATCAAGTAGGTTAAGTTAGGCTAACACTTATTTATTTAAATGTTTTTTTCAAACTACTTAAATTTATTTATTACCTACCTATTTACCTATTAACTTTTAATATAATAATCTAAAAATGATTTTCATTTAAATATAAATTTGACCAATCAAATGGTTCATTGTTTACTAATCAAATAATTAGTCATTTTGTTAATCAATATGACAGGGTCCAAATTGACTATTGTCCAAAATTGTGTAATGTTTTAAATGAAATAAAATAAATAAAATGCTCATTACATCTTTGCCACAACAAATGGGGTGGCTTGGTGATAAAGGAATTGATCTCCATCCTTGGGGTTCAAGGATGAATTCCCACCCATGACATGGGTTATGGTCAATCATGACTTGTTAATCAAATATTTGCTAACTAGGTGGCCTACCTAGTTATTAAGTTTTGTTTTTTGAATCTAACCTATGTAATGACAAGGGTCAACATGGTATAAGTTGAATTTAATGGAATTAACAATAATACAAATAAAAATTAAAAATATATATTTTAATATCTTAATAATAAATATTTAAATAAATATAAATAATGTGATTACATTATTTAGTCATTAAATTAATCACAAAATAACAATACCACATAAGCTGGTTTGGATAGATGTAAAGTTTATGTAAATCATAATTTTTTATGTGACTACCATTACAACTTGGTGCCATATTTTTTCTTTTGTAATTAGAATTTTATGTGATTTGTCCAATGTATTAGGTTGTATATCAAATCGTATGTGATAATTACGATTAAAAATTAATTTTAAATCCAATTTTCTATTTGCAAATTCCTCTTAGTGACCTTGCTAATGCTTTAAAAAGAGATTCCCAAAATTTTATTTTTCTTACATTGGTATAAATTGAGAAAATTTTCAATTCCCAAACAAATCGAATTAAAGCACATTAAAGGTGTGCAACTTTTCACCCAAAAAATTGATGTATAAGTTTTAACAAATATCATGATACATAATAAGTTGAAAATTTGATAATATCCTTTGGTTATCCTAAACAAACTTCAGCAAAAAACTTAAAAATTTGCATGACAACATTTTGGAACTCAAAATTCAATTTGAATCAAACTCACTTTTGTTCCAATGGTTAGATGCAAAGGATTGGATAAAATCAATCTATACATAATATATAATTTATGTTCTTTTGATGGCCATAGGGCCTAATGTTTATGATTCATAAAATAAAATAAAACTAAAAAAAAAAAATGCAAAACTCATTTATAAGATCTCCTTTCTTTCATTAGTAGTGATTTTTTTTCCTGAAAAAGACATTATTGTGCATTTATTGTTGAACAAGTATTTTAGAAATAGTCTTTGAATGAATTTTAATTGAAAAATTTTAAATTTTAAATGGTCTTAGATTTAATTGATGTATATCAATGTCATTTACTACAAAAACATCCAAAAACAATTCCACCCACAACTTTAATTTTGAAATATATATGTAATTTTTAATATTTTTTGAGATGTATTTTTTCAGAACATGTATACTGGGTCATACGTTCAAGTTTTTCAAAGTTTGTTATTTTATAAACTATGATTAATTTAAATCTAAAGCTAATCAAATACACTTAATTTTTTTTAAAAAAATCTAATATGTGATTTCCATACCTGTACCAAAATAACTAAATACAAAAATATTGTATTTGTAAAACAATTTTGGGCTTAATGTGCTTATGTCCAATCAAAAAGGGCATGTCTATATATTAAAAAAACCCAATTCATTATCCTATTTAGGAAGATATTATAGATTTTTTTTTGTGCATTCATTGGTTGAACTTAGAGGGCAATATGTCTAACTTTTCTTGGGTAATGTGAGAGTGGAGCTCAAAAATATTTCTTTTGTTTTCTTTCACAAATTTCTTTTCTTTGAAAAACCTTCTTTTTTTAGATTTTCAACATTTCAACAAATAATATAATAATATACGGTTGAAGCTGCCAAAGCACTTTGGTAGATTACCAAGGCTTTAAGATCTGAACCATTTATATGTGAATGAATGTTCTTGATCTAGAGATTGAGGTAGACATACTAAGTGTACAGATCACATTTACATGACATGTATTTCAAGTACCAGTGCCTAACCTGCCCCCGGCAATGTGTTTTTAGACCAGTTACATTGATTGATTATCATTTAATGTCATCACCAAATGCTAAACATGTTAAACTTCAGAGTTTATTGCTGATCTACGCTGTCCATCCTTGCTATGTCACAACTATGCAAGCTCTATGTTCGTGAGACAAAGTCTTCTGGACTCAAAGGCAGGACCAGGGTTTTTTTCTCACAATTTGTGAGGTACGTGGCCTGGCGGATCTCCAGATGAGGACTTACCCAAGTTTGCCTACAGTACACAGAGCAAAGTAGAATTTTTTGGAAGCCCCCTAGATTCTGGCGAAATCCTAGAACCTATTGTCTAAATCTGGTGAACTCAGCTTTATGTTTTTCTTTTGTCCTCGAAATACGGTGACTTTGTGCCATTTTTCTCAAAAAAATAAATCCTATGTAGGATTGGTGCAGCCCCTTTTCTTTTGTCACCAAGTGCAAAGATTTCGCCCCAAAAAAAAAATTGGTACCCAGGACCATCGCTTGTTTTCCTAGTGGTTTTCAAACTGGAAACTGTGAAAAATAAGTGAGTTTGCCCAGGTTTTGAATCATCATATTTCTACAAAATTTAAAAAGAATTATATCATTGGATATATTTTTGTAATCTAGATTCTCAATAAGTAGCCAACAAATATAGAAGGATGCAAGCTTAGAACATTTTAAACCCAATTGCGTGCAAAAAGACACTAACCAAGAATGCACATGTCTGGCTAGCCATCAACCTCGCCAGAGGAGAATCATTATGGATCAATGAGATTATGGGAAACAATATTTTCTAAAAAAGAACTCGAGAGATTCACAAATAAAAATATGGATTGAACCGCATCATCAGATTGGCTACAAACAGTTTTGCCTTTTCCAGTCGAAGTGTTAAGATAATAGATCTCAGAAAGACAAACATTGGGCTGATGATCTTGTGGAAATGTTCATAAAATTTGTAAAGCTCTGGAGAATGGTAAGCTACAGCTTTAGGTTATATATATACATATAGGTACATTCTCACAAAGTGGAACAGCTTCACAATGTATATAGAGTCTGATTGATTGCTATGGATTAATTCAAAAGAAGTACTAGCTAAAATTGTCGGGAGTTTAATGCAGTTTTGGTGGTGGTGGTGCTGCTGCATTGGATAATCAACCAGTTGGTTTTAAAATCTGAGCTAAAGCTACACATCATAATTTAGAAGTGGTGCATATTGAGAAGAGTGATTTGCAGATCGACCTGAAAGCGCCAAGTGATTGCAACTTTACAAGACTAGAGGTCTGAATAACAAATTACATACGATCATGTCTGATCGAGAGATCTAATAGTTTGCTCTGGGACTAGAACCGTTTAGAGGATGAGATCATCTCTGCACACATGAATAGTAAGTACTAGTCATATAGCAAATCTAACACTAGTGTGGAGAATCGAATCGTCGACAGACAGTAGCTTCGAGTAATATGGTCTCGAGTACTCAGCTTGCTGCTGCATCAGCTTCTCTGCAATGATCCCTGCACTCAGGCCGCCGCGCATGCGCGCCTACAAGGATTATTGAAGCTGCAACTAGACTTGAATCAGTCACTAATTACTAGAGACAGGTTTAGGATTTTATTGCTGGGGAAGTTAACCTCCAGCAACTACGTCAGCTTGTTTTTTTGAAGTGTAACTTGAACCAGCTGATTTGCAGACACTTTATACCTCCTGAAAATGTCTAGACGAGATGCAGATATAGTTAGCTGCGAAGACGTCCAGGCTAATTATAACCAGTTGCAGGCAGCTAGCTCGCGGATGTCCACAACTGGAGCTGCATGATGCCATTAAGCTAGCTGCGTATTGCTAAAGAGATCAGCTTGAAGAGAATGAAGCGCAGTGTACCTTGCTATTGCAAGGCAGTAACTGTTCTAAGTCGTGATTGATCAGTCTAGTCGACTCCCCAGTAACCAGCAGGCTTCTGCATCACGGAGCTTAAAAACTCGATGTGACTGCTCTCCAGTTTCTGATGAGCAGGGGTATAATGATTATAGCCCCCTGCAGTTTCATTTGAGAATCCCGCGTGAATATTTCCTCCGCCCAGTTGCAGCATGCTTGAATTCATCGGCATGCTAGTCGACTGAAGCTCGTACATGGCGGAATGTAGAGTGGAGTGCATATGATTATCCTGCAGACTCATGAGACCCGTAGTAGCTGCTGCTGCTGGGTTCTTGCTCAAACCCCCCGCACTATTTCCAATCTGTACGGGTTCCAAGCTGCTTGACAACTGCAAAAAAGTAGGCAAATGTGGTGTCATTGTATTGGGAGGGATTTCGTTCAAGCCTGATTGCAGCAGAAACCGGTTACTGAAGGATCCTAGTTTGTCTCCTGTCATTTGCGAGAACATGGAGAGTCGCTGTTGGGTCGACGCCATTTGTATCGTATTTGGAATCTGCAGAAAGTTGGGTTGTAGCGTCATGTTCACAAGCCCGGCGCCCAGTAACGGTGCTGGCGAGTCATGAGATTGCAGCTGCCAATCACTGCGCTGCCGAGTTCGAACTTTCTTGCGAGAACCACCACCTACAGGAACGTTGCGGAGCGTGCCGCCTTCCGTCCAGTAGCGTTGGCAGTTGCGGCAGAAGTATCGCGGTTGGTTCACGCTGTAGTTGTTGTAGTAGCAAAACTTGGTGTTCATGGACTGGCAACGGGGGCACGGTATCGTGACTCTCACGGGCCTCTCACGCATGCACCCACCGCTTCCCCTCGTTGCGGAACCCGGCGAGTGCTGATCTCCTGGCGAAGCCGAGTCCCCGGAGCCTTGATGGATTACATCCGGGTCCAGATCCTCTTGACAGTGGTTCATTCTTAGATGCATGATTGCCATGTATAACACCTGACTGGCTACCTTGCTAAATCTTCAGCAAAATTTCTCGCCCGCCCGGATTGACGTGCGTTCATCACTTGATCAGTCCTCTAGAGCCAAGTCCCTGTAAGCAACCCCAGACAGTACGAAAGCTTCCTGATCAGGACTAGAAGTTACGAATGCTATCTGTGAAGGAAAAGACTTGTTCCAAGGCTATGTAGCTTTCAACTGTTCAGGACTTTGAAAAACAAGCTAAAGTTTTTTTGCTAAGCAACTGCGAGCATTAAAACCAAACAGCAACTGGGAAGGAGTACAAGAAGTGGAGGCAAATAGCGACCTTCAGCTAGCATTCAGATCTACTATTGCAGAGCAGGGAGTTTATATACGCTCCTCGAACCAGGCATATATACGAGTACGTCCAAGCTTTGATATCTTTGACTCACACAAAAAAGCCAAAAGGGGCCCTTCAGGATACAGCTCTCTACGAGATCTATTGCACATTAAGCTTGAGATCCAGCAGACGCAAAAAGCAAAGAGACTTGCTTACCAGCGGTGCACGATCAAATTGACCCCATCTAAGTACCACTTGTTACGGTACTGCAGGTGCCACTCAGCTGTGCATACTGCTACAAAGCTTGACAATAGTTAACATATGCAGGGATGAACCAGCGTTATGCGAACTCGCGGGATTCTTCAAAGTTCTGATTTTCCCGGGTACCTAAGTACCAGTAAAGTGGCGGACGACATGAGGAACAAGACATCGATAGACCGAACTTCGACCTGTACTTCACTTGCAAGAAGTTGCTGCAGCTCTACTATAAAACATACTTGTGATCCAAATTTTAGTATGATCTCGGAAGCTCCGAGACAAGGCACAGATTATTACACCGACCAACAGCTAGCTAGTTGTGCAGGTCAGGGAAAAAAAGGCACATCTAGACAGACAGCCAGACAGACAAGACAGAGAGGGTTTTGAAGTTGAAACTGGAGCCAATGATGAGAAATAGCTGGATAAAAAGTTTAACCCCGCAGCTGCTTGCAGCTAGCTCCAGCTCCCGCAGCAGGTTTAAACTCAAGTAAAGAGCTAGCTTTGGAAAATTAGCACATGAATGGATTCTTCACGGTCTCTGAATTTAGCCATCACCCTGGGGAGGAGGAAGCTGGAGCAAGTCTACTTAGAGCCAGGCTGCAAGGTGCTTGAGGAGCTGCCTGGGCTGCTGCTTTTCATCAATGTACTTGTTTAATCCAGGCTTGGCAATCTTGCGGATTTCTTTGCATTGGGGTTAAAATAGTTCTCCCAGCCTTGAGGTTACCTTGCAGGGTCATGAGCTGGTTTAGTAGAGCTAGGTCTACAGCTGATAATTGCTACTAAGGTAAAAAGCTTAGACTTTGCAAGTTCCTGTAGTTCCTCCAGGTACTAATTCCCCAGTTCTAGTGTGAGCTGTGTGTGGATCAGTCGAATCCCACTTGAAACCAATCCAGTACTTCTTACTGGGTCAATTTGTTTTTGGGCAGACTGTCACATGAACTGCTGCAGTGCTAATTGGTGAACTCACGTCATGCAAGTTGCAGCCAGGTTCTTCTACACGTCCTGCATGTGTCTTCATGAACTGTTTCATTTCAAAACTATCATTCTCCTACCCGTCAATTGAATACGTGCCAGGAAAAAAAAACAAGTAGAAACTTCCAATAGCTCTAGACATGTTGTGCTCTCCCTGTAAATTCGCTGCTGCAGACTTGTAATTTAGGAAGAATCATGATTTCTTTTGGGGAAAACAATTTTACTCCTGGGAGAGAAAATTGTAAATTGTATTTTTGGACACCAAATCTTGTCCATCACTATATATATTATTCTCTACAGTTCATGTTAATCTGCCCCTGAATTCCTAACTATGGGTTGTCATCTAGGTCAAAGCACGATTGGGGTTACAAAAACATTGTTTCCTTTTGAATCTAGTGGACCCCTCACTTAAAACATGTTGTTCTAACTTAATGGCACATTTGTATTGAAAGTTTGATTTTTTTAATGGATATATACATTATCAAGGTATTATTTTATGCATAGCATGTCAAATTTGAATAAGTTTCAAGATTCTTAACCAAGTCCTTGATAAAAAAAACTAGGATTTTGTCTTCATTAAAAAAAAAAAGTTGAAAATTCATAAAAAATCTCTAAACAAATATTTTTGACTCAAGATTCTTACCACAAACACCTTAGGTACTAATGTATATAAAATGTATGAGTGTGAAAAAAACCAAGTGTTCTATGTAATGTAAAAAGTTTCAAAAAGTGAAATTTCTAGGAATTTTGGGCCATTCATAGAACATGGCCCACATTTAATAAATTTTACTATTCTTACTTTTATAAGTGAAAAAAAAAGTAATCTAGATACCTATATAAAATTTGAAACAAAACTATTTCATTTGACATGAGAAAAAAAAGGAAAATCTGAAGCACCTATCATAAGAAAAATGAAGAAAAAGGAGAATTTGAGTCCTTAGGAGTGAGTCCCTAATGTTCTTGGGGGTTACCCCAATTGTGCTTTGACTCATCTAGTTTTTTCCTAAACAAGGAAGTGCATTCAAAAGTTTAATTCACAATGGTAGATTTCAACAAAAGTAAGCATGTCAATATTTTTTATAATCTATTTCAAACCTTCAATGATACATTATACATTGAGTTTATCAAACATATCTTTTTTTAACATCATTCCAAATGGAGCAAAACATATTCACAAAAAAACAAGTAATGTTATATAAGACATTCAATATTCATGAAAATACAATTTTGCCTTTGTTTATACCAAGATATATGTTTTTTGTTTAAAGAAATTTTTCAATCTATTATGTAGTTTTAATGATCAAAAACACATTTACACACTAAAAAAAAACTATCATGGATAATTAAAATAGAACATATATTCAAATTTTTAATGATACCATGCTCTCATAATCATCAATATATGGTCATCCACAATTTTTTAGAATTAATGGTTTGGTTTTACATAAGATAAAGGACATTCAAATTTTAACACCCTATACTATCCACTTCTTATTATACACTTTATGACCAATGAAACATATCAAAATTGCACAAAATTCATTGTGATGAAAATTCATAAATATACAAACATTTTGAAAATGATTTCATTAAATTATAATCCTTAGAACTCATGTATCATTTTTCAAAATCATGAAGGTGCAAGATTTTATGCATGTACACCTAGTCTTTGACTCCTTTTATTGTGAATGCACCCTTGACCCCTTTTGGGATAGTGCTAAGCTTAGGTGCATTCACAATAAAAGGAGCTAATGACTATGTGTACACACATAAAATCTTGCACCCCCATGATTTTGAAAAATGATTACATGAGTTCTAAGGATTATAATTTAATGAAATCACTTTCAAAATGTTTGTATACTTATGAATTTTCATCACAATGAATTTTGTGTAATTTCGATATGTTTCATTGGTCATAAAGTGTATAGTAAGGAGTGGATAGCTCAATGTGTACAAGGTGCTCAAATTTTGAATGTGCTTTATCTTATGTAAAACCAAACCATTAATTCTAAAAAATTGTGGATGACCATATATTGATGAATATGAAAGCATAGTATCATTAAAAATTTGAATATATGTTTTATTTTAACTATCCATCCTTAGCATTAGAAATCCCAACTAGGTGCATTCATAGGATTAAACTCAATGTACCTTTACTGAATCTCTCAATCACAAATGTGAACTCTTCTCCAGCACAAATGTGAACTCATCTTCTCCAGTCTTTGACAACATCAAATATACAAACTTATAAATTAGTACCCAAACTTAGTTTACTAGGCCCCAATTTTGCTAAAATTAGAGGAAGTCAAGATAATTGTTAAACAATACATTGGGAAAAAAAAATGGAGGAAGGGGTAGGGGGGAACCCTATTGATTGGTTTTGTTGTCTAAAGGTGAAAACATGAAGTAAGAAGCCACAACAGGTCTAGATAATGCTTAAAATTTGTTTTCTAGACCTTTGAAAAATCACCATGGGAATAATATATCAAGAAAATTAGTTTAATTGTTCAAATAAATTATATTCAAATTTGCACTCATAAAAATTTCATGTAAATTCAATATTTTTCAAAAATCATGTGGACATGTGGATCTTTTGTTTCAAAAGTCTTTTTTTTCTTATAAAGTGTGCACTAAATATTTTCAATCTTTTTGGTGAGTTCTAATATACTTTAAAAAAAAGGTTCATTGTGTTCAAATCATTCAAAATGTTTTATACATGCACCTTTTTGGATTTTGATACTTCAAGATCCTTAATCATTATTATATAGTTCAAAATTTGTGATCAAAGTTCATTTAATAAAGTTGTACATTTGATTAATGTAAAACTTGATGCAAAAACAATTAAGTTTTTATCATCTTATGGGTCATATTTAGATTCAATTTTTTGAAGGTGTACCACCCAAGACAAAGTAAAAATAGTCTTGGACGTAGTCTTGAACTTTATCTTATATTTTGATTCCTATGCACATTAATGAATTTTTTTAAAAATATTTTGAAGTATGATAGTTTAAACACCTTATATCTAAAAACATCATTATTTAATCCATTTTGTGTCCATGTTGATCAATGGTGAAAAGGGATTAATAAATTATAATAGAAAAGGGTGACAATTTGACAAAGTTCTTGGTGTACACTTTCAAAATTGGATCCATTTGGTCTCAAAATTGATGTCCAATTTGAAAATTTGTGCAAAAAATGCATTACAAAACAATAGAAAATGATCACATGGAAAATGCAATCTTTGGAAAGGACTTCAACCTTGGTACCATTGATTTTTTATTTCACATTTTCATTTTAAATTGGTTCCCATGTAGGAATAAATCATCTTTAATTTTGGAAGTTTTATCTTGCTTTTGCTTTCACATTCTTCACTAAATGTGAAAACATGCCCAAGGTGGACACTAGTTTAAAAAGGTATAAAATACTTGAGTAAAAATATAAGGTGCAATATATTGGTTGTTGGGTAGAAATAATAAGTCAATTAGTCAAAAAATAAAATACATTTTTTTCAAATAATCAATTTAATTAAAATATCTAGAATATGTAATAATTTTTTTAATGTATTATAATTAATATAGGGTGGCTTTAATATGTATATATAGATAATTAAATAATAATAGGGTGATAAAAAATAGGTTGGATAATTATCTGATACCCCCTTTAAAATGGTTGTTTAATGCACATAGATCCCAAAATTTACACCCAGTGTCCCCCCCTTGGGAAAACATGATGAAAGCTTGCTATAGTGAACTATTACGAAATTCACATTGACAATTTGTATGGATTAATTTCAAATCTTGTTCTAGAAAATCAAGGTGAAAGCACATGAGGGTGAAGCAAAATGTGATGAGAATTTAAATGCATTTGAGAAATTTAGCAAAAATAGATGAGGAACTAAGACTTATATTTCAATCCTCCCAAATCGAAAAAAAATATGCAAAAAACATCAATATTCACTCAAAGATGGTCTTTGCAATTTATGGTACATTCAATACCATCATAGTCCAAAATATTATGATCATGGACTTTTGCTTCTCTAGAGCAATTTGAAAGCATATCTACAACTTTTTATCATCACATATTAAAAATAACATAACATTTAAGTTTAAAAAATCAAGTAAGTAAAGTCTCTCATTCTTTTTAATTCAACATCGAGATCTTATGATTATAAAGTTCATTTAGATATTTAAATTAAATTTTTTCAAGGCCTATATTTTTAGAATTTTTTTTAAAAAATTAAAATTAGGATAACATGAGTTGGGACTTTTTTTATGAAAACTTCAATATTATTCAGATGTTTTTATTAAAAAATAAACTAATGTTGAACTTTAAAAATGAACTTTCAACTAGCCATTTTGATCTACCCTAATTTGCTTTCTGCCCAAAGAAATTTTGCAATATTTCTTTTGAACTGATATGTAGTTTCATGAAACTTAATTTCACTCACTCAATGGCTACACAGAAACTGGGGATGAAACAAGGACTACAGAGTCAAATGAGGGCCCAAAGAAAAGATGACTAAATATGGACCTGTATGAAAATTAATCTTTCGAAAACAAGCTGTTTTGTAGGTAGTACACTACACTATGAATATCAAAACCATGCAATACCTTGCCATTGGACTTGCATAGAAAGCTCAATGGAAATAGACTTATTGAAGTGTGAAAAGATTGTCTGCCTGGGTGTTAATATTAACTACTTAACAAGATATGACTCATCTTAAATAAGATTGTTTGTAATTTTCTTTCCATGGTATCATGTTTTAACTTTTAGATGGTGTGTGTTAACGCACCTCACATCCTTCACTTGCAGAGGTAGTTTTTCTTTCTGTTTCCATTGCAATAACTCTGTTGAATTTATCCGTGTGTTGTGCAATTTTCAATAACAGCTCTATCATTACAGAAAGCTGGAGAAAAACTGAAAAAAGTTTGTAAAACTAAACTCATTTTTGTGCCCATTTAGTTTAAACTATAGAAATAAGGAATTAGACATTAAAAGCAGGTCATTTTTATAATAAAAACTCTAGCTAAGCTGACCTTAGCAGGGACTCTTACTTTTTTTCTCTTTTTTTCTTTTTTTTGGGGGGGGGGGGCACAAATAGAATAGAATATATCCATTGCAGAAACAAGAGAATTCACCAGGCCCCAGGCACCACCAGAAACTGGGTGATACTTTTTTACCTTGCCCAGCAGACCCCACCCCCACTCATAACCACTTATAGTATCTAGTACAGACTCCAGATGAGCACAGAAAAAAGAATTGAAACTGCCAGAAAGCTGTGATGAGAGTCCCACAGAGGGATGATTAATAATACTACAGTATAGAACTGAAACTGTAAGTACGTAAACCTGCTGCTCCTGCACAAATTTACGTCCAATTGAACAGGTTTTACTTCGTGCATATAACGCTGGGTAGATGTTTGTTTCCAGTAACTACTAGATTAATAATAATACTAAAAGAAGTCGTCTCTGGCAGAGCAAGCAAAGCCAGCTCAGGGCTATGGGAGCTAAGACACACACACAGCCTTCCTTTTCTGCACCCTCTTATTTACGTGATTAAAAAATTATGCAACTGACTTACTAGACTGAGATACTTTCAGTATTTAGTATTTACAAACACCATGCACTGCTTTTATGCCATCATGTTTCCGGCCCACAATTTCAGCATCCTGCAGTTCTAAACTGATGAGGTTGTTCCATTCTAGTAGGACCCATGCATGGTCTGTCTTTTGCAGTCATATTTATGAAGGGAAAAAGTTCAGACTAAACTGATCTGTTAATTATTTCACTAAATCTCTTATTTATGTAATATCGGCCATTTAGATATAAAGTTTCGCTACTTTCTTTTGTTAAACTTTCCCTTAGGATCAGATCTTTTTATAATACAAATTTATTGCGATGTAGCATAACTGGTGATCATCCAGGAGAAGATTTAGCTAAATTTAGCTACAGATCACATATGAACATAGAATATATTAAGAATTTTATTTGCTTTTTGACTAGTTGCTGGAGCTTGTTGCACAAATATAGTGATATCAATTTTGTTTTTTGGAAGTCTGGTGAATAATTAGGGCCATTTATTTTGCAAGAACCCTTCATAGGTGTCAAAATCATATTTTTCAGATTGAAAATCCAAAAGCTTGCACAAAAAAAACACCACCTAGGATTAATGTTTTACTTTCTCAAATTTGTGACATACCGTAGCCTAGGTCAGTTTCCACATTGACAAAATGAATAATTATCTTTTTTCAAAAAAAAAATTTTTTTTAATTTTTTTTTAAAAAAAATTTCATCATCTACTAAAATATTGTGATATGAATAGTGAAATTATTTAGAGTGTAGCCTATGATAATTATGATGATTTTCAACATGTCATCTTGATATTTTCACAAAATTTCATTTTACTATTTTGAGGATTATTTAATGACCAAACTGACCTTAGGGTAAGGTAGTGGAAGTGTGGATCAGCCATTAGATGATTTAGCCAAATTTTGCAATGAACTAAATACTAAAGTCCAAAACTTTCAACATCTTGGATATTGTTTTTGGTGACCTTTGGGAACCTATAATAGAAATCTAGCAACGTGTTTGATTTCACAAATTTTGTGGAATGACCTACAAATTTGTGTTTGATTATGCAACCTATTACCTAGTATGTTTGGCTAAGTGTGGTTTCTTAGGATGTCATGGATGACCTCCTTAGAAAACCCATTGAAATCTATATTTATTAGGGAAATTTTTCCCAAAAGTAAAATCAAAACTCCTAATGCTTATTTCGGAATAAATAATTAAATAATTAAATAAATTATATTTATATTTTTTATTTTCATTTTTGGCAAATTTTCATGGATAAAATATTTATGTGAAAGACACTAAACACAACCCATCCACCCCCCCCCTACCACACCACTAATCACAGTTTGGAAAACCCAATAAAAAAAATAAAAACAACATGATTTTAT
>Ga0116227_10009878_pt1 | contig 17039 bp, 18 predicted proteins | sample S1TSphgellanicum_FD_89693 | JGI IMG/M metagenome (GOLD analysis project Ga0116227, IMG submission 89693) | Host-associated microbial communities from peat moss isolated from Minnesota, USA - S1T2_Fb - Sphagnum magellanicum MG | ecosystem: Host-associated > Plants > Peat moss > Unclassified...
AAACTAACAAATTATAGGCACCTATGCAAATTATCCCAAACTATATCTTTCACTCATACATATGATGATCCAAATTGTAGGTACCCAAATCTTGAATGCAATTACAAACTACCAAAAGTCTAGTTTAGATTTGCACACTAAATTTACAACAAGTTGCTCTAGAATTTTTAAGTATCAACCAGCAGCAGATGCAGCCTGGGCCTCATGCTTAGCCCTCTTCTCCATGATCATGACAAGAAGCAAGACAAAGGTGCAATCTGCACCTGCATTCACTGTCACACCATATGTGGGTCTCCCAAAATACCTTCGTTTAACTGCTACCTGCAGAAAACCCCCCAAGATTCAATGATGATGATGCTTCAGATCCTGCACAAAAAATTATGTATGTATGTTCAAAAAGAATTCTTAAATTCCAGAACTTTGTGAAGTTAATCAGAAGAAGTTAGTGCATAATTAGGTCTGTAGCTTTTTCGTGGAGCTCGTAATCATCAGCAAGTTCCAGAGCTGCTCCAGGCTGCACAAAGATTTTTCACATATATGTATGTACACAGTACCTCTGCCAAGGGTTGTGTTCCATGGAAAATGATGTGATCCTTCCCACAAATATTCTTGAACTTGACTCTGTAGTCAGGTTCTTTTCTGGACATGCTAGAAGCCAGGAACACTTCGAGAGCAGTCTTCCTGTCAAACAAGCGGCGACAATCCTTCGCACTACAAAGGACATCATAATTATCTCCACCAAACACGTTCCATGTACCAAAACCCTGCAATGATTCAACAACCCATAATATTATCCAAAAACATTTAGCAGTTGCCAGACTTGTAAGAAAGAACACTAGTTCTAACTGGAAATTAGCGGGAGAAGAACATGTTATTACACAGTAATTATATTAGTATCTCGTGCTTGAAGCGAGCTATGATATTTCCATGAGCATCCACCAATTGGGTTTCAAATTTGGGGATCCATCCGCGTGAATTGGTGTTAGTTTTGACCAAGGTAAAAACCACAGTGCCCTGATCACCATCTGTTGCATCAATCACGCTCCAATTCTCTGTGCCAAATCCTCTGTTGTTCTGCACAAGCGTGTACTGGACTGTATTGGGTAGGCAATATTGTCCCCCTATGACTGGTTCACCAATGAAATTCTTCTCAGATACTCCATGATCACTGACCACCGCCATACTTAAATTTCCTACACAACAACCTCCTGCAAAGCAGCTTTCTGTGTTTACTAGACAAATCAAAATTTCACACTAATAAGCAAGAAGGAAGAAGAACAAGAACAAGAACAAGCTGCTAATTCTTCAATGTGCCCCTGAGATATAATGTGAGATCAGGTGGTGAGGTATATAAGAACCCTGTTTTGGGTGTTCCGTATACAGGGGAAAAGAGTGGGAAACCTGTGAGCAATTGAAGTTGAATAGTCAAAACATAGACGGAAAGTTCTGCAAGGGAATTGTGGGACCAATATTTCAATGTTTTATTCTTAGAATTTTTCCATTGTGAAATAGAGAGAGAGAGAGATCTTCATTGTAATTTTCCCATTGTCAAACAAACCATTTTGTGCGACTTTGCATTGGGGGGGGGGAGGAATTCGAATGAATCTTCGTGATGGTCCCACAGGGAATCCTAAAAAACAAATTCCTCTTCATTTGTGCATCTTGTGTTTGTGTAAACTAAAGTAGAATATTCTCATTACAAAAGTGAAGATGATGCAGGTAACATCATAATTCATCTTCATCGTGTCAAAAGCTTTTTTCTGAAGCTACAGTAATACACAGCACGAATAGATCAAAGCATCCCTGAGTAGTACCGCTAGAATTGAATAGAAATATTAAGTGCTATCAAGTTACAATTACCGTCCACAATATTAGAATTGCCCTTATATAGAGAGAGAGAGAGATTTGAAGCTGAAGCTTTGGGTGTGAAAGAAAGGTGCACTTGGAGAGAAGGAGGAGAGAAGGAACTGTGCAAGATCATGGTGGTAGGTGAGGGAGGTCGTCTGAATGTGAGGCCTCTTTTTCTTAATGTTTTGACGACTTGATGGAGAAGGAACTGTGAAAAGGAAGAGTAGGCTACTAGAATTTGGCCATGTGCCCCAATGATGCGCCTTTGCATTGGGGGGGGGGGGGCTAAGTTTTTTTTCTTTTGGGTTTTAAGGGGGCAAGTGGGGAATTTTTTGTTTATTTATTTTTTTGGTCTGTTCCAATGTGTTTCCACTGTGTCTCCATGAAGTTCCCAAGGTGTTCCCAAAGATGTTCCCAATAACACTTCAGTTTTTATCCCACATCCTAAACCTTTTTATGTGGGATAAAAACATCCACATAAAAAGGTTTAGGATGTGGGATAACATCCATTTATATAACTTTTAAAAGGGAAGGCAGAGGCAGCAAAAGGAACCATACATAACAAAGCCTGCTTAAATATGTTGGGTACTTAGGCTTCTATGTTGGGGAGTGCCCCTATGTTCCAAAAATATTGATGATGGACCAATCAAATGGCTCTCTTTGAAAAAAAAAAACAAAACTACTACTACTACTACTACCACCTCTGTTGTGGGCACACCCTCTCACTACCTAATCAATAGAAGCATGAATAAGTACCCCAAGATAAATAAATAAGGCAAGTCAAATCTAAAATGAAAGGAATTTTAACAAGTGATTGCCTTTGTTGGCCTTGCCTACCAAGGCAAGAAGGATATTGTGTTTAGATTCATTATAGAGTATAGTAGCTTAAGGGATTTTGGCCCCTAGGTAATAATAATAGGTCTATTTTTATATGAGCATTTTTGAAAGATGATATTTTGGCTTGTGTTGAAACTTGAGATTAGTTATAGAGATATAATAATATCTTGAAGGCTTTTGGTTTCTTTAAGAGGATTTTTTTTGAAGATTATGTTTTTGCATGGTGAAATATTTGAATTTCCATAATTCTTCTTTTGCCTTAAGATACTTTGAATGGCAAGGCCACAGTGTGACACACACCCCTTGCTGGTATTCCTTGTGTCCAATTTGGGAAACCCTAATAGGCCATTCCAAAGCTTTGAGCCATAGACCAAGAAGCTCACATCCCCAAGCATGGAAGTGAGATAGCCTTGTGGATGTAAAAAAGAGCATGAATTCAAATTCAGGCTCTTTGGCATTTTGGTCCCACATTTTCATCCTCAAATCTGGAGCAAAGCAATTCAAGGAACAACCAAGTTGAAGGCTTTTTTTTTTAAGTTATGGAAATGCATAATAAGGTACCAAGTCTTCCATCTACCCACAAGCATTTCATGTAGATGATATTCCTTGTGCTAGCCTACTATATGCAAAGTTTGAGTCTTAAATGTTTTTTCTAAGGTCAAATTGTACAAGGAGTTGGAAAGGAAGTAGAATGGTGAATTAAGGAACTACAAAAATCTAGAACCCTAAAAGCAACTTGGGGAGAGGTGTAAGAGGGCTTTCACATTATGAACATTTGTTGTTTTGGTGGGGAAGAGAGTGTTGTGGGCCATGCCAGAAGTAGCAGGTTGGTTGCAGAAAAAAAGCAAAACCTCAAACACTTGGAAGAGACGCTTCTTCCTTTTACAATCCTCTAATCTCTTCTTCTTTGCTACCAATCACAAGGTGTGTATCTAGCCCCCCATATGAGCTGCTCAAACGAATGTGATTTGAACAACTATCAATTTTCATATATGGCAAACATCCATGATCAATTCCAAAATCCAATTTTGCAATGGGGAAACGCAATACCAATAGGAATGTATTCTAGAATGAGCGGCAGCAGCATTGGTCACAATGACTGCAGAATTGAGTGTCATTTTCAAGTTTGGTTCTCTGAAATCAAGAGGTATTTGATTTAGTAGGTACTTTATAAAAGAGTGATTTTCTTGGTCTCAAATTCAGCATCAAGATTGTTTGAACAAGCAAATCCAACACTAATTTCATGTGATCCACATGGCAATTGATGACAAAAACTTGCAATTGAACTCAAAAAAGCTTTGATCCAGTGAATGGTGAGCACCTGTGTACGATATGTGTTGATGATCTCTTTTGAAACATATCCACAATGATATGCTGTTGATGATTGCAATTGAAATGTGGTTGCAGATAGAAATTGCAGAACCCATTGGGGTGATTCCTCTGGAAGGTGCCAAGTTGGAGGAGGCATTTGATCTAGCATCAGGTACTAAGCTGTGAATCACAATCATAAAATTCCTCCCCACAATAACTCATCACACACAATTTTCCTCTCTTCCTACAATCCATCTTCAGGATCAACTTTTATTATCTAAATCTTGGGGATAAGGCAGAACCTGAAATGTACACAGAACTGTATAACTTCATAGCTTTTTTCAATTAATTATAATAGACTATTAGGTTTAAGCCTCTGATTTAAATCATGTTTATACAATTTCAATTACTTCTCTGCTAATCAATCTATGGCCTAACCAACAATGCTGTAATCCTATATACCTCTGAGTAAAGTTCCAAATCTCCACCAATCTGACCGATGCAGACATGCCAAGGAAATGGTGCTTCGAATTGAGGCTGGGCAAGGATGTAGCTGAGTTTGCAGCATGTGACAGCTACATGCTTGCAGCACCATCACGACAAGCCATGGTCTGAACAAGTTTCATCAATCTTCATGAATGACCCATCTGCTCCACTGCACTCTAAAACATGCACAAATGTGAGCTGATTTTACATAATGAATAGTCAGAAAAGAGAACTGATTTTGTACTTTGAGGATTTTTTGGACAATTGCAGGATTATTGGATGCACCAAGTACTTCAGGCCACAAGATCTTGTTTTGGTCTGATGGGTACACACTTTTTGAGCTGTACTTTGCATTCACATCATGAGTCCATGATCTTGTTTTGATCTGATTGGTACTCACGGGACTGATCAGATGACTCAATTCTTGAAACTCCATGGCTTGTTTCTCCATTTTCATTGCTTCATGACATCTCTCAGACAATAGTAAAAGTCCTGTTAAGAAACTATGATGGTGAATGGAATTGTTTTCTAATCGACCAAACTTTGAAGCTCATCAACACTCGAACAAATAAAGAAAAGAATGAGCGAAAACCAAGCTTTGCTGTTGTTCTTAAGACACTGCAATGCATCAGAGTGCCATGCAAACACTGTAAACTCAACTGACCATGGTTTTCAGAGGAGCTCAAGAATGCACGAGAAAGAGGAGGCATCTTGCGGGCACTCCTTGCAGAGTCTCCTTCAAACCTGAATGCTCTAGAAAGTGCCAAAGGACCAGAGGCAAAGGTTCTTCAGGTAGAACTAGTGTTCTTCAGCTCGCACTTAAAATTTCAACCCCCACCAGAATCAAAGCAAATGATCAATCCTTATGTTGTGGATATTTTATTTTATTATTCCACAGAGCAAAATTTCTCTCTACCCATCATCCTTTCCTAAGCCACCAGTTTCCAACTGAAACCAAAAACAGAGTGAGATAGCAAGAGTAACAGAAAAGTGCAAGAAGCTAAAAGCCAAAGCAGAGCAAGCATGTGCAAATAGTGACAAGCTCAAGAAGGTTACGATTCGTGCTCTTGCTGTGTGGGAAATCCTCACCGACCATGTTTCAGGTACCCATCTGGTAAGTAACTGTGTTCTTCTGGTTCACAATCTGTCGCTCAAAATAATGACGTACACTACAAGAGTATATAGTTTTCCTCACACAAGAAGGCACGGCTCATGATGTGTGAGGTAAACTTTGTGGTTTCATCCATTACAATGCACAATCCATTACAATGCTTTTTGTGTGAGAAAAACCATATTCTCTCGTAGTTATAGAATCGTGTCATTTCAAGAAGTGTTTTCACACAATGTGATATAGTGTCATCATAAGGCAGCTGAACTGAGTAAATTGTGAGGATCACTGCAATGAGGACAGGAGCTGACACAATTGATGAAATCTATCACTCCAGGAAAGAACAGTGTCGGCACTTGCAGAACGATGACCCGGATGCAAATGGAAGCCAATGCAACTCTGGAACTTTTCAAGCTCTTGCAGACAAAAGAACAGCTACTGGAAGGTGGAGTTAAATATGTAAGGTTTCTGCATCCTCTACTCCCTTCCCCCAACTGGCATCTTCAATGTCATCTCAATATAAAAAACAAACCTGTAGTTTCAAAATGTTATGTCATGACACATGCAATAATGTGTGCATGTGATTTCACCACTTGTGTGCACATAATTCAGTTCTCACAATATCCTCTGAATTTGAATAAGAAGCATTGTGATGCAGCTAACAAACAAGTCCCAAGAGCAGCTGCGATTGCTATGCCGAAAAGGGTTAAGTGCAATCCAAGAACGACAAGCGAAGGTATTCCCAAGGCCCTTTAACCTTTCGCCCATGACTTCAGTGACAAGAATTACCTATACATGCCTTTCTGCAACCTGGGTGTATGAAGATCATATGCACCCATATAGTGCACCTCTGACACTTGTATAAAAAGGCTCACAGAAAAGCTCTGGGGAAGCTTCAACTCTGTGTACCTTATTATCACATTTGGAAGAGTTTCTACAGTACTTAATTGAGGTTTTCTTCAATCTCAATAGGTACGTGCACTTGCACCAAGATACGCAGGATCTATTCATCCTGCACTCCTGCCAGCAGATTATGTTGATCCCTTGGGTTTCATCCCATCAAGCACCTTTGAACAGCACAGAAAGGAAAGCATTCAAAGAAGGTCAAGGACAGACGTTGCAAGACTAAATAGGGCCAGTTTGCATCAGCAACGTGAATCTGGCAGAGGAAGTCTGAATTTGAAAACGGAACTGCAAGATCATCATTCTCTGCAGATACCTGCATCATCACTGGAAATCCCTGGTCCTGAGAAAAAAGATTCGCAGGAGCCAACAAGAAGTTCTCAAAACATCCGCAGTAAACAAGAAAGATTTATCATCCATCAAGTAGATGATGAAGCTCTTCCTCCCATGTTATCTGCTCCCACTACTACTGGTGGAAGATCAGGAAATCCAAGTAGGGCAAGTATTCGTGAGCAGAGAGAAAACACTGGGGCAGGCAACTTCAATTCAGGACAGAAATCTCAAGATCCTCATCATTCTCTAAGGCAAAGCCTCCAAGGAAACAATATATCGCAAAAATCAAGTACAGTGTTCGAGAATTCTTCTTCATCACTGAAGGCCCCTGCACCTCAAAGATGGGACTCACAAGACCAGTCAGATCATCCTCTTCAGCCTCAAAGAATCCCTCACCAATCTCTCGGACCACAAAGAGACTCCGGCCCTTCTGAGCACCAGTATCCACCACAAGCCACCTACAGCTTGCAACAGCCTGAGGAGTATTACCAGCAGACACAGTACCAAGAACTGACACAAAATACATCAATGGGTGATCCTTGGACTGATGGTAACATGGGCAGCACTTATCAAGATCAACAACAGAACCAAAATCAAAACCAGCCTCAGTTTTGGACTGATCACCACCAACTCTATCAAGCTCCTGCTCCTTACCCAGGTCATCCAGGATATGAGTGGTAAATGTCACCCGATCAACCCTCACATTCTCAGTACCAAAGGGCTTAGCCCTTCGTAATGACATGACTTTCTACAGAAACACATTAAGATCATACTCCAAATTTACAAGCTTCATGAAGAAAGTCCATCAGTGTGATTGAATTCAGATTCAAGGCAAAAAGTACATTAAAAGCGGAACTGCAATGGATGCTCCTTGCTGAGCCCCACTTCATCACCACAAACCAGCAACCATCTGTGCTCCCTGTGGTTTTCCACTAGATTTGCTGAGAGGATGGAGAATTGAAATCATTTCAAAAGGTTTGGAGTTGATTGGGAAAAGAAACTGGCTCGGTACTTGATGAAAGAAATCCACTATTGCAATTCAGAGCTTGTTTTCACAAAATGCAAGCTTGGAGATCATGAAAGCAATCTTGCACCCAATAAACTTACCAGCCAGAAGTTGCCATGGTACATGAAGATGACTCCAAGCTTGGTACCAAGATGCATCAAGATGACTGAAGCATTGGGAATATGAGAGCCATTGTGCCCATTGATATCAGACACCAGCAAGAAAGAACAGAGCAATTTCCAATTTTGCAATAAGATGAATCCTAAATGTAAGAAAATCAATGAGTACGAATGTCCTTTTATTGAGACTGATATTGGGCAGATGAAGTTCACAATTGTGACGTTCCACAACAATTGTGTTCACAGAAGAAAAATGACTTCAGCACAAAATGGATGTCTCCTACCTACTCAGGACAGCTGTTGTCTAGACAGCTTAAGGTTATTATAAAGGACCAACTCTAATCGAGGGAGAAACAAACTACACCATAATCCCTAACCCTGAACTCTAATACCCAATTGTTCTAGGTTATTTCAACATATGGTTAATGGTGAATTTGTACCTTTTTTGTATTTACTTGGAGAGAGCAGTGGCAGGTTTGAGTAAAGGCATGACAGACTCTATGCTTTCAATAGCTGTTGTAAGTTCCTCCATCGATGCTGCATAAGAGATGCGAACACAAGACCCATTTCCAAATGCATCACCCGGGACAAGCGCAACCTGGAACAATCAGAATTGCAGCAGCAGCAGCACAAATTGTTGATCTTAGAAAATGCTCAACCAAATGCTTTGAACCCTAACACAATGTTGATCATTTTGGGTTGAGCACTTAGGTTTAGGCTTTTGCCACAAGGATGTCTCACATGAAGCCAGAATCCTTAAATCTCAAGACCCCTGAAAACCTAAATACTCAACCCAAAATGTCAGGAAACCCAAAACTGCTGCAGCAGCACCTGGCAGAAGGTGACCATCTCTAAGCTCAAGCTCTGCTTCACAACCAGCAGCTTGAACAAGTTGTGGGCAATTGGAAGATGTCTGAGTTACCTTGGCTCTCTCCAAGAAAAAACGACACAAGGTTTCAGCATCATGAATCTTCCCAAAGCCTTCCACTTCTGTCCCATAGTAGGCACTGAAGTCGGGGAACAAGTAAAAGGCTCCCTGCAAACCCATGGACATCCAAAGTTAGCAGCCCAGCAGATGATACTGCTACTGCATAACATGATCCTCTCTATTATACTGTTTCTTGGGGATGGGAATTTCAGTCAAGTACATGAGAGGGTCCACAAACATCTCATTAGGAGATTTACCTCAGGAACAGACAGTTTGACACCATCCAATGCTTGCAAGCGTTGTACCAAAAAGTCTCTTCGCTCCTGGAAAGCCTTCACCATGGTTGCCACTGCTTCTCCTCCAGCATAGCCCAGACCCAAAGCAGCGACACCTGCCTTCTGTGAGATGCTGCTTGCTCCAGATGTTGACTAAAAGACCAACCCCAGTCACAAACAGCAACAAGAAGTCATATCTCCACACAAAAATATGCAGTCAAGTAAAGGATTTAGAGACAAAGGCAAGCATCTTTGAATTACATCACCTACTTGGCTTTGGATTCTATTGCAAGCCACCACAAAGTGCTTTGGAGCTGCTACGTAACCCAATCGCCATCCTGTCATCGCAAACGCCTGCCATGAATCCCCCCAAGGGAAACTTTGTCAAGCTCTTCACATGCAAAGCACTGAAAGAACCATTTGCAAGCACAAAGATGCACCGTGTGTTGTTGTGCCCATTTGAACCTTGAAACTTGAAAGACTGATTGCTGATACAAAGGGCAAGAAATGGTCTTACCTTGGAGAAGCCATTGACAGTGAACGTGCGTTCCCACATGCCTGGTAATGATGCAAAGCTGGTGTGACGGGCTGGTGAGTAAATAATGTGCTCATAGATTTCATCTGAAATCACCTGCAGTTACCAAAAAAAACACTCCTAAGGATGTAAACCCCCTGAAATGAGCAGAGGAAATCTAACCTAAAATACAACACAAGTACTTTCAGGTATGAAGAGCTTCCTCTAGTCCTATAAAACACATATCAACATCCAGAGAAGACCTTCGTACTACATATGCTCCTCCCTCAAACTCTATCCCTCAACTCTAAGAGTGAGGAACCACCAATTTAATGGCAATGGTGACAAGCTTACAAGCAATCTGGGGTGTTTGGCAACAATGGCAGCAATGGTTTCCAAAGTTTTGCGAGGGTAGACAGCTCCTGTTGGATTTGATGGCGAACACAAGATTAGGACTCTTGATTTCTCATTCAAGACAGCAGATAGTGACTCCGGCTTGAGTATAAAGTTGTCAGTGATTGAGGTCTGCACAATGACAGGTGTTGCATCTGCCAAACGAGCAATCTCTGGATAGCTCACCCAAAATGGCGATGGAACTATAACCTGTTGGCCACACATCAAGACAGTGAGTGGTGCCTCCTCTTGTTTGGAAGGAAGATTGGCTGAAACAAACACGAGCTTCATTTTACAATCCTACCTCATCACCGGGAGAGCACACTGCTACTACAGCCTGCATGACACTTTGTTTTGCACCATTGCTGACCAGAATTTCATCGGGTGTGTAGGACAAACCATTCTCCTCTGCAAAGCACAGCCAGGTGCCCACATTAGAGAGTTTCTTTCCCACCTAGAACTGTGTTCAAATCTCTTGTTGATGTGTACTGAGTGAACCCCATCAGCATCCATCTGCAGTAGTTCAGTTGAAGGTGAATTGTGAAGCACACCTTTGAGTTTGTGGCAAATGGCTTGGCGGATCTCAAGGGTGCCTGCATTTGGAGTGTAGCGTGTGAAGCCCTGTCGAAGGGCCTCAACCGCTGCCTGCAAAAAACTCCCAAAAAATTTCAAATCCATGAGGCCTGGACATTGATCCTTCCAGATTTTTCACTTCTAAAAGCTTGAATTGTTTGGCAAGAGTTGTCTTGAGATCAAACTTTTACCTCCACAATAGGCCCAGGAGTGTCAAAATCAGGTTCACCTGCAGCCAACCTAATGACAGGAACACCAGCTTGAACCAAAGCAGTTGCTTTGTCTGCAATGGCCATTGTTTTTGAAGGTTTGAGAGCTGCGACTCTTGGACTTATTGTGGTGTCCACATGCACTGCTGCCCCATTAGTGCCATTAGTGCTCGCCACTACTGTCATGGTTGCAGCTCTTTTCAAAACTCTCAAACTTTGAGATTTTTCCACTGCTTGCCTGCACTAAAAAGAAAGCTCACAATGTGAAAAACCCCTTTCTTTGTCTTGGAAACAAGAAACTGTATTATTGGGTGTCCATTAGCAAGTATGAATAAATCTTCACCTTCAAAAGCTACAGCCTTCATTCAGATGTGCACCTGCAATCCCACAATAGCAGGACTTGCAAGGGCAGTGAATCAAACTGCAAGGACTTTTGGTTTGATGCCTGGTATATCCTTGATACCACTTGCAATCCCAAATTGCAAGGGTTGTAAGGGCAGTGAATTAAACTGCAAGAATTCTTGGCTTGATGCTAGTGTTACCTTTGACAACCTAATCCTGGAAATTGCTTCGAATAAGCTTGTGAAAAGACTGATTCAGGTAAACTCTCAAAACTCAGCATCTGAGGAACCCTTGATTTTGCTAAAAACCACTGAAACCAGTTGAATTCCGAAACTCTCTCATTGCCAATGGCTTTGAAGTGTTCATCATTTGTTAGTAAACTTTGGAGAAAAACTAAAGAACACATAGGAAGAAGGAAAACGAAACCACTAAAACCGGTTGAATTCTGAAACTCTCTCATTGCAAATGGCTTTGAAGTCTTCATCAATTGGTAGTAAACTTAGGACAAAAAACTAAAGAACACAACAGTAGCAAATAGAACAATAGGAAGAAGGGAAAACAAAACCACATACATACCTAGAAAACAACCGGAATGCATCCGCGTGCCAATGCTCAGAGACACTGCCAGTGAACCAGGTCTGTGACACAGCAGCAGTAGCAGCCCCTTCAACAAGCCCACCCTTATTGTTGTTGCTGTTCCTGAGGCTGAATTTGTTGTCAGAAGAGCAGCTGCTGCCTACGCTAATCCCAGGAAGAAGCTGCGAATGTAAAGCCGCCATCAACAGTCTGCTTCCACTCTCTGCCCACATGAGAAAGAAACCAAAACACCCATCACTTAAAAAACCACAAAACCAAACGAACAAACAAACAACAACAACAAAAACAAAAACAAAAACTCTCTCTTTTGCAACACCCTTGTGCAAGCAAACAGAAAAACACCAATTCCAGAAAAAAGCACAAATGGGTTAGAGAGAGATACCCGAAGAGAGAGACAAGGAGAGGGAGGAGGAGAAGGACTTCTGGGTTCTTATTTTATTTCTCTCTAACTGAGTTTCAAGAGGAAAAAAAAGTGGGGGGAAACAAAGAAAGACACAACACAACAACAAACACAAAACTCACAGTTTTGGTAACAACAAATGTGCACCAACACGACTTCTTTTCATTCTCTTCCCCAAAAAAAACACAACAAAGAACAAAATGCACATCAATCATGCAACAGCATCACACACAGTTGAAGAAGACGAATCTCTCTTTTCCTTCCCTTCCCTTGCCTTGCCTTGCCTTGCCTTTCTCTCCTCTTTTCCTTCTCTTCTTCACACCAGAAGTAGTAGTCATCCTGCTTGAATGAATAGATGGTGAAAACTTCGTTTTTGGCAGATTTTTTTCCCTGCAGTTCCCAAAATCTACCTACAGCAGCAGAACTAAGTGACCAAAACCCAGCACACACTCACCACTCTGGTCTGACTCATCCACCCACCCCTACTAGTTAGTGTCATGCTTACCCCTACTAGTTAGTGTCATGGTATATAGGAGGTAGGAGAATAGGTAATTACTAGGTAAGTAGATGGTTTATACATAGGTAAAGGCTTGTTTTTACTACCTGCCTGATAACAACCTGCTTGAGGGTTGTTAGTAGGTAGGTAGGTAGGTAGGAAAAAAAAATCAACAAAGCAACTGAGTTAACCACCATGGTTAGATAAGGAACTGGAACCCAGCAGAAAACTGTTTCCTAACCACTTGCCATTCATCCTTCATGGTGCATTGGTTGGGTGCAGGTTCACTGTGGCCGTCAAAGACTATTTGATACTAGTGGTACCCGTGACCTTCGGACATTTGTGACTATGCCACTCCAGTCACCTCGAACGCGCAGTGGTCTCAACCGACATTGTGCGGGTATCAGAACCAACCGTGTGTACCTTGAGATTATCAGTCCGGGTATTTATTCCTTTACCCGACGTGAGAAAACCCAAAACCTCGGTTCTGACATTTTGAACCTTGGTTCTTGAAAATTTTGGAAATTTTCGAAAACACGTTCCTTTATATAATCGTCAGTTCTTTTAGTAGTGGGTGAGGGGGGAGAGGGGGGCAAGGAAGGTTTTTATATCCGCCTCTGGTGCGATGGGAGAGGGATGCGATCCGATTGTCATTCCTACCCTTCAGACGACTGCAATGCTTTGTGAAGATAGTTTATACACGAAAACCGTGGTGATCCAACCCCGTCATAGACTGACACCAGTCGCCCGCTGTTTCACCAGCCTCTCCCTCCCCAACCCCCTTAAAACCCTCGTCAAACAGACTGACAAACGTAGTGAATTAATATATAAGATTAGGTATACCAATTCAACACTTGTCACAACCTTACTCTGACCAGAGGTCTCATGTGAAGAGTGACCCCCTCTGACCCTGATGTTTCATGTCCTTGTGACACAGTCTGACCTTGATGGTTCATGTCCTGCTGAAAAAAAAGTGCCCTATTTCATGTCTTGGTAACACTCGGACAAGAGTTTTTTTTTTTGTATGAATTTTTTTTGCAAAATTTTGAAACCCTCCCCCCCCAAAAAAAAAGAATAAAGAAAATATTTTTTCACAAATTCCCTGTGTATATGCCATATTTTGAAACACTTATTTGTTTTTGAGGCTTTTTTTTTAGGCAGATTTACTACAGTTCTGACCCGTTTTTTTAAAAATTTTATTAAATTTTATTTTTTTAATTTCACTTTTGTGATGTGGCCAAAAGTGACGACCATCAAGAAGAAACTGTGAGAAAAATTTGGCTATCAATTAGATATGAAAAAATAAAATTAAAACTTATTGATCCTTCTATTTCCTTGATTACCTAGTAGAACCTTATTACCTATAAAAACCTGATAATTTGGAGTTTTTTTTTCCCTCAAAATCTGGCACATTTGGGCCATTTAGGTTGAAATCAAAATTTTCAGATTAAAATTTCACAAAATTTTGCCCAAACAAATCACTGGATTCAAACAACAGATTTCTTTCAAAATTTCCACCAATTTTGCCTAAATCTTGTTTGGGGTCATGGCTAACTATATTACATCAGAAAACTGATATTTTAATTTAATTTAATTTAATGTATGAGAAAAAAAATAAACCACTGACTCTGGCCTTGATGCTTCATGTCCTGGTCAAACAAAGTGGGCAACGACCAACCCACAAAGGGGAATGGAAAGAGTTTTGGCAAAAAAGCCCCCACACTTCCCCAAAAAGAAATCAATTAAGGCAACACTTTATTTGTAAGGCTTGTTTTTTTTAGGGTGATGTCTTTGCGTCTGTGTGGGGTCACAACTAAATTATGCAGTTATTTTTGTGCATTTGGAATCTCTAAAAGCTAACTCAGACTTTTGGCTCTTTTTTCTCTTAAGAGTCATGACTTATGAGTGGCTAGTTGAATGAGCTTTTTAGAGATTTTGCCCCCCCCCCCTCCCCCAAAAAAAGGTATCCAAGCATTTTTATTTTTTGGTTTAAAAGATTAAGGAAAAAAAATCTTTTGGCTTTGTTCATCTAGGGAACCTTAAAATTAAGAGGCACAATTTGCAAGAACTCTCCAGTTTGGCAGCCCTTGTAACTTACACTTCAAAGTTCCATGCAAGGTTTTCAAGCTTATTTTGAGATTTTATTAGCCATTAACCAGTATTACATGTGTCAACCTCACCATGGGCTTCTAATGGGGGAGATCAAATGCTTGGACACAAAAATGAACTCACATCTAATCTAATTTCAAATTTTATAATATGAGCAAGTAACAATTGATGTTTGTGTTTCAAATTTATGGAGTCCCCATTTAGTGTGTAATCTTGGGAAGTTTTCCAAAAGAATTTCTTCAATTTGAAGTTTTAACTAAAAGGAGGCCATGTATTGTAAAGGGTTCGTCTAAAAGATAGACGACCCATTATTCATTAGTTCAACAACTATTCATTAGCATGCCCCATATCATTTGGGTGTAGTAGCTTTGCATGCACCAAAAACATGTCTCCAAAGGCAAGTGTGCCCCACCATTTTTACTCCTTTTACAACAAATCCTTCATACCTACACGCTTTTTTTTTTAAAACTTTTTTGACTTGTGAACTAGATTGATCCATTTTTTCATCCATGTGTAATCATTTAGTTGGTGTCACCACCACCCATGGTGATGAAGTTGAGGGAGGATTTCACAAGACTTATGGTCAAGCAATATTTCCTTATTTCCACAACATTCACTTGTTTGTTGGCTCACAAAAACTCATACAATAACAAGCCACATGAAGAAGTGAACCTAGGTTCACTTGATCCACCCACCAACAACATTCAGCACATGAGTCATTCCATTTCAAAAGCTTATTACTCTAGTGACTCAAATGCACTTAAGTTAGGTCTTAAGATGGTCTTGGGATGGTTGTTGGCCTTTGAAGATAACAAATGCCACAAAGACCTAAAGAAGAGAGTCCACCTCCGGAAAGCTATGACTAAACCTAAGGTTTTGAGGTCAAGCTTGGATCCACTCCAATTAGCATCAATCGAGCTTTTTGTTTTTGCCTTTTGCAAATTGCAACTTTCTCTTTTTTTTCTCAATGTGGCCTAACTTTTAAGACTAAAATTTCAGCCTAAAATTGGTACCAAACTCAAACAATGGTAGGAAGGTAAGAAGCAAGTTAAGGTGCTTTCAGTTTTTAGGGTTCAATTTTGAAAAATGAAAAGGAAAAAAGATGAGGTACTACTTGCCAATTTGACCAAAATTTTGAGAAGTTGGTAACTTTAGTGACCCCATTTGTTGTTTCGCCATGTTTCGCCACCAATTCTACCCCGCGCATGCTGGCCGTTTTCAAAAAGGGCGTGTTGGACCTGAGAGGGGTTTCGCCTTTTGGCCAAGACTGGCGACCCTCTCTTTGGGCAGACTTGACGCATGACCCGCTTTTTGGGTGGGCCGTCCCCCCGCCCACCCGCCCGTTGACCACAGGTCAAACAGACACTGCTAATTCCGTACCCAACAGACTCGGATGACCTCCTCTACCGGTCACTCACCGTTTGACTGCAAGTCAAACAACAGACAAGCCTCCTAACAAACTCGGATGACCGCCTCCACCGGTCACTTTCCCTGACTCAGCTGACCTCACGGGTAGTCACCAGTCGCAACTATAGTCAGTTAAGACCCCGGTCAAGGCTAGGTTACCCACTGCCCCCTAATTATTAAACGACCTTAGGAACTCCAAAGCTCTCAAGAGCTATTTCTCCATTTTTTTGAAGAAAATTTTGGAATTAAAATTACCTTTCATACAAATGTTATGAAACTATAATTATACTATGATAAGAAATCAGAAATAGCCATTTTTTTTTTAAAACCTAAAATTGCATTGAAATTACATTGGTTTTTTTTTTTTTTGGAGTAATTTTCATTTACAACTAACAGATCAAAAAATTGTGAAGTTTTGTAGATTTTGAACAAATTTTCCAAGATAATTTCTTTTTTTAGTTTTGAACATGAGCTTACATATTTATTCTTAGAAGGGGAACACATGCCTCGTCCCTCGTCACCACCGGACTTTCTTTTGCTATAGGTATGGGTGACTTGATCACCAAGAAAGGGGTCAAAAGACTAAAGAAAGTGGGATGTTGAAAACAACTGCCAAATAACAATTGTTTTCATTCAACACTATTCACTTTGTGACCTAAAATGTGGTCTTTGGGGATCTTATGCCTTCACATGTGTGGACTTTGAAAGTAGAAATCATCCCAAAAGATTACATTAAAAAGAAAAAAAGGTTGGCATACATGCAAAGATGTCTCCAAGTTTGTTGTTCATAGTCAAACTAGCGACCCAAACACATCAAATCTTCAGAATAAGGGAAGGGAAGGGAG
>Ga0116227_10009881_pt1 | contig 17032 bp, 16 predicted proteins | sample S1TSphgellanicum_FD_89693 | JGI IMG/M metagenome (GOLD analysis project Ga0116227, IMG submission 89693) | Host-associated microbial communities from peat moss isolated from Minnesota, USA - S1T2_Fb - Sphagnum magellanicum MG | ecosystem: Host-associated > Plants > Peat moss > Unclassified...
ACCTTCAATTCCATTTAACTATGGTTTGAGTATATATGGGAGTCTTAAGACCATCCAAGTGAAGAAAAAAAAAAAGCCAGGCACGGGCGGATTGTGTCCGACCGTCATGGGTACCCACTAGTAGATAAGTAAGTGTTCAAACAAAATTACCAACAAATTAAATTTTGGTAGGCTAAATTTTATTTTATTTTATTTTATTTTTGGGTCTTTACTTTTTAGGCAGTGAACACTAATAGTGACAATGAGCTAATTTAGTTGCTCGGTATCTATCATCCAAAAGCTTGAAAATGGATACTTCAAATTTTCATTCATTGCTCTTGTAGTTATGTAGGTCTAAAATGAAAGGGTCGGGATATGTATGTATGTCTATATGTGTGTATGTATGTGTGTATGTGTGTATGTATGTATGCATGTATGTATATATTTATGCTTGTGGGGATGCACTAATCAACCCTGTTCTGAATCAAAGAGACACAGACAAAAGGGCATTATACACATGACCATGAAGAGAAATAACCCTCTGGAAACCCAATTGCACCCTTTCATCCAATTATGACTTTTGGGGAAGTTTGGTTTTGTTTGGAGAGTGTGAAGGGAAATTGGGGGGAATATGAGTGAGTGTCTTCTTTGGATAAGACAAAATCACTATCCACAAAGGAAGCTGTAGAGTTCAACTTCTCAAATTCTTAAACCACAAAAACCCTACTTTTGTGCATAGTGAAAAGAATTATGGGTTTGTACCTAAATTCTTCACAACTGGTCTTTGTAATGTAGTAGTCATCATAGCCTTTTTTGGATTTCCAATTTGCAGAAGAGTTTCCTGCAAAATTGTCTCCAGGTGAGGAGGAGGAGGAGGAGGAGGAGGAGGAGGAGGACCATGACATCAACAAACATTTTCAAATTGCTCCAATTATGATGCTAGCCTACAGATTCGTTTGCAATTGGAATGGTGTTCTACATTGGATCTCAAATTGCTATGCAAAATTTGTATCTGAGAGATCTCAAGCACAAGTACCTTTTGTAGTGTTGTCAAAGAAATTCAAGGAGAAAAAGTTGTAAGGTTTTTCGGTGTTTCTGGTGTGCTCATCATCATGTTAAATTGGTGGGGCAAATCCACGAGAATGAAAAAGAGAAGAAAGCTGGGTCAGCCTTATTAACCCTTCTAATAACTTGCATCCCACAACAAAAGGCAAACAACATAGAAAGAAACATATTTCCAAAATTCTTTTCTCAATGATCTTTTCGTGCAAGTATTGTAAAATCTAAGCCCATGACTGCAAGATAAATGGTGAGAAAAGACTATAAAGGCTCAAAGTTTTAAAGATAATTCCAACCCAAAAAATCTATTGAAGAAGAGGACCTAGCGAGTTATTGTAGGCCATCATAGTTACCACACTGTGAAAACCTAAAGTTTGTCCTATTCAGGAACAAAAGACATGCTAAAACATGTTTGTGGAAGTCCTTAAAACCATTCAAACCACCAACTGAGATGTCAAGAACAAAATGGGTACCTTGCATGTGTTCCAATGTGGAGGTGGAAATGCTGAAAGATGAAATGCAAAAGCTACAAGATAAGCAAACCTTTGTTTCTTCATGGGACCCAGAAACTATGCTCCCACCATTCACAGATGTCATTATGGAGGCCACAGATGGTCGCTCAGTCCATTCCCATGTCTCCACCTTGGTTGGTACCTCTGAAGAACCTGGGCCTCCACCATGACCCCTTTGTCATCAATTTTGTGAAAATGCAGAATCTGCAAATTTATTCTGCAAAGAATGTGAGCATGTTTTCTTTGCATCAATTGCAATAACTTAGTTTCACTCAAGGCTGATACTAGGGCATAGTCAGTTTAATGATAGTTCAAGCTGCGTAGTCATTGGGCTTTGGTAGTCCAGCGAAAAGAACTCCAGCATGCACCTTGACTACTAGAGTAGCATGCAAATGATATTGCAGATGGGCAAGTCTGAAGTATTCAAGGAACTGCTTTCGAAGATGAAAGCAACAAATTGTGGTCCAATTGAATTAAAAATGGACATGGACCATGATTCTTTGGAGGCTTTCATACACTTCTTTTACAGTGGTTCTGTGAGGCATGAGACGATGGAGTTTGTTGCTGATAAGTTGCTACGAGCTGCTGACAAATACAAGATTCCACTGTTGCACCAACGGTGTCAAGAGAAATTGGTTAACAGCATTCAGCCAGACAAAATCTTTCAGCTCTACCTTCTGGGGATCAAGTGTGATGCACAAGAGTTGGTGCAGGCTGTCATCAGTTATGCTGCCACTGCATTTGCTGACGTTTCGGAAATTCATGGGTATGAAGAATTTTTGAAGGATGATCCTGCACTTGTGGCTAGGCTTTGTAATGGTGTTGTTAAAAGGCTGAAAAGGCTCAAAGATGCTCACATTAACTAGAGCATAAAATATATATGACCTAACTACAAAACTACAATTGCTGATTCCCAAGAGCTCCCCCAGTAGACTGGAAACTATCCTATAATTTGATGCTCATATCAAGGCCAAATTAATAGCAAAGACAAAACTATTATATGGAAATTTGGCTTACTTTGTCCGAAATGTCAGATTTTCCATAGATTTTGCAAAATTTGTGCAATTAGTGCTGCTTGTTAAGACAAGGTTCCATATGGAAGGAACACTCACATGGAGTTTGGGTTGCTCTAGACACCCACTTGTGGCATAATTTTGTACAGCATCATGCAAGCAATAATCTTTCAAACTTGATTACCTACCACAGCCCACAGTGCACGGTTAACTTCTTCCTAACCGTATGTTGCATTTGGAAGACTTTTTTGGAACTAATCTGTGCTGAGCTTTGGCAGGTTCAAGACACAATTGAGTACCTAAAGAGGATTTGGGGCTGTTGATTTGGAACCTGTTGATTTTCCTCCCCCCTTTTCTTTGTGTTCTTTTCTGCATTTGAGGAATAGGACAATGCCCCTCAAAGAATAACACTGAGATTCCAATAAAGTTGGTGTGCCAAAATAAACCCAAGATGAAAATATACTTGCTAATCATGGAAAAAAATGAACAAAAATGATATTTCTTTATTGCTTACTCAAAATTTAGGACCTCATAACACAGTTCTTGATTCATTAGAATGATGTCTGTTCAGAGTTCCCACTAGCCATGTGTCAGTGTGCTCTCCATCATTTAGCTAAACTTGGTCTCATCATGTTGAGGCAACACCACCAGAGTTGCCCCTGATATGGTAGCTCATATTAACTGAACTATTGCAGAAGCAGCAGAAAGGCAACATACCTTACAGGCCACAGAACATTCTCCAAGGTTGTCAAGACCATGAAAGTATCATCAAACCTGCTCTGTAGTTGGAATAAGCTCATGTTATCTCTCCTTCCTCTTTGTTAACTGTTCATTGGCACCTAAATTACCTGCAGACTGGCTACCCTAAAAAAGGAAGAACATAGCAGCCTCAAGATACAGAGGCAAAAAGTTCCTGGACATGTTTTGCTGGAGCATCGGATTTCTCCACTAGCTCCACTACTTTATATGATGCCTCTGGAGTGCTAACAGATTCGACTGCAACCCGGGCCACAGTGTCACGAGAAACTGCGCCTTCAAAAAGAGAATCCTAGCAACCAGCATGGCAACTTTGGTCAGAATAAAACAAACTATTGTGATGATGCTCAATGCAGCCACTTTTGAGAGCCTCAAGCAATGGATTTGTGCACTCAGGGATCCTTTGACATTCAAGAAAAAAATGGAAATGCTTGATTGTGAAATGCAGGAACACAAAGATCTGCAAAGCTATCTCAGACAACTGGTTACACATCATATATCCAGGGATAGGACTAGCATACCTCACGGCTCAGAAAAATGTTCCCACTTGGAGGGTCATTCTTCAGCCCTCCAGGTCTGATGATGGTGTAGTCAATGCCTGACTTCCTGATGTAGTTCTCTGCCTGGAGCTTTGCAACTAGCGTGAGCCCAAATATGTTGAGAATTATGTAGACAGGGTTGAGAAGCTGTCCAATTGCTGCACCATTAACCAGGATTGAGCTTACGAGCACAATTTTCTTGACCTGATTTAATTTGCAGGCATCCACTACACTTCTTGTACCCCAGTTATCCACCTGTATGAAATTGCCACATGTCAATGCCACAGTCCACTGTCCTATAGAGGTCATTTGATTGTACACCTTGATTTGACTACCTGTAACAACTCTGAGTTGGATTCAAACAAAAAGAAAAAAGCAATGGAACAGAAAACAAATTCAAGGTAGGACTCTTTAGCACTAATAATGAATTGTGGCTTATAGGTATCCAAGGCGGAGTCCACAATGCACAAGTCTAATTGTTTCTGATGAGATGATGCTGAAAGGGCACTATTACATGATAATGTATTCAATGGAGGGGAGTGATGGAGGGTGGGGTACCTTCCATGATGCAAGGAGGTCAAATGAAGGCCTAAACCCTGTGGCGACAATTACAGCATCCACACCTCCAATGGCTTTAGCAAGCAATTCCACACTCTGTGTCACATCTGCCAAAACCTTGACACATTCAACACACATGATTTCAGAATCACCCAACCCTTCAATTTCTCAATACCCTAAAAAAAATCTGCTCACACAACCCTTGTCAGGGACTTCAGGAAATAGTGAAAGGACTCACAAACTCGAGGTTGTCACTGCTTGGAAGAGCAGCCTTTGCCTTTTGCAGGTCACGCACACCTGCTCGCACCTGAAAGCCTTTTGAAAGTAACTCCTTCACAATGCGCTTGCCAGTGCCACCTGTTGCTCCAGCCACAAACACTGTCTTGCTGCTGTTGCTTGAGTTCGTGAAGGGACTATTGGTATCAGTTTCTGCTTTTGCAAGAGATGACCTATTACTACCCTGTACTGACCAGTTCACAAGTTAACCTCGAAACAAATAATTCTTCCATATATGTTCCAGTAATACCCTGTAAAGAATTGGAGATCTCTGAAAAATGCAGTACCCCATTCCAAACACAAAAGAGAACAAATTGGACTGACATTCCAAGCAAAGAAACAACATGCAGTGGTGGGAAGATAACAGCCAAGTAACAGATACTGACTGCTAGTGTATGACTAGTCAAATGTCCTTCTGCAACTGGATACATACAACAGTGGGGTCTGCAATGATGAGAGAGAGAGAGAGAGAGATGATGATGATGATCATCATCATCACTGAAATCGTCAGACAGAACAGAAGTTAGCACTCTTGCCTTAATTAAAAAAACCATGGTGAAAGAACAACAGAAAGACGAGAATGCTTTCATACAACAATTTGCTGCAGTGTGAGACTGATGTTCTCATTCATGCTTTAATTAGTGCACAGCAGGAATGAATACAATTTCCAGCCGAAATAAACAGAAGAGCCTCCTAGATCACTACTGTAACCTTCTTCTTTCCAAGCCACCAAACCCGTACACATGCAAAAGTGGATTCACAAAACATGCAGTCCTCCTGGCTTTCTTTCTTCATCAGACAAGACAAAATTGCTCATTTCCTTCTTCTTCTTCTTCTTCTTCTTCTTCTTCTCCTACTGGAAAAATAAATTGAAGGACACCGTGGAGAGACAAGTCTTGCACACTTGCAGAAGCTTTCATACATCCTAATTGAAGACTTTTTTTAAAAAAAAAACACAGGAAAAAAAAGAGGAAAACTAGTGCAAAGTTTGAAGAGGAAAGTTCACCTATCTTTGTTGCGCGATGATGATGAAGATGATGATGATGATGATGATATCCATGATTTTGTTGCGGCATCGTGAAAACGAACCAAAAACAAGAAGAAAAGAAGAAGAGGACTGATAAATGATAATGATCAAAATTCGATTGATATATTAACGAGAGGCTTGTCTTACCTCCGCGATGATGAAAAGAAGAGGAGCGGAGATCATGAACTGGCGTCGACGACGACGATACATACATTGCAAGTTGTTATTCCGTGGCGAAGTAGCTAATAACCGCCGCAACGAGGTGGCGCTGCTGCTGGCGGTCGTCCGGGAAAGCTCCCGATGCGCAATCCGGCACGATGTCGGGCATGCAAGAGGTCCAAAGAAAGCGGAAGAGACGAGCAAGGAGCCAGAGCAGCCAGAGGAACGAGAATTGGGGGCAGGAGAAGCCAATAGCGGACCTATTACTGTGCTACGAGGAGCGAGAGGCAGCGAGGAGCGCGGCAGAAACACCATCGCCATAGCTGCTGCTACTGCAATGGTTTTCCACCAGCGTTTCTGTTTTTCATTTTCTCCAATTAATTATTAAGGTGAATGGATATCATGGGCTTCTAGTGGCATTTTATTTTGGTGGGATTTTAGGACTAGTCCTAACCAAAGGTTCAAGTATAGGAGAAGAGCCTGTACTCAGTCAGGTCCTTTTCCTACGTTAAGAGCAGAGCTGGGATGTTTTCACTTTTTAGAAATAGTGACAGGCTGGATGGTACCTTCCCACTGGTCAGTCAGAAGATCCCATTACAGCCTGGCTGGTACCTTCCACCGCGGAAAATCCCGCTTGCTGAAAACAGGTTTCTTCAGGCAGGTAAGGGAGCTGAAAATACAAAGGAAAAATCCAGGCAGTGCTTTATGTTGAATATGAGGATCAATGGGGTTTACGGCATTTATGACTAGGACCCCAATTTGCTATAGGTATTGGCTTCTATTGAAAAATCGACACTCTTGCATGGTCACTCCAATAATTCCTGAACTCCCAGTTCATTCATTCATTCAACAAATTGTTCAATGAAAAGGGGATTTGTGATTTGCTCATAACCCTATTGTTGAAGAACAATAATTCAACATGTTAGCTACTTCTTTTAACATGTTGAAAAACAATCACCTTGTGATAAAAACTAGCAATCAAGTTTTCCTACTTTTGGTTTCATCATCCTCAAAAAGGAGAGGTCCCTTCTTGTAGGGTGTGAAATTGTGGGGTGGTTGTGCTCCAAGTTCAAGATCTCTTGTCTTGTTAACATACCTTAGAGACGTCAATAGATTTTTGATGATAACTCTTTCTCTAAACAATAAGAGGATCAATGAAAAATCCTTTCTCCTTTAATAGATGAAACATATGCCCCCCGAAAGAAAAAAAAGGTGAATTGCATTGTTTTCCTTTGGCCAAAGAATTAATTGGAAGCACAATGTGCACAAAAATCTGAAAATTGTACCCATTGGTTATGTAAGGTTAAGAATAAATCCAAACGTTGGACCTCAACATCATCATTGGCATGAAACTTGCATGTTTTGGTAACCTACAATGCTTGATAGAATTTAAACAAGTTGGCAACAAACAATTGAAATTCACACTATGTTGGTGTTAAAGCATATTGTTGTTGGCCATATTTTTAATTTTATTCTATTTCTAATTTTGTGAAACAATGAAACATGTACCTATTTTGTTTGAATTTTGATTAAAAGCTCATGAAGCTATTGATGCTTGAAGTCTACCTGTGCCAAATAATCACAATGTGTGTTGAATGTGCTCTATGCTCATTCATAATAAAGCAAACTCTAAGACTAAACTTTGAAGTTTGCAATGCATCAATGAATAATTTGTTTGAAAAACACCACAATTCTACTATTTCCCAACATTGTGCAATTGAAACTAAAACTAAAAATCTATTATGCAAATAGCAGCTTGAAAACCCAAGAATTGTTTCTTCATAGAAAACTCACATCCTAAACTTGAAAGACAATAACATTACATAAATAAACACAAGAGAAGAAGAAAAAGGAACGTTATTATTTTACTTGTGTAATGATGATATTGAGGATGGAATCAACAAAATCATGAAGCTTTAACAAAGTATGACAAATCTTCCAATAAGGGTATGCATTTCTTTTCATTTTCTCTTGCATTTTGGCCGCTAATAGCAATAAAATTAGGCCCAATACATAATAAACTTCTTCATTCCAACTTCTTTGAATCTTTGGATCAATTACTAGTCAATTTCAAGAGCAAAAGAAATCATGCATTTCTCCTTCAACAACCAACAACTTGAACAATGGACAATAAACATTACCAAAAACACCTTGAAACCCTAAATTATAGTTGGACAAAAGTAGCCACTTACCATTTTGAAAATACAATGTGCCATTCAATTTCCCAAATACCTTTGGTTTCTCCAACTCTTACAATAACAACCAAAACATAATAACATTTTGTGTAAGAAAACATATGTGCACATTATATGTTAAATAACTTGAAAGGGATTCAAAGCCCAACCACATAAAGATGCTACCCATTACAACTCAAGCCTTACATACACCCAAAACTTATTTAGAAAAAATAAAAATACAAAATACAAAAATTACACATGAAATGTAAGAAAAATAAATAAAAGCAAATGGGAAGCCCAAACTCAACATACCTTGAAAGGAATTTCACATGACCACCATTAACAACCAAGGTCACTTGAGCTTCCATGAATCAAGTATAAAACTAATAAGTGAATCACATTGTCAAGTCCAAGCATGATTGGGGTACCACATTTGAACTTTAAGAACTCATTCCAAGGACTCCCAAATTCACCTTTTTCTTCACTTGTTTTACATTTCATCCTTTTTTTCATGTCAAATGAAATAATTTTGTTTCAAATTTTATATAAACTTTTTTTTTTCACTTATGAAAATGAGAATAATAAAATTTACTCAATGTAGGTCATGTTCTATCAATGGCCCAAAATTATCAAAATTTTGATTTTTAAAAAAAAAATTACATTATAATACGACATTTGGTTTTTGTCATATTCATACATTTTATACACATTAGCAGATAAGGTGTTTGTGATAAGACTTTTGGACGAATAAAAATTGTTTAGACATTCTTTATGAATATTTGAACTTTTTTTTTCTCATGAGACAAAGTCCTAGATTTTTTTCAAGGACTTAATAAGAATCCTTAAACTTGTTCAAATTTAACAGTCTATGCATAGAATAATACCTTGTAACCCTTTGTAATGTATCTATCTGTGGATAGAATCAAACTTTCAATATGAATATGTCATTAAATTTCAATAACATGTTTAAGTGAAGGGTCTAGTGAATATAAAATGATATAATCCTTTTGGGTAACCCAACCATGCTTTGACCTTGCCATGTTTTGCAAAAACTAGCCTTCCAAGGCTCTGTAAATTTCTTCCATAGTTTGATACACCATTGGTATCAAACTAATAAGTTAAAACCATATTCAAAAACCTAAGTGGCATGCAACTAGTTGCTTGTAAAACCATTAACAATTCACATCACATGGTATAATATGACTTACACTTCTACCCCATAATGCACTTGCTTATTATTCCAAGCACATATTACAAAATAGAAATGAAAAATATCAATAAAGTAAAGCTTTTGTGCATAAATATGAACAGCAATGATTTAAAAACATGTTCTTCATGAAGGAAAGGTTGGAAAAGGTATGTTCATCTTCCACATTGCCCAACACCATAATGATGCAAAATTTGACCATTTTAAACCACTTTGAAAGCCATTAAGGAAGAATCCCACTACTTCCAATTCTTTCGCACAATTGTGTTGTGGGGTTGCAATCATGAGGAAGCAACATTGTGGCCTGACAATAATTTTGCATGATTGTCAATCTTGAAAAAAATTGACTAATGGTCTAGAATGACAAGGTTTATAAGTGGACTGACAAACATACTATAATTCTTAATGGATTTTGATGCCCAAAATGTGTTTTTAGGATGGCCAAATGGGTTGGAAAAGTTGCTTCACCTTTTGGAACAAGCTAGTATTGAGGGTAAGTTAACCAAGTCAAGCACAAATGATCATGGGCATGTCCAACAAGATCAATGAAAGAGGTGAAATGTTGAGATAATAACCTCTTTTTTTAGTTCACAATACATTGTTTAGAAGTCAGATTGACAAACCTTGACTTGAAAAATGAAGTCACAAATGAAAGTAGTTTGTGTTTGTGTAAACTTGGACAAGGCTGCATAGCCTCTAGTAAGGGCAGCACACATGCAAGACTTAAAGAGTCTCTAGAACACAAACGAGCTCATAATTTGCTTTGGCAATGTCAATGGTGGTCCTATCAATAGCCATCTTTACAACCAAAGGTTTGTATTCAACAAAAATTCACTTGCATGGTGATAACATAGAGATCCAACGAGTCTTGATATTCCTTGTAATTTTATTGCCTTTGCTTTCCAAAACTTCAACAAACTTGATAGCTTGAAAATGTCATTTGGGATTTGTGAATAAAATAGTTATGCATGGAGGTAAATAGAGTTTCAATTTTGAAAACCAAATTCAGCCCATTCAAAGTCTTGACAACTGGGTTGGTGTGATGGGCCATGCAATGAACATTGCTCAAGTATGGAGCATGTTTTTGCATTAGTTGAATGACCACACCACTCTTCACACCATGGCAAATTGTAACTCCATTTGCACGAAAACAAACCAATTTACTAGCGATGTTAGTCTCCCTCAACCCCCCATGTTGACCCAAGCTTTTGACTATCAAGGATGTCATATTATCAGCAATAGTTTCATCAACAACTTTATACATGTTCAATAGAAGGGGGAGTTGCTTCCAATCATCTGTCACATACGCATGCACGAACAACCAACTTTGGTTGTCAACGGTGGTCAGTTCATCACAATTCATTGAAATGAATTGTGATTTTGCCAAGGTAACCTTTGTGGCACAAATGATAACATTTTTGCATTTCTTTTGCCATACTCCACCTTGTTGAGTCAAACTAGTGTTTTTGTGGACAAATTTCAACCTTGAGAAACTAGAAAAGTAGAACGCATTTTGCACTTGAGCATTCTCATTTTACCATCTTTTCCACTCCACACACAAGTTTTGCCCAACAAAAATGAGCAGCCAAGTGTTCCTGAAAAACCCAATTCAACTCCCATTCAATTTTATTTTTTTCGGTTCATTACATCCAGTTTTGGCTCTTGCATGATCTATGGCAACAACGGGCTCTGGTGAGACTTCTAAGGTAAGTATTTCCTTCCCTTTAATAGATGCAAAAGGTGGAAGCATCAACCATGACCATCAGAGGTTTAGGTTCACAAACCAACATGGCTTCAGGAGAACTTCGAAGCACGGTTCAGGTTCTCGACCATCTCCAAACTTTTGCACTTCTGCACAAACTTCACTGATTCTGAAGAGACATTAAGTATCCCTGTGAGAGATTGGATAGCAGGTTAGTCTCTGGAGCTGATTACAACAATTCTGAGGAAAAGGAGACATCAAAATCTCAAGGCAACTCTGAATAAATTGGGATTCCACTTCTACACATGGTTTGTTCTTACTCTTCAGAACACAGAATTCCACAAAGCAGATGTTCCCAGGAGAATTTTATTTGCTGTGCCTTCTTAGCTCAGCAAAAGGAGCTATTTTATGCATAATACATCATCACTTATATCTATGAGATTGCAGTGGAAAAAAACTCCAGATCAACACTTTGAAGATAACCCATCCTGTAAGTTTTCTAGCAAATACAAAAACTAAGATGACAGGAATGAGAATGGTGGTAATTTTTTGCACAATACATCATCACATATATCTATGAGATTACAGTGGGAAAAGACTCCAGAACAAGACTTTGAAGATAACTCATCCTGTCAGTTTTCCAGCAAACGCATCAACCAACATGACAAGAATGAGAGTAGTGGTCATAACTCATAATAACCGAATATGATTGTCACTTTGAAAGTGTCAGACCAGCACCTTCCTCAGGAATAGCAGCAACAACAACAAGCTGCTGCCATGATTCTTCTCTATTGACTAACGGATGATGATGACATTGTTCATCTGCTGCACCTACGATTAATTAGAGCTTCTTCCTCCCCTTAGAGAGACGCTCCTGAAAGAATCAAAAGTTGGAGCCCCTTGTGTAAGGTTTTTCTTTTCTATGAAGGGTTCCAATGGCTTAAAGCACCTGACTGAAGAATTGGGTTGTGCTTACATCTGCTGCTGGCTGCAACAAGCTGGTGTTGCGGAGAGAGAACCTCCTCCAGCAACTCAGGGTCGTGAAGCAGGATCCGATGATAGTAACGAGCCAAAGTGAGACCAATACAAGCAAGCATCCACAAAATCTTCCAGTGGAAAATCTTCTACAAAGATTTTGCAGACTGATCTGCTATGCCCTTTTTGGGAAAGCTTGCAAAAATGAAAAAAACCCATAAAGCACTGAAGAATTGTGTTGCTTACATCTCTTCTTGGAAAGCTTGTGAAAATGAAAAAAATCCTTAAAGCACTGAAGAATTGGGTTGCTTGCATCTTCTCCTGCTGGTTGCTGCAACGAGCTCCTGGTGCTGAGAAAGAACCTCCTGCAGCAACTCAGGCTCATGAAGCAGGAGCTGATGATAGTACCGTGCCAAAGTGACACCAATACAAGCATCCACAAAATCTTCCTGCAGAAAATCTTCCACAAAGATTTGCAGACGATCTGCAATACCCTTTTTGAAAGCTTGCGAGATAAAAAACCGAGCATAGCCGCGGATTCTGTTGGTGACAGGAAACACACAACAAACAGGGCTGCTGGCTTGCGGCGTGGTGGTATTCTCCACGCGATAGAAAAACCCCCGTTTCTCGTTTGCCGCTTGCTTCCCGAGAGTGACCAAATTGGAATCGAACTTGGTAAGCGGAAGATCAGTGTCGATCCAATCGTCTTGCAAGTACCAAGAGCTCCATAACAGACTTCCAGGCTGCAGATAGTAGCTGCTTTCCTTTGGCTCCCAGATGCAAATCACCCTCCTGGGCAGCAACTGCAGCAGATTCATCTCCAACACGCCCTCGTCTTGTGCGACAAGATATTCTCCGAGATTGGCAATCAGCCATGCATCAAAACCGGGAGGATCTTCCCACTCGCCACCTGTGCGCAGCTGCAAAATGATGAACTCGAACGGCATCTCGTCCAGGAACTTCCTGATGTCAGCGACAACAACATCCACTTTGTACGTTGTGAGAGGTCCGTGACAGACTTTGCGCTCCTGCTGCACGCGGATGTCGAGAACACGAGCTCCGCGACAAAGCTGTTGATAGATCGAGAGCTTCTGGCACCTTGCAAAGGGACGTGAAATGAAAGGAACGCCGATCTTGTCCGTCGCGGAGTCGTGAGTCCCCGGCCACAAAACATCTCGCACTTTGATGCTCTCCAGTGGGAGAGTGGCCATCCATTCTTTGTGATTGTGATGTCGGTAATTGCTTCCCGGGAAATCGATCCCTTCTTCTTCTTCTTTCTCTCGCAGTTGCTTCTCCTCTGCTTCTACAATCCTCTGCTTCGCCACTTGAGCTCCCATACTGTTGTCCTTCTTCTTCTTCCTTCTTGCAAGGCACAATTCTGCAACAACACTCGAACTTCCTCCTCCTCTGTACTCATGCACTTCTGTCGCTCTCTCGGAGAAATACTTTCAAGGTCATGTTCATATCTGCCTCGTTTCCATTGTCGTTCCCTCCTAGTTCCCCTCGCTCATAGACTTCTATATAGACCTTCACTCCTGCTTCTTCTTCTTCTTCTTCTTTTCCTCCTCCAAAAAATTCCTTTCAAGCTTTCTTCTTCTTCTTCTTCTTCTCCTCCTCCTTCCAAAATTCCTTTCAAGCTTTTTTTTTTCTTCTCCTCCTCCTCCTCCTCCTTCCAAAATTCCTCTCAAGCTTTTTTTTTTCCCTTCTTCTTCTTCTTCTCCTCCTCCTCCTCCTCCTTCCAAAATTCCTTTTACGCTTCTTCTTCTACTTCTTTCTTGTAGAGAGCCTAGCACAAACAGATGATGCAAAAGCGATATGAAAGAAAAGAATCCTTCACTCCTGATTGTTCTTCTCCTCCTCCTCCTTCAAAAATTCCTTTCAAGCTTCTTCTTCTTCTCCTCTTCCTTCTCCTTACAAAAGTCCTTTCACGCTTCTTCTTCTTATTCTTCTTCTTGTACAAAGCCTAGCATAACGGATGATGCAAAACCGATGTTAAAGAAAAGAATCCTTCACTCCTGATTCTCCTCCTCTTGAAAAATTCCTTCCACGCTTCTTCTTCTTCTCATACACAACTTACGATGTTAAATTAAAAAGGTTCTCACCAGATTTGAAGCCAGCCGTTGCGGACAAGAATTTCGATGCAAATAAAAACTCGGCAACAGAAGCAGCAGCAGCGACCCTACACCTACTACTACTGCTCTATACCTTCCAAGTTCCGACGAGGATGACCTTGTGCCTCCTCCTCATCAATCAATACAATCAATGAATACAAGGAATACAACAATCAATATTTTTTTTCAATCAATCGATTAATACAACAATCAAACGTCCACAAGATCCACAACAAATCTTCCATCGCTTCCAAAACAACGCAAATTGCACAACAATTTCTCGTCTGTTCTCACAAAACACAGAACTCGAGAGAGGGAGAGAGGGAGAGGTATCTACGTAGATGCCAAAGATACCTACCTACTTACCTACCTACCTACCTACCTACCTACCTTACACCACAGATGCCTACTTACCTACCTGAATGCCGCAGATAGTACCAAATTTATTTTTATTTTTGGGGGTCAATTTTGTGATGTAGCCAAAAGTGGCGATCATCCATAGGAAGATTTAGCCAAAAATTTGACAGCTTTGAGCTAAATATGAAAGTAAATTTTTTTTCAAACATCCTTCTGCATTTTTGGCTAAACCTACTTGAACCATGTATAGAGAGATCTGGTGATTTTTCTTAAAGTTTGGTGGAATTCTGGCTATTGAGAATCTAAAACTAGCACTTGATTTTAGCACTTTTTAGTTTTTTTTAATTTCGCCTTTTGGCTATATATAGCTAGGCAAGGCTGGTAGCAATGTTTTTCTTTTGTCAATTTTGTGATGTAGCCAAAGTGGCGATCATCCATAGGAAGATTTAGCCAAAAAATTTGGTGGATACAAGCTAAATATGAAAGTAATTTTTTTCAAACATCCTTCTGTATTTTTGGCTACCTACTTGAACCATGTATAAAAATCTGGTGATTTCTCTTAAAGCTTGGTCGAATTATGGCTATTGAAAATCTAAAAGAGCATTGATTTTAGCATTTTTTTAGTTTTTAATTTCACCTTTTGGCTATATATAGCCAGTCAAAAAAGGAGGCTGGTACCAATATATATATATATTTGGGGGTTGATTTTATGATGTGCCCAAAGTGGCAATCATCCACAGGAAGATTTAGCCAAATTTGGCAGCTACAAGCTAAATATGAAAGTAAATTTTCAAACATCCTTCTGTATTTTTGGCTACCCTACTTGAAATCTGGTGATTTTTCTTAAAGTTTGGTGGAGTTCTGGCTATTGAATCTAAAAGAGCACTTGATTTCAGCACTTTTAATTTTTAATTTATTTTTTGGCTATATATATATATATCCAATAATAAAAAGGTTGGTACCAATGTTTTTCTTTTCTCAATTTTGTGATGTAGCCAAAATGGCAATCATCCATAAGAAGATTTAGCCAAATGTGGCTATATGCTAAATATGAAAGTAGAAATTTTTTAAACATCATTCTATAAATTTACTTTAAACCCTAAACCCTATTTCTAGTAAGGGAAATAAAAACATAAAAATACATTAAGAATTGCCTAATAATTAATTTTTCAAAATTTTGGAAAACCTAGACCAATTTGGTAAATCAAAATAAACTTACCAATACAACACTAGTACGTACCCAATTTGACGATTAAAAACCCATGGTTCTATTTTTTGGTTCTTATGAATCTAATTCAAACTAGATTTAATTTTCAAAACTTGAACCATTTTGTTTAAATAATTTAGACCCAAAACCATATTCCCAAATCTATTCATGTGTGAAATTACAATTAAAATTAGATTTTCTATTTTTTTTAATTTAAAAAGGAGTCTTGATTAAGAAGAATCAAGATTGATTTTTAAGAACAAAGTTGAAATCAAAATCAAAAATCTATTGTTTTGAAAAACCAAACCTCAAACTCTTTTTATGTGCGCCGGGACTATAACCAAAACAATTTCAATTGATTTTTCAAAGCCCAAAATGAAGGATCTTCATAAAAGTAAAGAACCAAGCAACACTAATTTTTATATTTATAAGTAATTAACAAAACTTCTTGGCTATTGGTAAAGGAAGAGGTAGGTGTAAAATCCCTCCTCTTTTTATTAAAGAGTCATATTTATGAATATAAAACTACCTTTTAAATACTCCAATAAATTTGGATGTGCCTAATTGCAAACAAACAAAGGGGTTCAATTTTCTTTGAGATTTTATTGGTTCACAAGTGGATTGAAAATTGAGAACCCCTTTGGACGTTAACTCTAGTTAGTTAAACCCAAGCCATGAAAAGATGGGTATATATTGTCATTTTTAGCATTAAAAAAAAAACCCATATGCATCATTGCTTTGAAGAACAAAGGCAAAACATGTATAATATTTTACATGTAAGGTAAAAGCCCTAGGACAAAGGCATTATTGGAAGAAGGGGCATTACAAGATGACATTTAAGCACAATAATACGCCCTTGTAACGCCCTAGTCCAAAGAGGCAAACATTAAATAGGAACAACAATTTAAAATGTGGCATAGTTGCAAGACAATGTTTATCAAGAAAAATATTTTCAAATTATTTTATTTTATTTGAATTGTGATGAATGCCTTTAACTATTTTTCTTGTTTCATGTTGTGCCTAACAAAAGTTGTAAATATTTATCACCCACCATCTTAAGAAAAAAAAAATTATGATGTAATGGTTAGAATTGTGGTTTGTAGGCCAAAGGTTTGGGGTTTGATTTAATTTTTTAATTTTTTTTCATGGAAAAATGGAAAAGAGGATCTTAGGAAAATGTGTTTATTTTTTTATTTAAGAACCCATGTTTTGGGCCCATTTTCCCTCTAGGGAAGTTGCAAGTTCCTTTATCTCCATGGAAGTGGGAAACTTGATTTAGTCCCCCTTGTTCCCAAGGAAGTTGCTTAGAGATGAAGTTGTTTTCATCCATTCATGGGAAAAAAAAAAAAAAAAAAAAGAAAAAAAAAAAAAAAAAAAAAAAAAAAAAAAAAAAAAAAAAAAAAAAACAAAAAAAAAAA
>Ga0116227_10009882_pt1 | contig 17031 bp, 7 predicted proteins | sample S1TSphgellanicum_FD_89693 | JGI IMG/M metagenome (GOLD analysis project Ga0116227, IMG submission 89693) | Host-associated microbial communities from peat moss isolated from Minnesota, USA - S1T2_Fb - Sphagnum magellanicum MG | ecosystem: Host-associated > Plants > Peat moss > Unclassified...
ACTTGGTGTTCGATTCCCAAATCTGATGGAATATTGTGGTGTCATTGCAACGCTTTTTCCTGGAACCAGTACTGTAGAGTCCGATTTTTCATTCCTACGTTGGGGGAAGGATTTGTTCCGCAAGCGTTTATCGAACTTTGGATTAGAAGGAATCATGCAGGCAAAACAGTTCTTGTTCATAGAGCAGTTCCAGCATTGATAAATGCTAACCAATCATTTTATGCTAAATAAAGCCTTCATTTGGCCCCCACCTAAACTAACCATTCCTGATGTGCCTAAATCAAGTTAATTTAAGTAATTCAGGCGACTGCCTAATATAAGCATGCTTGCATATGATGGTCGTAATCTGCCAAGCTAGGTATTCACCCAACAATGATTATAAGCCCCCAAATAAAATCAACTAGAAGTGATTTGAATGGCTCTTAGTGTTATAAAAGATCCAATATCTTTTTGGGCAAAGTTTTGCTTTGTGACAACAAAATGTTTTGGATTTTTTTTCAAAATTTCCAAAACTTAATGCAAAATTATTTTTTTGGCCAAACCTTTGGAAACCAAAAAATTAAAATGTTAAAAAAAACCTAAAGGCATCCCTCCCCCATGCTTGTCATGTTTATCTCCCAAACATTGACATTTTAAAAATATGGAAATGGATATTGTTGGGCTTGTCACCCATGGATGGGGTAGCTAGATAATTGAAATGGATGGGTGAGTTATATATTTAGTAGGTAGCATGATGGAAAATAATGCATAATGTTGATATTATAGTATTGTAAATTTATAATAGGGATTTGTATAACATAATTTGGGTTATTAGTGCAAATGTAATATTATACTACGGAATGTGAAGTTTGTGGTCCTTGTTGAATAATCCTTATGTTGCAATAAGTTATGTTGCAAAGGTAAATGGAAATGTGGGTGCATGCGTGTGTTTTTTTTCCTTTTCAATTTTGTAACGCCGAAGTGGTGATCATTTGTAAGTATATTTAACTAGATTTGGTAATATCCACAATATGAAAATAAACAATCTTAAACACATTTTTTATATTGTAGGAAATTATGGCGATATTTCGAAAAAATTGATGATTTTATTTTTTTTTAAACATGTAATTTGTGACAAAATATTCCTTTTGCCAAAAAAAAATTCTCAAAATGGAAAAAAATCATGACCCAAAAAAATCAATGTGGAAATGTCTCTTATTGAAGTTTGATACTAAACAAAGCTTTTGAGTCTTTGAAAAATAAAAAATAAAAATCACAATAAATGTAAACTTTGTTCAATATAGCTTATTATTTAACAATTTTTGCTATGTATGCTAAGAAAGATAGTTGACATATTAAAGTTATTTGGAAGTTAGTTCCAATTTCATCACATGTCATGAATTTCATGCCTAGTAAGTGCTCACATGTAAAGTAAGACAATCTAAGAGCCAAAACTTGAAACAAAGGGTCAAATTTAAAAAGTTGATGAAGGTATTGAACTTTGTGGTTTGGTTTGGGGCATTGTTCATAGTGGTTTGGTTTGGTTTGGGGGGAGGTGGGGGTAGAAGTAGACTTCCTTTTTCCATTTTTGAAGGGTTGGGGAAGCTTGTTGGGCACCCTCAACCCTCCAAAAGCCCAAAAGGATGAGGTCTACCCACAATACAATCCTTCAAAAAAAAACTTGTACCCACCCCCAACCTTCCTACCCAAAAAAACAAAAAGGAGAACTTGTGCACACCCCCACCCTTCATGGTGCTCCCCTTAAAAAATAATGACTAAGGGCTAGGATTTGGTGCAAAAACTAGTTTCATCTTGTATTATTTACACATCCAGGTAATTTTGAATCTCATCCCTTATCTCACCCAAACTAATTGTCTTTGGGCTTAAAGGGACTTTTCAGGATAACTTTCATTTTACGCAATATTAGGATTCTTTAAAATGTTAAACCTATTTACTTTGTAGATCAATGTGTCAATTCATTTTAAACCATCATTAAATTCAAGCATATTTTTTTAATATATTGATTGTAATGAAATGGTGTAATGCATATCATTGCATTTGCATGTAATCTCATATGGGCACGCTCAATTTTTAATGTTAACAATTGTTGTTCCTTTCATCAATAAAGCTAGGATGATAACTTACAAATTTTGATAACAAAAAAATATTATAATTTAGTAGAATCCACAATAAATCTTTAAAAGACTTTAAGTTGAATGAATTACCAACAACAATACAAACTCATACATGAGTATACAAGGGGCTAAACAAGATGGGAAGGTGGGTAAAACCCAATTTTGCAACCACAATTCACCTTCTTAAAAATGGATTTTGTAAATTTTTGAAATGCAATTTATGCTTCTTAATGCATCTCCATTGGTTACCCCCACAAACACACATTGCAACATTAATATCTAAAGCCCTTTGTTAGACCACACTGGCATGAAATGTAACATTTGAGCAAAATTGTCACTAATATTTACGTGAAAATTAGCCATGTAACCACATGAAGTATAACTATTAGGTTTTTTTTGTGCATTTTGAATCAACTATGACCAAAGCTTATGAAAAAAACTTGCAGCCTCTTGTTTTCTTCTTCTAGCCATCGCTAAATGCCATGAAAGAAAACTTGCAACCTTTTCTTTTCTTCTCTTAACCATCATCTAATCCCACTGGAAAAACTTATAGCTTTTTCTTCACTTCTTTTAGCCATCATTGAATCCCAAGAAACAAACTTGCAAATATTTTTCTCTTTGTCTAACCATCATTAAATCCCATAGTAAAAAACACTGGCAACCATTTATTCACAAGCACCCTCAAATTCTCTTCATGGCCAAGTCCCATGAAAAGCCATAGGAACAACTTATGCATTTTCACGAAAAATTTCAAACATCCTAGATTTTGTCCATTGCAAAAGTTCACAAAATTCACAAACCATATCAACATTTTGCAAAGAACACACATTTTGTCTATTTATAAAAAATGCCCAAATGCCTTTCTTGGAGGAAAAAAATACACATAAAAACCTATGATTATTCTAAAATGCTTGGTGTCAAATCTAGTGGAGTTAGCAATGATGTGAAAAGGGTCAATGCCCTAGTAGAGGGGATTGGCACATTTGTAGAGGGGATCAACACATAGACAAACGTCAATGGAAGGGACAACTTGAGGTCAAATGCAATGTTTCAACTTTGCTAATTCTTCTTAGCATTGAAGTTGTAAATATTTGTGCACTTTTACATTTGGCATTTGATAATCACAAATTGTAAAAAATGCCAATGCATTCTGGTACTCGAAAAATGGATGCATTTTTCAATGTAACAATTGCATGTCAATAATGGCCTTTACTTGTCATCTAATTGCACATTCTTTCATTTTTTTGACCTTTTGATCTTCTTTTGTTGAACAAATTTGAAGGCAGTTCAAGATTAAAGCCACAATTACGCCTCGATTACTTTTCTTTTAAAAAAAACAAATTTGCTAACACTATCTATATATGTTGTAGGCAACAATTTGGGCATAGACATAGACATACTTTTTCAATTTTCTTATCTTGTTTTTGACCACTAAAGTATATCTTTGAAGAGCAACCAACAATGAATGAACATAGAGGATGTATTCTCAGGGCGACCTCTCATATGACACCTTAGGAAGTCACTTCCATTTTTATCCAAACATCATGCAAAAATATATTAGCTCAATTTAGGGTGTTGATTTGCTTGAATGGACCAAAAATATTGTCTAAATGATTTTTTTACCTATTTTGGAATGTAATGAATATCACAAGAACAAATATTTTCTTTTTTTACTATTTACCTATGCAATTAATGTTCAATTTTACTATAATTTGATCAATTTAAAGTGTATTTTGATCAATGGTAAAATTTTCACTAATTGTTAGAGATTAATTAATAGTGGTGCAACGTTTAATGTTCACCAACATGGAAATTATAATCTTTTTTTAAAAAATTTAAAAAGTTAATTAAAAGTTTCATTCCTAACCCACAAAAATGCTCTAATGGTTTTTTCACCTCTTGTCCACTATTAATGTCACTAGGGTAGCTATGCTTATCATTGAACACTTGGTGTCTCAAAGGTCTACAAATTTCTAGAGAATGTTCCTTTAAATTTCATGTGCACCCACAAAAAATTGAATCTTTAAAAAAGATGAAAAAATGGGTCAGATGTGACCTTCCAAAGTAGGGGGGGTCAAATGGTGGAAACAAAAAACCATTATACACTTGGAAGACTATTACCAAACACACATAAAAGTCTTTGAAAGTCGTTCTATTGCCTTTATGGTTCAAAGATGATTTGTAGATCAGAAGGTTGCACTCTTATAACACTTTAAATCACTTAAATTGAACAAGAAATGAGAAAGTTATGAGCATTGAAAGTAAGAGGGGTAGAAGAGAAGAAAAGAAAAGAAAAACACATTCTATAACTTGGAAAAGATTCTTTTTCTTCTTGTTTTTCTATAATTACTCCTTTACCTATGTTGTTCAAAGACGAATTGGAGAGCTCAACTTAGCACTCCCATAACGTTTTAAATCATTCAAAATGAATAAGAAATGAGGAAGATATTGATAAAATGTTCGGTCATAGAGCAGACTACCTTACATATGTGAACCTGATGACACATAACAAATAATTTAATTATCAATATGATGCATTTTTCATTCATTGACAATGTATGTACATTTCAAATATCAGAACTTATACATTATCAACATCACTACACATGTGTATCCATGCATGTATAACAAGTTATTCTTGTTACCAATACGATAAATTTTGCATTCACTAACATATGTATGTGTCCCAAATGTAGTTACTTGTCCACTATCAAGGTCACTACATGTGTGCACCCATTCCCATGTAACAAATAATTCAAAATTTTGACAAAAGGCCTCATTCCCAAACTACAAAAATGTTTAATGTCTTTCTCCATGTTTTGTTCACTATCAACATCATTACATATGTGTATCCATTCATGCACAATAAATTGTTTTTATTACCAATATAACACATTTTGCATCCATTGAAGTGAGGATATTTTTTGGGGGTTTCATTGTGATGAAACCTTAAATGTCATAATTTTAACTTGTGTTGTGACATGAAATTTCTCACCATGACAAGATCTTAAACGTCATAGTTTTAATTTCTGTCACAACACAAGTTTCACACACAATATGGAGTTTTTACATTTATTGAAGTGAATTAATTTTTTTCGAAGCTTCATTGTGATGAAACTTTAAATGTCATAGTTTTAGCTTGCATCATGATATGAATTTCACATGTGACTTGAGATTATTTTCTTTGTTGTGATAAGACCTTAAACATCATAACTTTTGTTTGTGTTGCAACATAAGTTTCACATGTGATGTGAGATTTTTTAATGATTTTTTAATGATTTATCAATATTGATCAACATTTCAATTTGAAATGAGATTAAAAATTGAATATTAAGTTTGGATTTAAAAACCAAGGATGAAAAAATACACATATTCATAAAGTTAAAACACAAGTTAGAATCAATACATGGAATGAAAAACATATTTTTCAAACCTGTATTAATATCATCCATAATGTATTAATTAATGTTAACCTATGTTTAACTTATATTTGACTTACTATAACATTGGTTAAATTAAAATTAACCTGGGTTTAGTTGAGGTTAATTTAAGTTTGCTTTGGGTTTAATTGAAGTTAACATAAGTTTACTTAAAGTTTAGTTGATATTAATTTTGATTTAATTTTGATTAGCCTAAATTTAACTTTTGGTAGTTTTAATTAGCCCATGTTTAATCAAAGTTAACTTAACTTTGACTAATTTAAGTTTAACTTTGGTTAGGCTTAATTTAACTAAGTTTATCCAAGGTTTACCCAAGGTTTAAATTATGTTTAGCCGAGGTTAAACCTAATTAAACCAATGTTTGGTTTAGGTTTAGCAAAGGTTAGCTTAAGTTTAACCATAGTTAACCTCGATTTAATCTAGGTTTAACTTTGGTTAAAATAAATTTAATCTATTTTAACCTTGGTTGGCTTACGTTTAACCTATGTTTAACCTTGGTTAGTTTAAGTTTAACCTAAATTTAACTTTAATTTAACTTAAGTTAAATTATGTTTAGCTTTGGTTTGGCTAGGTTTAATTTAAGTTTAATTTTAATAAACCTAGATTTAACTTTGGTTAGCCTATGTTTAGTTTGGGTTTGATGAGCTTAAGTTTAACTTTCTAGTTAGCTTGGGTTAATTTGAATTTAGTTTAGGTTTAACCAATGTTAATTTTTTTTAGCCTACAATAGCCTATGTCAACTTAAGTTAGTTTGAGGTTAACCTTTGTTAGCCCATGATAGCCTAGGTCAATCTAGGTAAGCCTAGATTAATCTAAATCAAACTAAATAAACCTTGGTCAATTTAAGTATTTTAGGTTATCCTAAGTTAAGCCTATGTTAACCTATGTGGGTTTAAGTTAACTTAGGTAACCTAAATTTACCTATGCCACTTTCTATTACCTTAGCTAGCCTAGTTAACCTATTTATGTTTAAATTAACCTAGGTAGGCATAAGATACTAGGTCAACTTGTGTCTACCTAAGGTATGTTAAACTAAACCTAGCTTAATTAAAATACATAGGCTTTTTTATTTCAATTTTATTAAATTCTTGTTTACAATTTTGCGGTGGGTAGTTTTGTTATTAAAAATAATTATAAAGTGATGGTAAAAACCTTGAACCATCAAAGTGTTGGTGAGGGGTTCAAGTTTTTGCACTTGCAACCTATGCAAATGGGTTAGGTTACCTAGGTTCCTTGCCTAAGTAGGCCCACTCGGGTTTGTTTTAACCTAGGCCTTTTAAGTTAGGCTGCTTAAACTAGGTCACCTATGTTAAGTGTCCTAAGCTATGCATCTTAGGCTAAACTTATTAGCTTGAGCCCCTTAAGCGAAAGCTACATTGGGATTTTTGTGACATTTTCCACTATCCATGTCTTTTATTTTAGGACCTTAAGTTTTTCATTTAAAGAATATTAATTTAATTACCTAGTGAAACATCCAAAATGACCAAACATGGTTCCACTAAAAATGTCTTAATCAACTAGTTTTTTTTCACCAAAACCAATTAGGTCCAAAACTAGTGAAAAATGTCCATTCTCACTACCATCTTATTAAATTTCTATAGTGGAAAAGGACATGATTACTTACTGTGTATGTGAAATATTAACAATCACAACAAAACTATGAAAGCAAAATGAAATTTTTATAATCCAAAGTAAGAAAAACATACCAATGAATTATCATGGAATTTAATGAAAGAAATATATTTGTGGGAAGGAAATATTATCTAGGTGGTATTGGACATTATGTTTAGAAGTGCAAACTTTAAAGAGTTTTATCCAATTGGGGTCAACTAATATTATTTAATAAGATGATAATACAAGTATTTTTTGAATATCTTATTGGCTAAATTACATAGAAAAAAGAACCCTCATGATTTAATGAATGTAATGAAATGTTATGTTTTTTTTCCACCTAACAAAATACCTTAGTTTTATATTCATTGAGGGCCACCACCTCTATGTATTTGATTCAATATATATTAATTATTTATAGGTTTTTAAATTGGAATTAGGCATATAATAGTTGTACTAATATAATTTATCAATGGTCATTGGGTGACAATTATGATTCTAATAAAATTCAACAATTTTTTTGGTATTTCAAAATATTAAAATACTTCTCAAAAATTGATCTGCTCAAGCAAACTAATGCCCTTTGAATTGAAAAATAATAATTTGCAATTTAAATGTAAATAAGGTGATTATGATTCATTATGAAATTGTATTTGAAATATACCTAGAATAATCTTAAATATACTTATACTATTTCATTATTTCATAACATATTTAAAAATATCCTTTTATTTCAAATATTTCAAAAAAATACAATGAGTGACCTCCTTAGGTCTCCATAACCATCAAACATATTGTTGTAATGTAGAGCCACCTGCTTTTAGAAAGCTTGATTTATTTTACCATTTTCAATAATGGGATCCTAAGAGATGTGAAACATGCTCTTGCAAAGTTGGTTTTCCTCCTCTTCAAAAAAACATTTCCCTTTCACTTTTCCAAAATTTGCATCTTGAATTGCCATGGTGCTGATAGGACAATTGATTTAAATGATAAGGATGGCACATGAGACATTGATTCTTCTCATGGATGCGATTGTTTATCCATAGTACAAATGTTGAGTCTAACATCATGCACTATGATGCAAGGCTTGATGGGTTTTCTAATTATCGCATCAATTGCATTGGGGTAGGTTTTTGGTGAAGCCCATGATTGGGCTTGTCAAAATGCGATTTGTGTACCTTATGTAGGCTGGGTGGAGATGTTCTTACTTGTTAAAATAAAGTTACATCCTTTATATTGACTTAATGTCATGAAAGAACACAAAAAATCAATTCATCCATTGATGGAGCAAAATTTTCCCAAACCATATTTGATGAATCAACACAAAATCACATATTATCTATTATGGGTGCATGACAAAGAGGTGACCATTGATGGGTCAATAGGTTGGTTATTAGCACATGTAAAAAAGGCAAATTGGACATTTAAAGAATTGGGGTCAAACAACCTTAACATGAATACATGAAAATTGACAATCTAAAACTAAACGTGAATTTATCTGTATGATTGCACAACAATGTGTTAATACTTAGTCCAAGAATATAAAATCTAAAGGGTTGATATGTGGCTCCTATTATACCTTAAATTGAATATGTCATCATTAATTTAAAACCTTGGTTGCATGTGTTCATCATTGATTAACATCGATTACATACTTTGTGTTTCACAAACATCCCCTCCTATAGAGGGGCAACAAATTACCATCCATGTTTTGAATAATAAACAACTTTTTTCTTATATTATTTTGATCTTTAACCATATTTCTTGATTAAATCTCTACTAACTCATGGGAATTTCTTACATGATGCCATACCTCCTTTGGTTCCAAAGTAAACTTCAAATACACCTTTGGGTTACCAACCAAATAATCAAATTCTTTTATCACCATTGTATGGACAAGGCAATGGCCATTGTATTATGTAATTGACACTTGAGATTGGGAAATGATAGATTTTGGCACATCATTAAGAACTTTTTACACCATTTATTAGACCTCATGATGCTCTATAGGCAGACACTAAAAAAGATCAACTATTCAAATGATACATTGGGCTTGACAATATTACAAGACAAGTGCCCAATTTATTTTTATTGAACCCCAATTATCATAAACCCATTATGTATGGTTGTTTCTTTTTTTTAAAATGAAGCTATGTGGTGCAATGGTTAAAAACCACCTCTTCCAACAAGAGCTTTCAAGCTCAAAATTTTCTTTCCAAAAATCATTTTTTTCTTGGATGATTTCCCTAGATGAACTTTGTATTGTATGTCCATATGGGGAAATGAAGAAGGTGGGTTTTGATGATGCTCTCAATGTGCAATTTAGTCCCCTTTTTTGGTCAAATTGCCAAGGGAAAAAAATAAAAATGGGTGGGCCAAGGTTCTTGGGTGAAAAAATAAATGCATCATTTCTTTCTTTTCATTGTAGTTAAAACTTGAAGGAAGACCATTTGTTGGGGCACATGCAACCATTACCCTTAACAATTATTTGGCGAACACAAACATTTCCCAATGAGCATTTCAAGGACATATAACCATTTCCCCTTCAGGAGCACAATTTATTTTACCAGGGAACACAAATATCTCCCAAGCAACACAACCATTTCCATAGGGAGCACAAATAGCTCCCTTGGGGAACACCTAAGGATCACAAGCATTTTCCTAGGGAGCACTTGCATCTCCCTTGGGGACACAACCATTTAATTACTTGAAGAGCACATGCATCTCCCCAAGGGTGCACGACTTGAGAATGATCATCCTTCTTTCTTGAATGAAAGTCGAACAAAGATGGAGATGACAAAAGAAAATTTCAACTTTGAACCTCCCCACTTAAAGTGGAAGGGTTGTCACACCAATTTTATATAAACATTAAAGTTCCAATGATCCTTACCATACTCATCATAAGTGGGAGATGACAAATTTTTTCAAAGATTAGGTTCTTGTTAGGCGTCATTGATAAACATGCATACTTTTGTGTTGGAAACTTTACTACATTTAGTTGATTGGTATTGTTTAGTGTTTGCTTTCATTATGTGCTTGTGTGTATGCCTTGAAACAAAGGCATCACAAACATGCTGGCCCTGCCAATGGATGATATGTTGTACATCTACTTGCTGTGTCCACACTCTGAACACCAAAAAGATCTGTTCCGATCTAAACAGTCTAAACACTTTCACCAAAGAAACCAATTCACCTAATGTGAAACCAGTTCTAATAAGGTTAAACTTCCAAAAGTTGAATCCAATGCCATAGTCCCTGTCACTGTGGGGGCAGGGCCCAACAACAAACTTAGAGTGAAAAGGTGAATTTTTTCCAAAGAAGCAATTTTAGGTTTTCATACACAGAACATGAAACGCATTTTCAAATGGAAGGAAATTTCCCTGCATAATACTTCAAGTACGTTCTCATGTGAAACATGCTCCTTACTATCTATTGGGAATTAAATTCTTTGAAGAAAGTTAGTTTGAAGTTGAAGTCCTTGGAATAATCGATCACCGTGTCCTTTGTTTGTGAGATTCATTGCCATGTTCTTTCACTTAAACATGTTCACCCTCCGACCTAGTGTGAAGGCAAATCTAGAGCTCTATTGGACTTGTATTACATGCATCGTGCTTGGAAACATTCTAGTTAAATTGTCAAGATTACTTTGAGTCACAAGCATATCAGTTTTGAAGAGTCTTATGATGTGTCAAATTTCCAGGACTCAAGGATGTCATATGGCATTTACTTGACCCCATTGCCATATGGCTTGCTGTGTGCATCCTTTGTGCATCATTCTCCTTTGACAATCCAATCTCCACAAATTTAGGGTTTCGCACCCACTTTTTAGACAAATGATCAATCCACTTTGTCATCCTTTTTGAAACATAATACAAAAAGTTGACCTTAGTGAATTATCCTAGTCAATTGCCTACCTTACTAAATGCTTATATTAAAAGTGGACATGAATAACCCAAGTTTCACTCAAGGTCAAATGGCATAAGGGTACAATGACTTAATTCATTCATTTTTAGGATCCTATTGCGAGTTGAATTAATGAATTACACTTGGGGTGAAATGACATGTAGATACGAAGAGCTAATTCACTTTTAAGACTGCATAATGAATTGGATTAGTGAATTATACCCATATCTCCTAGTAATGTAAGATTTGATTATCTTGATCATGGAGTAGTAAGCACAGGTGTGTATCTTTCCTTGTGTGTCCATCAGACAAAACTAGACTTGGTATCTCCTCACTAGAAGCATATACTTGAATTCCAGAAGTAAGATCCTGTTCAAATCACAACTTGGTGTCTTGCAACCTTGTTCTACTACACCTTTGATCTACTAAGCTTATTCCTTCCTGCTGTAATATAGGTTATTGTCGAGGAAATTGTGAGATTCTGCATGCCCTCTGAATGTCCCATGGGTAAGCATTATCTGTCACAGAGTGCAGTGGAGGGTGCTTCATTTGCAGGGAACACCTATTAGTATCTTTCACAACTCTTCATTTGTGACCTCACTTTCCTTTCGAGGTTTAACTTTTCATTCCATGTGTTGATTATGTGGGGACCAGAATCCAGATTGTGTTGCTGCAGCCAAATTCAATGTACATTTGTTTACCTGTTCAGGCAATCACCAGGTTTGCTTAACAAAGAATTCTGTTGGAAGGCTTGCCGCCATGCTCTCCACACTTTTTCCCATCAACAAACTGTTTGTAGCTAGCTGCTCCGCTTGACAGTATAGATACACTAAATTGGCCCTGCTCTCTTCTTTGGGTCTCAAGCACTCAACCCAACAATGTTGAAACCTAGGGCACTTGAAATACACAGGCATGGTTGTTGCAAACCAGCCTTGAAAACCACCAGTATATCAGCAAAACACATTGGGAAATTGGCACCCAACAAGAAAAAAAACAATTATCACTACAGGCTCTAATGCTCCTGCTCTGTTATGCAACCCAAAAGAAAACAGAAAGAATATCAACCCTGAGAGGAGGCTGAGTCTACCAGCAGCCTACATCTGATAATTGGACAACTTACTGTTGCAATCACTGCACACTCTTTCAAGTACCTGGGCATTGTGAATGCCACAAATTGAAGGGACATTGATGTTCAGCAAGAGTTACAGTTGCCAGAAAGTCTAGGTCAAGATATCACAAACATGCAAATGGCAACAACCTCTAGTCCAAAACCCAAACATGCCAACAACAAAATCTCTAACAATGAAAATCAGAAAAGCAAAACCAACAAAGCTGCGGGTAATGAGTGTTGATCTTGTGGGCTGCCTTCCACTACCAGAGCCTGCAGGACCTGGCTTGCTTGTCACAAGTCACATCTGAGGAAAACAAGGTTTGACATTTATGCACTGGTACAAAGAAATGGAGCAGGCTTCATCATCAAAATGAGTAGGAGATAGTCCACAGCATGCTTTGCTAGATAAAATGGATTGTAATAGATTACATAGTCTCTCTCATATTTGTTTTCTAGAAAATAGGCATTCCAAGCTATGTAGGATCTGGATCCAGACCCACCACAAGCTTGATACCAAAAGCTCTATCAACACACAAAGCAACTCACCAATCCTGTGCAAAAGTGTATGATATGAAACAGACCACATCATCTCACACTCTAAGGTGTCAGAAACAGACATTTTCTGCCATTTGCAAAACCAACCAAAAGCCTTTACTCCAAAGAATGTGGTATCAGCAAAGGGCAATTGCTCTCTCCCACTGCCCATTGAAGTACAACTGGAGCATAAGCAGCATGCCAGAAGCATTTTGATTAATCCCCAACAAGCTGCATCATCCACAAAAAGACCCAAAAAAAAAGAAAAAACAGCAGCAACTACAGTCTTGCAAACTGTATTGGACAATTACTGAAGGGAAATAGTGCTTCCACCACCAGGTGGCTTCCTTATCCCACCAATGAGATCTCGACCGGCAGGCTTGTCATCAGAGAAGATATCACTGCCAGATATCTCCTTCAGCTTTGCCTGACTGAGCTGGTGATGGAGACTCTTCTCAGATACCATGGCATTCTCTTCACTGAAAATGTCATGTCCAGAAAGCTCCGCCTTCTTCTGGTCATGCAACTTGCGAGCAACTGAATCAATTTCGTCTTTTGGACCAAAAGAGATTTGGCAACGACCCCCTGCAGGATTGGAGACTTTGACGGATGTGTGGACATTCCGAGGAGGTGCTTCTTCTGGTCCCTTCGCTGCCTCTTCCCGCCTCAACTCCAGAGCTCGAGCTGACGGCTTAGGTGATTCTGGAGGCGGGGGACCAAAGATATTGCTGCCAGTTAGCTCCTTGGCTTTGGCATTTGAGAAAACCCGACGCGCTGTAATGTCATCCGTGGTCTCCACTGTCCCACTCAACTCTTTCTGCTTTGCTACTTCTGGAACTGTAACGGCCTTCTTGGGAGATGCACAATTTTCGCCACCAAAAGAAATCTGGCTCACTCCACCAGCTGGCTGGTGGCAACGAACACTAGTTCTGTCCACTGTTGCTGTAGTACCATTGCCATCAGCATCAGCGCCAGCACCCCCAGGAAAAATACCACTGCCATACATTTCCCTTTTCTTCAAATCGGAACCAGGTCTCCTCTTGAGCAAGGCTTCAGCTTCTTCAGCTGAGAGGTGTTCACCAAATGTGATGGTGCTGGTTCCTCCTGCAGGCTGGTGCATGCGAATGGTAGGACGACCTACAGGACTGTCACATGTACTTTGATCAACAACAGCAGACAGAAAGGCATTACTACTACTACCATTGGTAGCAGTATGACGCACCGGAGGTGGAGGAGACCGAGTCACGTCAGGTCCTTCTGACCAACTGAAGAGGTCGAATGTTGTCGCTCCTCCTGGTGGCTTTGCTCCTCTCCTGGTTGGAGTCACCCCTGCTGCTGCATTATCAATAGACATTGCCGCCGAGTCTTGGAACCTCCTCTTCCTCCTTTCTTATGTTCACTGACTCCCTCTGTTTGTTTCTCTCTGTGTCTGTCTCTTGCTTTTTCTTCTTGAAGACACGTTTGTTCGGGCTGCTTCTGAAAGAAGCTAAGAGCTGTGTACCGACCACAGTGTTGCTGTTGCTGTTGCTGCTATCGAAGAAAGCACATCAACGCTGCTCACTGCGTCCTCCTCTTTACCCTAAAGAAAGTGCCTTCCCTTCCCCTTTGGGGTTTCTCTCTAAAGAAAGGCGAGGGGGAAAAAAAAGATCTGCAGCAGCACAACGCCAGAGCTAAACTAAGAAGAACAGCGTCAAGAAAGTTATTCCTTGAGCTCACGAAGAAACCCAACTGCGAGCTCCCAAGGGAAGGACAATGTCAGGAACCGCGTCGCCACGTTCTTGACATGAGAGAGCGCGCGAACGAGAAGGAGAGAGAGCGAACGACAGAGCGAGAGAGAAGGGAAACACTTGTGCACAGCAGCAGCAGCAGCAGCAGCAGCAGGCCTTAGTAACTTACGCCTAAAAAGAGTCACTTGTTGTTGGCAGCAGCTTTGGGAGTCTGGACTACAGACACTTGCATTTTATTTATTTATTTATTTATAAAAAATACAATTTGTCCCCAATTTTTTCATTTGGCACAAATGTGAAGGAATTTTGGCAATTAAATAATAAAATAAAATCTAAACACACATTTTATACAATGAAACAAAATGCACAAGAAAGTAATGTGCTACTAACAATTAAATTATTTTCTGTAAATTATGCCAGATTTTTGAAATTTTAGCTGGCCACAATAATGCCCCAATTTTTTTGGGGAAATTGAGTTGTTGCTATACCTAGTGTGTATATATATATATATATATATATATATAAATTATGATCATTTCAATTATTCCAGATCTACATGGCCAGGTCTTTGAAAGTGCTGAAATTTCAGGAAATTCGTATTGTTATTGCTGAAGTGAAAAAAATGAAGGAAAAAATATTTTAAAATATTCAGCAAGAAGATGTCGAAATGGTAAACATACCTATTCCATAGTTTAAATTGTTAGTTCATTCGAGATAACTAAGAAAAAATAAAATTCAAACTACCAACTCCAGCAATCCCATTGGCATGAAAAGCAAAATTTGAGGTCTACACAAAACCTTATTCCGCTGAACATTGAAAAATTAATGATCCCTTTCTAGCATTTCCATTGGTGCTCTAAAATTCTCACAAACTTACTGAACCCTATTACACATTATTTATTTATTTATATTACACAATTTATTTATTATTCATTTAATTCTTTAGTTCATGCAAGTTAACCAGGAAAACAAATTCATTCAGAGCACAAATTCATTGGCCATAACAAAAAAAATTCTTCACACCTCTACACATAAGCCCTATTGAACACCCTTTGTATATTATAAGTACACTAGGTAATACCATAACCCAGCAGTTTGTTTGAAAGAACCGTTACAGAACATACCTGCAGTCCCTAAAACACCACCAGTTCTGTGGGCGATTTTTCGAATTTTTTCAATTATAGATTTCTTTGAGCTTTTTGTGATTAGAGATCATATATACATAGGATGGGGTTCTTTGGTTTTTGGGACCCACGGTTATGAACCCTAAGAGTTGTCCTGATGGCTCTGGGGACCTGTTCCTACTGTTTTGTTACTCATAACTGCCCAACACTGGAAAAAACATGTTCTTCAAATTCTTTTCTCAAATTTTTGTTTAGGGTAGAGAGGCCGGTCACATAACATTTTAAGTGTTAAAAGGACACTTGGCATCACATTTGGAGTCAGTTGGGTTTAGGGTCTGAAGATGAGTTGTAGGCGTTTAATGGGTGTATTTATTTCCCTTGAAAAGGTTTGATTTGGTCAAGAAACGGTCGAGATATGACCTTCTAAAGTCGAAGGTGTAATTGAAAAAAAAAACATTGTGACCAATCATTCCCTACCTTGATTTGCAAGCAATTTTTCCCCTATCAACAAATACAAAATCCTTACACATGTCCAACATCCATTCTATTAGTACAATATTCATAGACCAATCCCCAAAAGGTGTATTTGAAAAATTTGTTCATTTTCATTCAATGGATGGGATGCAAAAATGTACATGGGCCTTAAAATCTATAGTAATACAAAACATGGTGCCCACTAAACCCTGAACATGCTACTAGCTTCCTTAAACCCTAAACCTAAAGTTTCCTCTCTTTCTCATTTCTCTCTTATTGCTTCAATGAGAATTAGTTGTGAAGTTTGGCCTTGTTCTACATTCGTGTTTTTGTAGCTTGTCTTTTTGTAACTTTACACTCTACTTCTCGTAACGTTATTGTGGTCAAGCTCCTAGTGTATATAGTGTATAGGATAGTAAAAGCCCTTGAGGTATAAGTGGGTTCTATTTTCAAGTTCTTGAATTTCTTAAAAAACATTCTAACTTGAATGTTTATTGCTTGTGCAAATTTTGGGTGTTGGTGGTGGACTTTATGATTATGGAACTCCAAGTGTGTGTAATGTTTTTTTTTTTGGTTGCATGTTGTGCCCCCCCCTTCCTCTATGTTTCTTGTGTCTAGAATCTAGATCTCCTAAAGCTTTTAGAACTCCAAGTGTGCATAACATTTTTTTTCGTCTAATGTGTGTTGCACCTCCCCTCCTTTGTGTTTTTTGTGTCTAAAGCTTAAAACTCCTCGAACTCCAAGTGCATGTAGTGTTTTTTTTTGTATGTTACGTGTTGTGCCCCCCCTTCCTTTATGTTTCTTGGGTTTAGAATCTAAATCTCCTAGAGTTTTTAAAACTCCAAGTGCATGTAGTGTTTTTTTTTTGTCTCTTGTGTGTTGCACCCCCCCCCCCCCTTTCTATTTCTTTTTTTTTTTTTTTTTTTTTTGTTTATAGCTTTTTAAAATCAAACTCACCATAGACCTTTTTTTATTTTTTTATTTTTTTTCGTA
>Ga0116227_10009883_pt1 | contig 17028 bp, 15 predicted proteins | sample S1TSphgellanicum_FD_89693 | JGI IMG/M metagenome (GOLD analysis project Ga0116227, IMG submission 89693) | Host-associated microbial communities from peat moss isolated from Minnesota, USA - S1T2_Fb - Sphagnum magellanicum MG | ecosystem: Host-associated > Plants > Peat moss > Unclassified...
CAGGGTGATCCTTCTCCTGGAGCAAAAAGATGTTGTAGTCTTTGAATACATGATGGGAAGAAGAAGATGATGGAGATGGAAAGAAGATACACAAAACTGACAGGCAAGGGAGGAAGTATGCCATCTTCTTCCTCATGCAAGAAGAGATTAGGGTGAAGAAGAAGAGACAATCGATCAGTCTCTTCTCTCTGGCTTTTGTTTTGCAGAGATGGCGACAATCTTCTTCATTGGGTTGCTAGGGTTTGGTTTTGTTGTGAAGATTTGCATACATGTGTTTCTTCTTCCACAGTTTGAACTTCCTTAGCGATTCTGCTCGAGGTGTAGAATCCCAGTTGGGAGGGTAAATGGTGTGTATGTTATTTGAAGCTGTGAAGATCCTCTGATGGATGTCACTTCTGCTGCCGCTGATGATGATGATGGCCGTGGACCTGGCGGTAGCAAGCGGAAAAGAAATGGTGAAGGAGGAGGAACAAGCTATTTGCACCTTGCTGTGAAAGAAAGGGAGAAGAAGAAAGCAAGAGAATGGAAAGGTGGGAGCACAGATGTGCTCATCCTCATCTTCGCACGTCTGAATCCTTTGTCTCTTGCTTGTTGCTCAGTGGTCTGCAGGACATGGTATGCAACCCCTACTCTCTTGTTTCCTTCAGTGTCTTTCACCATGAGCTAGGGATGTTGAGAGACAGACACAGAAAGAGAGAGATGGTCTTGTAGAAGAACCTCAAAGGCTGTACTCGGTGGGTTTGTGGGTTTCTCTCTTGTGCATTTTTCAGGAAGCAAGTAGTTGATGGTTCTCCATCGCTCTGGAAGAAAGTTTACGCGGAGCAGCACACCGGCAGTTTGAACTCTAGGTTTGTGAAGCTCAATAAACCCAAAGAGGAAGCCGGCACAGAAGAATCAGACTGGAAGGCACTGGCAATTGACGAGCTGCAACGTGCAAATCTTGTTCAGGGCACACTATCTGTGCATGTCTGGAAAGCACATTCTACAAGGCATGTTGTGGGACACTTTCATCACCTTCTCTACTTGATACATTCAGATCCCTTCCATTGCACTAGCCACTTGTTTCTTCACAGCTTGGAAATGGGTTTTGTGAGCTTTCTCACAGTATGGTTGAGATTCAAGGGGTAGTTGTGCGGTTCTGGGTTTTGGGTGTTTTGTTGCATTGCAGAGTCAATGCTTGCCAAATGAATATGGATACAATCTTGAGTGCCTCTGCTGATCAGGTACTTGCCTTCAGCTTTATCATCATTTCTGTACTTCACCTTCAGCTTCAACATAGTCTTATGGGTGCTTGAATCCTTTCATGCAGCTGATGATGAAGAACCAGGGGACTCAGATCTTGACAGTGTTGTCAGGAGTAGAAATGCTAATTGCAAAGAATTGAAAACTCCGCTGCACACTATACTAGACATGTATGAGTTGTTGATGTGCGATTGTCACCAAAAGGTGCAAAAGAAAGATTGTCTCTTTTGTGTGTCTTTCATCAGGGTGCATCATCACCTCCTTCTTGTGCTGCTCACAAGTTCTGTGTTGTTGTCATTGGCCTTTCAGACAATCAGATTATGGTCTGCAAAGTCGCTGCGGTGTACAGAGGAGTACAGAGTTCATGGAGAAAAAACACCTATAATAGATGTGGACTTTGATGAAAACAAGGTCTGAAAGTCTTGTTGCACTAAAATCAGCATAGTGGTGGCATCCATTGTGCTTGCTTCTTAGTTTCAGAGAATTTTTACTACTCTTTGTAACATATGGTTTTTTCCATTCTCTTCTCCTTGAAGTTTTGTGGAGAACACTGTTTGACAAGAGCATTTTTTTTCCTCAGATGCTGGATTATAATATGTTGATGGAAGCAGATTATGGCAGCAGCAGGTGCAGAGGTATGGTTATTGAGTCGCACTGACAAAGGACGAGTGATTCGAAGAATGGGAGGCTATGGTCAACGTTTATATTGCATGAGGTGGCATGTCTCATCTTTGAAACTTCACACATGAGATGACATCTTGTACTGCATCAGAATCAGCAATCTTTTGTGCTGTAATGGCTGTTCAATCTCTGTTTCTTATGGATGGTTTTTGGAGTCTATGGACCTAGAAAAATTTGTGCTGATGCCAAACTGTCTTTGGGAGTGTGCAACAGGTATGCAGATCCAGAGCTAGCAGTGGGCTGTGCAGATGGAAGCATGCGTGTGTATGACTTGTACAGTGGTTGCTGCTCCCGCCTCTTCAGGTTACAAAATTTTCTTCTCTTACATGGCTAGCTGCCTGTGACATTCAAGGAACAATCTGAGTATTACAATGTCTGATATGACATGATGACCCTTGCCCCATCAAATGTAGTCTAGAAATTGTTTGTCTCTGCAATGTGTTCACTTGCACATAATTATACTGAGGGTCTCAATTTGGAGGTGTTCTTGAGATGGGAAGCTTTGATGTTCAGGGGTATTGTTGTGCCATTGTCAATGCTTATAACCCTTTGCTGCATCTAATCTCCCCCACAGCTTACTACACAAGATTGAAGATCTGTGTTAGTTCTGGTTATCTGAAAGTTGTTGAAGCAATATGCTGAGTATGATTTTCAGAAACAGGGATATGGGATTTGTAGGAAACACTCTGCACCAGTAACAAGTGTGGCGATCAATGCAGCAGCACAGATTTTTGTTAGTGGGTGTCGTGATGGCAAGGTGCAGATGTTTGATGCCTTGTCTGGGCAGGATGTTGTTGCTCTTTTACGTCCCATTGGTGAATTTGGTATATGCATTCTACCCTACTCACCTTCTCCCATTGATATTTCTTGTTCACTGTATTGCAAAGGGTTTAGATTCTTACTTTCTTTACAATAGTTTATTCATGCTTTTCCTGCCTGGCACCTTTTGGTTTCCTGGGGATCTGTCTACAGGGGTGGATTCTCTACAGATGGGCATGAATGACCACCTTCTCTTTGCTGGAACAACAACTGGTTTTGTATATTGCTGGGACCTCCGGTATGACATTGAGTCTTGTCCTTTGTGTTGATGTGTTGTTCCATTTCCATGGAATCATCTGGCTTCAAGTTAACTCTATTCCTGGGGACCAGTAAAGATGAGTCTTCCATGGATTCCATCATTACACTAGAATCTGTAAGCAGACTCTACAAAAAACAAGAAACAAAAAATGAGATGGGACAGTCTACAGCTGGATGCTTATTGCTAATTGGAGTGTGCTGTTTTCAGGACACACCAGGAGCTATGGCGGATAAGGGCGCACAGAAGCGTTGTGACAAGCATGCATTCACAAGCATATGCTCCAAGCACACTTCTCACTGGGAGCATGGATGGAGTAGTGAAATTGTTTGATTGTAACTCAGGCACCATGCTTAAAGCCTTCAAACCAATTTGTGAGCCTCCATCTGTACACAGTGCTTCTTCTACACCCAATGTGCTAAATGCACAGAGGCTCCAGACACAGCAGTCATCTACAACACAAGCTCCCATCTTGTGTGCAAGGCTTGGCATGACCCAGGTACTTACATCACACACTGATGGCACCCTTGCACTTTGTAAATCCAGTATCTGATTGCCTGAAAACTGTATCCTCCACTTTCAGTTAACCACAGCAAGACCCATGGAGAAGAAGTGAGGATCTATTGTTGAACAAACCCCACCGCAAGGCCATGGAGCCTTGAATCTGTACCTTTGGGGTCAGGAAACCAACCATCTAGGTAAAAAAGAGGGACCAAGTTCAACAGATAGTGGAGGTCCAGCCAACTGAAGAGAATCCTCTCTGCAACACAGATGCCTAGTCTTGCATGAGTGACGTGCAAGGAACTCTGCTTGGGTTAACAGTGACAAGAGGTGATCTGTGCAAGAGCACACAACTGACAGTACAATGCTACTCAAATGAGAGGCTGAATTGCATTGACAGTTGCTTTCTAGCTCACAGGATTTCTCCATGGAACATACTTCTTGGACTTTTGCCTCTAGTGGTCTGTGGGTAATCTACATGTTAAGAGCTCCAATCATTTTTACACTTGATTTTTCACACTTTATCACTTCTTTCACATGATATTGAATCTGTCACATAAATCCTTGTGTGGAAAATCCCAAAATGGAAGATAAATTCCAAAAGCCAAGTGTTGCACACCTTGGTTAAGGGTTGATTCCATGAGCAGATCCATGAGCTCTTCCATTTGCAATTGGATGCATTCAATGAGTAGGTCCATGAGCTCTTTGTTTGCAATTGAATGCAATACAACAGCATTATTTTAACTGCATTTGTAATGACAAACTGTAGTTAATTACATGACTGGAAATTTGAGATTCCAAGTTCAATATAATCAAATACATTGTTTGGGATTTTCTGAACAGGATTGCAAATGCTTTGTATATAGCTAAAGAAAAGGAAACAGAAATCCATGCAAGAGTAGAGAAGTTTAAACATGATAATCTATCAGCAATGGATATATAACATGTATCAAAACCAGGGTACTAAAAAACTATCATAGATGGTAACAAGAATGGAAATAAAAATGAAAGATTGATGTCTGGAACCATCATAGGGGACACAAAAAGGAAGGCCAAAGAAAGGCCAAAGATGAATAGCCCATAAGAACCAAAAAGAGAGAGAGAGTTAATCCCTCTCGTGGTAGGAAGCTATTTCACCAACGGCCCTTCTAATGTCACCTGCATGCAAATGGTGCGACCTAATAGTAATGGGGGGTTTAGAACAAGCATCATTCGTCAATGTAATCTTCCTTTCTATAGCAAAGGCTAAAGCATGTTGAAAAGCAATATTAAGATGTTGTTTGAAAAATTGAATGCAGAAAAACAAGGATAAATGACCTTTCGATCATCTACTGGAAAAGATGGGCACATTTCTTGATAAAATAATCCATATTGCACTCGGGTGTGCCATGCACCTCCATGGCCATCAAAATAAAGTGGTGCCCCTCATGAAGCCTTCTATACTTGTGGATTTTAACAATGGCATTAAGTTTCGCAGCTGCACCTACTGGTCAACTAATGACACTTGAAGCCACCATTTTTCATGTCGGGTCAATAACCACCACATCGACAAGAAAGACCTGGTCCTTTTGGGTCATGTAGAGATCGGTTCGTAATAAAATTCTTGACATAAAGGCATACCATTGCTCTCTCCATACAATGTGCCCACTCTTTAAAGTGAGGGCATACATGACATCTCAGATGACATCATGTGTGACTATCCGCTAACCTCTAAACGGACAATGAACTAAGTGCATGCCAAATGCATCCAACATGTGCACTCACATGTGAGAAAACTAGATGTCGAAAGCTAAATCAAATTGAAACGAAAACATAACGTTGAGGTGAAAGTGAAATGTGTGATGCAAAATGAATGGATAAATGGTCTAGCAACCAACCATAGCCTTGCCCCCTTGTTTGAACAAGAATGAATGCGGGCTCTAGATGTTGAAGAAATGGAATTTTCTTCCAAGATAGATTTAAAGGATGTGTCATGGTGGATGTCCATCAAAGATGCATGTAGACCTAGGGCGCCAATAATTACCAGACTTTCAAAAGAAAGGTGCATCTCCTTAGCTATAAGAAGAAGGCCATTTCGCGCTGCACGTAAGCATGATTAAAGCAGGTGTGGGCCCCCTTCAACCTACAAAACACTCCTCCAAAATGAGTTTCTCGAAAATACAAAACCTAGAGCACAAATATAAAACCAGCAAAACCCAACTCCCTAAAAAAATAGATGGGGCACAATCCTCCATAAAAAAAAGGCTTATACCACCAAAGGGTATCAGTAGTTAAGCCTAACACTTTGCTAAGGGGCCTTGAAAATATTCCCAGGATCCTTGACCCATAATGTCCTTGCACACCTACATATTTTTCCTATTGAAACACACCAAAAAAAATAGGAAGGAAGAAAAATGAAGTATTGTGTGTGTGAGATAAAAAGGTTGACGAGTTATGCATGAGGACAAAATGCCCAAACAACTTGGGTGTTTCCCAAGAAAGAAAGTTCATTAATATGCGCCATGTCTTAAAATAAAACCTCATCCAAAAAATGTTTGGCAAAGTCTTAAAAACCCATTTGCACACCCAAAATGTGTAAACCATCTATGACCAAAATGCAGCCCTAAGGAATTTCTATGCTTGTAGAGATCCCAGATGGACTCCAAAGCTTGCACTTTCACACTTTGACTTTAAGCCCAACTAGGGTTAATTGGGTCGAAAAGTGGTCAAATGCGCAAATAATTTCATTCATGGGCCCCATGATGTGGATATCATCCGCTAAGGATGGAAAAACACAATTGGGGGCTCGCATGATGGTTTTTAAGAAAGCTCAATATTGGGCCAAAGTATATAAAGGACTTCTTACAGGGTCATCTTGCCTTGTGCTTGAAGATGATTCAATAATGACGACCCCCTCCACATGCCACCCATGCTAGTAATAAAAAGAAGAATGAGCACCATAAAACAACTTGGTAAAAGGGACAATGTTTGCCAAAGGCCCCCCGACATCACACAATGTTATTAAAAACGTTTTTCACATCAACTTACATCACAGCTTGATTAAAGTGTAGGTCAAGGAAAGTTCAAATGTTGAAATGGATGGCTTCACAACCTTCAAAGGTCAATACTCCAAACTAATGGGGGGATAGGTGTTCTTAAAATGACCCTTGAAGTTGTAAGACCATGGAGTGACTAATACGTTGAAAAAACACCTTGCCTATGGTAATAAAACAAAAACCACCAATGTCTTTTGTAGACCAACAATCTGCTAGCCCTTAACATTAGGGCCATTGACTTAGGGATAACCCCACGAGCAACAAAAACAATAGCCTAGAATAATTTCGGAAACCCTGAGGATGGGTCCTTTAATATGAAGCATCTTAAAAGATGTTCATATACCATCATAGAAATCCCACCTGAATACAAATGGGGTGAAGTGGCTAAAGCTTGGGTAAATAGAATCCTATTTAGGACAAAGGTGTGCTCAAGCTAACAATCAAAAATAGGTGGAGGGCCAAGGTTTAAAAGAAGGGGGTGCATATGGCACATGGCAACAATAATGTTTTCCAAAAGAATAACTAATGTTATGGGTTAGAGAATTCTAAGGACGTGACTATATTCACCGACTCTCCCTAAAGCTAAGCATTGGCGAAAACCAATGGATGAAGAATATTCCCATGAGGGGTGAAAATGGGGCGCACATGAAGCACAAGAAGACTCCTATTAAAGAAAAGACCGGTTGCCCACCATAAACCTCATGAGGCGAGCAAAAACCTTTCAATGGCCTGAACAACCTCCTCAAGTATAACATAAACACCAATGTGGCAATTGGACGAAAAGGAACCATGTTAATTTGTCCATCGAGTCTCAAGCAATTCGGTCAAGGGGTAAATGAAAAGCTTGTTTGATTTTGTGCTAGATGGCTCAAGGGATCCTATGAAATAAACAAGGGCACACGAAATGAGACTCAAACAACCCCAAAATGGAATTAAACTAAGCCCGAAACCAACCCCAAGAAACAAGAGGAATAGAACCAAGGAAAAACACAGGAGGGGAGGACACCTACAAAGATAAAATAGCCTGGCTAGCTTGGGAAATGAAGCTAGCAAGAGGGTGAGCACTCTTGACATAGGCCACCTAAAATGAACAATGAGGACAAGGGATATCTCAAATCAACAGGGGGACACAAAGAAGGAGCCATTAAAAAAAAGGCCACACCCAAAACCCCTAGAAAGCAAAAGCCCAAATAGCCCCCAACCAAAAAAAATACCAAAACAAAACCAAACTTGAAAAAAAATTTAGTGATTTATACTAACTTTGTATGGTGTAGCAATTAAAATATGGTTTAGAAAATGTTCTTGGTTCATGGATATACTTTGACCACCTTACAAATTTGCAACTACTTTTTTGTGCTCCTCTTCCATCCAAGAAAACAAACATATGATTTGAGTATATGTAACCTATTTGAAGCTTATAAGTGGATCTTCTAATAGGTTGGGGTATTCTAATGTCCACAAAAGGTCAACATGTTGGAATGATCATCCTTGGTTTCGTTTTTGAAATTTGTTATAAATAATTTGAATTTCTTTGATTATATATGAGATGATTGACATCAACTCTATTTTGGTCATTAATTGTTTCTTCATGTTGTCACAAATGAGATCTCTAGCATCATGGTTGACATCATGTCCAATATCATCATTTACATCATTATTAGCACTAATGTGGCCTATGTTGTTGGCCTAAGTGTGAACCCATTTTGCAAGTTATGTATCGATATTGAATAGCCAAATATGAAAGGAGATCGTGCTCAAGAACAGAATGGTAAGCCTTCAAGTGTTACAATGTTCTCAACTCATTTTTCCTTCCAAAACCTGGTTTTTTGTAATTTATTTGAATTTTCAGCGGTGGAAATCATTTAAAAATCAATAACTCCCATATTCTGAATCCAAATCTTACCAAATAAATTCCATTAAATCTCCTCATCAAGATCTTTTCAACAACACCAAAGGCACATTCCAATTCCTCCAAAATTTTCAGCTATGATTTAATTTAATTTCTAGTGAAAAAATCATTCAATATTCAAAAACTTTTGCACCACAAGTCCAAACGTCATGGAACCAAGCCCATGCACCCCTTCTCTTCAAGAGCTTTCTAAAGACACCAAGAATGTGATCTAAAGCATCCTGGTTCAATGGATCTCATAAGTACAAATAAAACAAAACAAACAAACAACCTTCTTTCATAGATAGATCATGTTTAACATCATCATAGATGTAGTTCATCCATTTTTCATCCAAAGTGTAATTAGGAATGTTCCCAATAAGGTTCCTTGAAATATATTGAATTAATTTGAAATATTTAGAGATATTTTGAATTAGTTTGAAATATCACGAACTAGCTTGAGATATTTTGAAATATTTTCCCCTAAGATAGGTCCCCAATAATGTATAAATAGAGGTAATTAACATCACATTACTTTTAAAATGTTCAACATCAAATTTGGGTATAATCTTTCATCATAACCTTGTTTTTATCCTATTTCCCTACATTTTGTCATGATAAAACTCTATGAATTTATATCATGCACATTTCATATCCTTATTTTTTTGTTTTTGTGTTTTTTGTATGGACTTTAAATTAGGTATGCCTTTGCCATGGTTTATTTGTGTCTTTTAAAAATTCATGTATTTTGCTTGTCATGCATGTGACACAAGTGGTAGACTATTTGAATCCAAATCCATTGTTATTTTATCGTGTGTTGTAAGCATGAGCCCATCATGTACTAAAGATAACAAGCAAAATACCACATCTATTTGTGATTTCGTCACATTATCAAAATTGTAGCAATCTATATTTAAAACCAAAACAAAAAAACATGTGCATAAATTAAAATGCATAAATATATTTTAATGTTAATTATGAAATTCATAGCTAAATCATCTTTCCATTGCATTATCCATATTATGGTGTGACTAGGAATGGGGTCATGTGAAATTTGGTGAATGATTAATGTTTAGCAAAAATGAAGTTAGGGTTTAAGAAACCTTTGGGAAATGAAACATTGTGTGAAGGAGAGAACTCTTTGAGAGTAGGCTTGTATGTTTTGTTTGATGTTGGTTTTTGTTTGGGTGTGAGTACAAAGATAAAAGTCAAAAAACATGTTGGATAGTGGTGAAAACTATGAATTTTTTTACATATGTTTTTTCCTTGACATTTTAAAGTTATGTTAATCATTCCAAGTTGTGTTAAATGACTAATATGAATTTTGAGGAATTCAAATTAAAAATTCATTAAATTAGAATTTGGATTTTGGTTTTTAAAAAAGACATTTGAACTTGAATAGGTGTTGCATAAATAGTGGTTAATTTTACAAAGGATTAGGTAAAGGACTATTGTGATAACATAATTTTGATGTTAAAAAAATTAAAATGATAGTAACCCACTACCCAAGTTCAAAAATCATTCACAATTTAAAATATATGGAATTTTAAATTTTTAGAAATTCAAAGTATTTTTCAAATTTAAAATTTTTCAAAAGTCCTTTACCATGAGTAAATGGGGTGTAATGTGTGTGACATACAAAACAAAGTTGTAATTTATGATATAAAAAACAAAAAGCTAAAGTAGTTAGCATATTTCGGTATGATTTAAAATTATGATAAAATTTCAAGATAAAACGCAAAATCTGGCAAAATTTACACACTTTGAAAATTTCTTATTTATTCAACAATGATTAGCAAAAAAAATGTGATCTATTGGGGCAACTATATGTATTTTTAATAACAAGTAGCAAAAGATTTCATTCAAAAATTCTTTCATATGAAAAAATGAAAAAATATTAAAAAGGATTCACAATCCTTTTGTAAAGTAATCCCATTGGCTCCTATATATGTACTTGCACCCATTTGCAAAAAATCTAGAATTATTGATTAAGATGGAATTAATGCTCAAAATTAAAGTGTGACATGTGTGTGATGGAATGTTGAACATATGATGGGGCTACTATAAAAACATGTTTTTTTGGCCCCTAATGGGACGACTACAATGATTAGTATGATAAAGTTGCATGTTCGAAATGACATTCGTGATTGTTTATTTGTCCATTTTGCCCCCCCAAAAAATTAGCTATGTCTGATTTGACTAAAAGGGTGTGATAGTCTAGTCCCATCAGACAAGGTAATCTACACGTGACTTTTGCATTACCCATGTGGCAAGTAGTGCACAACATGTGATGATTAATTACAGTCATCCTCATTGTTGTAGTACATCCAAATGGATCCAACATGGCAACTATGACTTATTGAAGTCTTTATAGGGTATATTATTTGTGCCAAAATGTATTTTTGAAAATTAATCAGACAATAACAACATGAATTAAATGGTTAAAGTTCATATCTTCAAAATTCATTCACAAAAGAACATTGCATAATGCTACATTGAAACTATCTATTAATGCAATGTACTTCATTAATTAATTAATCTTTTAGTCACATATGCATAAAATGCAATAAAAGTTCAGAGATCAAACTTGTTCAAAATCACATCACTATTGAAATTAAAAGATCAAACTTTCATTGAAAGAAAAAAATGATTGAATGATGTTCAAGTAAATTGCATTATTGCATTTTATTTTATTTACATCCTAAATCTAAAGTATCACATTAATTTCTAACACATAAACTAATCACACAAATTTTTAAAACAATTCAATATATTTGGAACATTTAGGGTTAAACTTATTTTGGCAAAGACATTAATTTTCAATGTAAAAACTTATGTCAAGCTCCTCTACACCTACATCTCATCCTCTCGCCTAGCATCATCTGAATCATCCAGTACCACAACATCAGTAGCCCTAATAGGACAACCTCTTATGACATTTATAGGTTGAATAATTTCTTCAATCGGTTGAGGTGTTTGTAAACCCACGATTATACCCGCAAGTTCAATTCTAAACATATCAAAATCCTTTGGGTCCACCTGAACCTTATTTATTATGCGTTTCCCACGAGGCTCCTTTTGTAATACTACTTTCCAACCCCCTTTTTTTGGGTCTAAAGAAAAGAACACCTATTTTACATGTATTGGAAAAGCAAACGACTTGGCTAAAATGGGGATTAGGGAATTAAAATTCAAGAAGGTGAATCCATATTCATCATGTTTAATGGTCTCAATATTCCCATTATAGTTTGCTTTCACCTAGTTGCACAAGAGAACAATTGTTTTCAAAACCCCATAGTCTAATTTAAAAATCTCTTCCACCTACCCTACATAGTCCAATTTTGCCACAACTAGTTGCTAATCATTTGCACCTAATCTACATTCTTGCTCAAAGATTGTTGCCACACCACAATCAATTGTTGATAGGTGTTCTTCAACACTTGATACTCAAATATGGTTCCCATAGGCCCACATTGTTTGATAGGACCTTGCTTCTAGCATTAGCTGCATGGCCATATGCAATGTGTCCTTTTCAATATCTTGGCCTTCATGGATAGCTACAATAATGGCAGCATGTATCCATGTGGAGAAGGTTGGCAACTCCTTGAGGTGATCTAGAAACATAGGATTTCAAAATCGACATCGACCTAATTGGTGAAAGAAATCACATCTTCCCTACTTGTTTAGCTAAACTTCTATATAGTATTTACTACCACAAATTTCATAAAATAATTAGAGATTAATTTTGTATCAATGACATGTTTGCAAATACTATTAACAAGACACTTAATATATTGAATTACAATCAAACTTCTAGTATGCCCATTTTGATGCAAAATGGAATTATCCATATCTAATTCAAACTAGAATTGTCCCAATCTCAATTCTAATACAATTTGCAACTACCCCAATTTGACGACTATGATTCTCGCTCTATTACTCTTTATAATGTTTGTGTCGCAACCCTAGCCTTGGGCTCACAACCAAGGCAAGGGCTTGCAAGGTTATGGGCCAAAAGGGAAGCCCGGGAGTCACATTTCATGCTCCCAGAAGTGTAGGAGAGTGTGAGGGAAGGAACCCTCACACTCCCAAGTGAGCTCCCATTTTAGGAGTTGGAGTCTCGATGGACTTTCAAATTTTCAGAGGGCAATTGCAGAGGTCAAAACTCATTAGATTGAAATGTCCCTTATATCATTGAAAAACTCTTGAAACGTAGATGTTGGAAATGGGCTCGCATGACCCATTTGGACACTTGAAACACAAGTTATGGTCAAAAGAAGGGTCGGGAGTCAAATTGCCAATTTGACTCCCGATCACTAAAAGTCAGGAATCGCCCAGATTCCCTTGCATGCAGGTGGCGTGCCACATATCGTTGGAAAGCTCTTGACGACGGCTATAACTTTTCTTGAAACTTCATATCAATTGGAGGCTTATAGACAAAGTTATGGGCCTCCAAAGTCATGGGAGTCCCAACTTTGGGAATTTGAGGACTCCCACTTGGGAATCCCAAGACAAAATGCCATTTGGATGTTAATCTCGTGGCCAACCACAAAGTATATTATAAGGGAGAAGGTGGTGGCTTCCCCCAAGTCCGGGCCGTGGTGAGTCTTATGAGTCTGAGTTTACCCGTGGCTCATCCCAGCACCAAAAGTGCTCCAGCTATGCATTAACCAACTATTGTTTGGTTTTGTGCAGGTCCGTGTGAGTGATTGAAGTGCTTGTCAATCTTCCTAGTCCCATCCCGGAACTCTAGCACGCCCCTCTAACCTCGAAGTGCTGTGAGCCAGAGAGTGTGCCACAACTTCCTATTTTTCTGTTATTTTCATCTTAAATTCATATTTGAATCTCTTGAAGAGGTTGGGAGTGCGATAGCTTGTGTAGTTGACATCCGGATAGGTGCAACACGAGTTTATGTGCTACCATCGAATGCTAATTGCACCCATTGATAAGGATGGCTTCTTAGCAAATACCTATAGGTGCCACTATATACAATCTTCTTCAATTTTTTTGAACTATGAGAATTTGTGGATGGGGCCACATGGTGGGCATCCCACATGCCCTTTGGTCACTACACTTGTGAACAACCCATATGTTGGAAAGTCATGCATGTTCTTGGTAGATGCAAATTTAATTCCTCCATGACCACTCCACACTTATTATAACAATAGATTTGCACTACAAATATACACTCATGCATAACTCTGCATTGATTTTAAACACACATCTATTTGGAATCCATCAATACACCATATTCATGATTATTTTTGATAATTAAAATTTGTAATCTAAAATACAATGTAAAAAAATACAAATAAAATTATAATTCATTTTCATGATATTTCAATACCATATATGATTCACACATCAAAATGAATATGGAATTAATGGAGAAGTCTGTACTTCTTTGTTTACTGAAAGCTTCAACAAAAATCCATGTTTTATGAAGTGTAATCAAACAACAAATCAAATATGTAATATTCAACATCAAAATCTATAGTTTCTTTACAAAATATTCACATATTTATTCTTATTCCCAAAATGTGTATCTACAAATGTTTTCAACTTTCCCAAAACTCCCACTTTTGGGCACTCCCAAAGTCGCCATCAACATGAACAACAAAATTCAACAAGAATTCAAAATTCAAACCCCCAATTGTCCAATGGCCTATTCCTATTTGTAATGCCTTGTATACCCCAAAAACTATGTACATGCCTACTCCCTTAACATTACCCCCCTTATATTCTAGATTTTGTCCTCAAAATCCTTGTGAAATTACATAAAAATGAAATGTAGTCACTATATAACATCATGTGTTTCTGGTTGTTCAACTATAACTTTTGTACATTCATTTTGTACAACAACTTGTGTTTTTGCACCTACTTTTGATTCTATAGTTCTAACCTCTTCTTCCATTGACTTACTCTATGGTTTTAGTTTTAGTGGTTGCATTTATGATTGCTCTGCCTTTCTTGTTGGATCAATCTTCATCTATTCTTTTTTTTTTATCCTAATTCATCGATGGTTCTTTATTTTCCTGACCTCCTCCTTCAAGTATCTATGGTTCTTCAACTTGCACCTCCTCTTTTTGAGTTGTCCCACCGGCCATGCTTCATTCTCCTCATCTTGGCATGATACTTTTATGCTTGTTGGACTTCCACATACAAAATCTAGAAAGGTTCTTTGATATGCCTCCAACTTGTACATGTACGTTCTCTCATTAGCTTTATGTTGAGCCAATTTTTTCTCCAATTCCTTATAAAATATTCCTTTGCAACCTCCCACCACTCTTAGGAATACGCGTACATGACCTTCTGTAGAAAATCAATGGTTTTTTCATTATAACAAAAAGTGTCTGTGTATGTCAAGTGATTTCAATGGATTTTAAGTGAATTCGTTGGTTATAGTGAATAGGGATCAGTGAAAAAACAATGAATTCATTGGTTTATTGAGTAAGGACTAGTGAATTGCACCCACATTTTGTAATAATGTTGGGCCAATTATTTGTTTTTTCAAATTCTTTGAGACCATGATTATATACTAGCTGAGAACAACAGTCATGAACCCTAGGAACCACCTTGATAATGGGTCTGTTCATGTTTTCAGTAACCACCCTACACTGGTTTGCCCCAGTATTTGCTGGGTAGTTCTCACTTTGTTTTAATAATATTCGAGTCTGGTTTTCTATTAGGGTTCTTATGGTTGTAAGAACCAATGCAGTTCTTTCCCCCTTTTTTTTTTGATTTAGTGAAAACTTTCAAGGTGTCAAAAAATTTAGTGTAAGGTAAAAGCCCTAGGGTGGGGGCATTCTCAAAATAAGGGGTCTTGGACAAGGCAATAGCTGAGTCAAGACCTGCATTTTGGGAATGTCCCCCATCCTAAGGCTTTCCTTATTCTAAAGCATGAGGCAAAATTTATCATGAACCAAACCTACCTAAATCACAACATGTAGGAGTGGGAGGGATATTATGCCTACTCCTCAAGAGTTGGAGTGAAATTATGCTTACTTATTATAGGTATAAGAACCTGCCCACTAATGAGGAGTAGACATAATATCCCTTGCATTTTCTAGGAGAGAAATTGATGGATATAAGGTGCCCTCCAAATAGTGGACAGATTTTTTCCAAGTGCTTTACATTTTTAAAATTCAGCTGCTTCTCAAGTTATTGATTTTCACAAATGTAAAAAAATCGATTATGGTATATTCAATGATTCTTAAAATTCTGTTTGATTAGTGATTGCAGGTAATGGCTGTATGGTTTGAGGCCATGACTAGTTGGTCAAGCGCTTGCAATGGGTGCAGTACCTGAACTTTTGAGATTTCAAACAAATAAATAAATCATCTGCATCAATTTTGCATCATAATTCTGATTCTTCCCCCATAAAATTTTTGTTCTCAAAATCTTCATTTTCTGCACTTAGTGAGAATACCAAATAAAACGTGGGAATATCATAACACAGTGCCAATCAAGCTTCAGTTCAAATAAATTTTGCCTTGCATTGGAATGCAATTCTGGGGAAAATCTAGGTGAGTTGGTGGGAGCTCATTGCCATTTCCACTGTTTGGCAAAGTGCTGTTCCTATGCTCAAATTATTAAATTTGTGAAGCACTATTCACTAAACTTGTGCACCAGTTGATTCTTTCTGTGGGCAGTTCAACTCATAATCGGTAAAAATATGCAGGGCTCGCCAACCCTGTGTGCGTACAATAACAAATTGCATCATTGCCACATTACAATTTGCCTTCACAACACATAACCACAACAAAAACAAAAGATGCATAAATTATGATAGAGTCAAGATAGCTACTTGATCTGGATTTTATTATATGCAATCATTTTTTGTTGAAAATGTTCAGTTGCAACCAAGTAAAATGGGGGATCAGGTTTTGCACTGAGTTCAACTCCTGCCCTGAGAAGAATTCACCCAGTGCTGTCTCATGCATTAAATGTTCTTGGGCTTATTGTGCAGGGCAACTTAGGTGAAGAGAGTTTTGACTCAACCAATCTGGGAAGGGAAACCCATGGGGTCTGAAGTTGAAAATGCAATATATTTTGCAACAACCATGGGATGTCTCAAAAGCTTTTGAATAATACTGTTACGTAACAAAAAAATTATTCAACTACACTAAATCTCCAGAAGACGCTACATACGGATACAGATCACTAAGTCAAACTTACGCAAAAGTTCTTACAGATATACCCTTTAATTTGTCTTATAAAATAGAAATTGGCAAATTGTTTAATAAAATTGTATTCGACAAGCCGCACTATGACTACAATCAGACGACAAATATCAGAAAAGAAAATTAAAGCAAAAGTTTTGAAGGTGTCAAGTTCAAGCAACAAAATCATGAACAACATGCTAAAGCAACGTTAATGGCCACTACTTATACAATTCTGAAACAAGTTCACAAATGCATTTAAGACAAAGTTTTTGAAGTTGTATAAGATCAATTGCAAGAAAGTTATGACCAAATTATCAACAGTAATGGAAGTTATATACAAATCTATACTGAGCAACTAAAATCAACATTTGCGCATGTTTGTAAGGAATTGTTAAGAACATGCATATCAACATCGTCTTCGAATTTCCAGAGTCAACTGGA
>Ga0116227_10009887_pt1 | contig 17023 bp, 8 predicted proteins | sample S1TSphgellanicum_FD_89693 | JGI IMG/M metagenome (GOLD analysis project Ga0116227, IMG submission 89693) | Host-associated microbial communities from peat moss isolated from Minnesota, USA - S1T2_Fb - Sphagnum magellanicum MG | ecosystem: Host-associated > Plants > Peat moss > Unclassified...
AACAGCCGGCACCACCGCTCCGCAGGCCGATGCCACCCAGCCCGGGGCGCCCGCCGACATCGTCGTGACCGCACAGCGCCGCGAACAGAAACTGAAAGATGTCGGCATCGCGATCACCGTGCTGGACAAGGAGACCATCCACGACCTGAACATCACCAATGCCACCGATGTTGTCCGTGCAATCCCCAACTTGCGCTACAACGCCTATGCTTCGTCGCAAGTCGTGTTCAACATGCGCGGCGTGTCGATGACGTCGTACGGCGACGAACAGGAACCGCCGATCGCGGTCTATCAGGACGACAGCTATTCGTCGTCGATGTCCACCGCCGGCTTCCCGATCTTTGATCTTGCCCGCACCGAGGCCTTGCGCGGGCCGCAGGGGACCCTGTTTGGCCGCAACGCCACCGGCGGCGCGATCCAGTTCATTTCGACCCAACCCAAGGACGATACCGAAGGCTATCTGTCGGCGACCTATGGCCGGTACAACGAAACCATTCTGGAAGGCGCGCTGCAAGGGCAGCTTGCCAAGGATTTCGACGTTCGCATCTCCGGCCTCTATGATCGCGACGACGGCTATATCAAGGACATCCTGCCCGGCACGCAGAACCGCGGTGCCAACAACCACTGGGCGCTGCGCGGCATCTTCAAATGGACGCCGTCGAGCGATTTCACCGCCAAATTGACGCTGCGCTACACCGAGGCCGATCACGAACGGCAGGGCGCGATGTACAGCTTTTCGCCGTCGTGTCCCGACGCCCAGTATCAGGGCGTGAACCTCGGCCCCAATCAGGTCTGCGGCTATTGGGCAGCCTATAGCGGCGGCAAGCCGGGCGCGATGGCCACAGGCTTCAACGGAATAGTCAACGGCCAGAACGTCAACATCCTGACCGGCGCCAGCCCCTGGAAGATTGCCGCAACCGGCGATCCCGGGGTCGACCGCCAGTTCTTTGGCGCAACCTATCGCATGGATGCAAAGGCGGGCGTGTTCGACATCACGTCAATCACCGATTACCAGTACCTCAACAAGTTCTACAACGAACTGGGCGACAGCCAGCCCGAATTTCCCTATGTGCAGGGCGCGACGTATGCCCCCGGCCCCTGCCCCGGCATTCCTTCGGTCACCTGCTATGCGCCGGGGACGATCTTCAACCAGCACGACCGGATGAACCAGTTTTCGGAAGAAGTGCGGGCATCAACCAGTTTTGGCAAAAACTATCTGGTATTCGGCGCCTTTGGCATGTCGATCGCCAGCCATTTTGCCGCGCAATACGCAACGCCGTTCGACGAATATGACCCGACAGTCCAATTCTATCAGCAGACCCGCAGCTTTGCGTTTTTTGCGCAGGACGAATACAAGTTCAACGATCAGTGGAAATTCATCGGCGGCGCACGGTATTGGCAGGACCACAAGATCGGCTGCTATAACGGCCAGGAGTACTGGACCGGCTTCACGATGCATTATTGCCCGGACGGGATCAGCTTTCAGGACCCAACTTATGGCGTTTCGGGCAGCAGTGCCGCCGGCAGCTTTGGCGTTCCGTCCAACGAAGCCGACCAGACCTATCGCGGCGTAACCGCGCGCGCCGAAATCGACTTCAAACCAACGGTCGGCACGCTGATCTATGCCGCGTATAACCGTGGGTCGAAATCCGGTGGCTTCAGCTTTTCAACCGGCACGCCGACCCAGAACGCCGCCAGCCCGACCGAAGTGGCCGACGCGGCGGTCTATGACACAATCAACGGCATCGAGTTCAAGCCCGAAGTGCTGACCGATTGGGAAATCGGCGTCAAGACCAGCCTGCCGGCGCATTCGAGCCTCAACGTGGTCGGGTACTATTACAATTACCACAACTATCAGGCCTTTGTGCAAGTCGGCTATTCGCAGGAAATCCGCAACTTGCAGGCCACGGCCGGCGGGCTCGAGGCCGAATTCAGCTCGCACCCGATTGATGGTCTGACGCTGAACCTGACCGGCACCTGGGAAGAAAGCCATGTCCCCGGCGTGTTGCTGCCCGATGGCGTGACATATGTCGACCACGACTTGCCGCAGGCGCCGCATTGGTCGGGCAATGCCCTGATCCGCTATGAATTCCCGACGCCCATCGGTATGGCGATGGTCCAGGCCGACGGCATGTACCAGTCGCACATGTGCTTTACCCTGCTGTGCGCACCGGTCGAACAGGAACCGGCGTACCATGTCGAAAACGCGCGCATCGGGCTCACCCCCAAGGACAGCAATTTCGATCTCGCGTTCTATGTTAACAACATCTTCAATCGCGCCTATCGCATCTATGCCTATGACGGCTCGCTCTATTCCGGCGCGACCCAATCGGTTTTTGCCCGGCCGCGCACCTGGGGGGTGAACGTCCGTTACCACTTCTGATGGGCGCGGGACTGATTTGACGGTGCTGCCCCGGCCGGAAACATTCCGGGCCGGGGCAGCATGTTTTTGCCTTGTCGGGCGCGATAGCTGCTTGCCATCGCCCCGTTTCCGACGGAGACTTTTGCCTATGAAATCCTGGAGTCTTCGCAAAGCCTTGCTTGGTGTGGTGTCGGCTGCCGCGCTGACGTCGACCGGATCGGCTTCGCTGGCCGGACTGCCCGAGATGGCGGCGGTGCCCTATCCCGTCGCGGCAGACCAATGGCCGTTTGTCGGTGGCGACCAGGCCGGGACGTGGTTTTCCGCGCTGACCGATATCAACGACACCAATGCCGGCGGGCTGGGGTTTGCCTGGGCCTATGACATGGGCACCGAACGCGGGCAGGAGGCAACCCCGCTGGTGATCGATGGCGTGATGTACACGTCGGGGGTCTGGGGCATCGTCTATGCGCTCGACGCCACCAATGGAAAGCTGCTGTGGCAGTTCGATCCGGGCATCGACCCCATGTCGGCGCGCAACGCCTGTTGCGACACCGTCAACCGCGGCATCGCCTATCGCGACGGCGTGGTGTTCGTCGCCTCCGAAGACGGCAAACTGCACGCACTCGATGCAAAGACGGGCACCGAAAAGTGGCAGGCCGACACGATCATCAACCGCAAGCAGGCCTATGCCTCGACCGGCGCGGTGATCCTGACCAGCGATGCGGTGGTCATCGGCAACTCCGGGTCCGACCTCGGCGATGGATCGGCGCGCGGATATATTTCGGCCTGGGACATCAAGACGGGCAAATTCAAGTGGCGCTTTTTCACCGTGCCGCCTCCGCCCGATCAGCCATACGAAAACCCCGCTCTGGCGATTGCCGCCAAGTCCTGGGGTCCGGGTCGCGACGGCAGGTATCAGAACGGCGGCGCGGTATGGGACGGTCTGTCCTACGATCCGCAGACCGACCAGATCGTGTTCGGCACCGCCAATGCCTCTCCCTATTTGCGGGTGAAGAACGGCAGCGAGCGCCATGACGACTTGTTCAACGCCTCGATCATCGCGGTGAACGCCCGGACGGGCAACATGAACTGGTATTATCAGGAAACGCCGGGCGATTCCTGGGACTATGACGCGGTGCAGAAATTCATTTTCGCCAATCTGCCGATCGGCGGCGAAACGCGCCGCGTTGTCATGCAGGCGTCGAAAAACGGGTTCTATTACACGCTGGATCTGAAATCGGGCAAGCTGCTCGCCGCGGACGCGTTCACTTATGTCAACTGGGCGAAAGGCGTCGATCTGGCGACCGGGCGACCGCAATTTACCGAAGTCGCCGACTATTCGCACAAGCCCAAGAACGTCTATCCGTCGTGGGCCGGCGGCCACACCTGGAACCCGATGTCGTTCAGCCCGAAAACCGGGCTGGTCTATATTCCGTCGCTCGATGTGCCCAATGTCATTCTCAACATGGCCGGCAACGGCGGCGCACTCAGCCATCTCGAAGGGTTCTTCAACGCCGACGGCATCATTCCCGACGAGACCTATGATGCTGCCGGACTGAAACGCCTGTTCGGCCCGATGCCCGAAAAGACCGAACTGCAAAAGGAACGTCCCGGCACCAAACTGGTGCGCGAAATCCTCAAGGCGTGGGACCCGGTCACGCGCAAGGTGGTGTGGCAACAGGTCACGTCCGAGGGCAATCGCGGGTATGACGGCGGGGTGCTGTCGACCGCCGGCAACATCGTCGTGCAAGGGCGCGGCGATGGCACGCTGTGGGTCTATAACGCCACCACCGGCCGGCCGATCAAGACCATCGCCACCGGCAGCCACATCATGGCCGCGCCGATGACCTACAAGATCGGCGGCGTGCAATATATCGCGGTGCAGGCCGGCTATGGCGGCTCGGGCATCAGCTTTCCCATTCCGCCGTCGAGCGCGGCCTATCTGAACATGAACACCAACCGCATCCTGGTCTTCAAACTGGGTGGCGGATCCGTGCCGATGCCTGAAAAGCGCGTCAATCCGTTCGACTATCCCGAACCGCCGGTGTTCAAATCCACCCCTGCGCAGATTGCGCACGGCGAGGAAAAGTTTACCGAATACTGTTCGCGCTGCCATGGCTTTGGCCCCGGCGTTGCGCCCGACCTGTCGCGCCTGCCCGCCGAAATCCATCCGATGTTCAACGACATCGTGCTAAAGGGCTTGCTTGCGCCGCTCGGCATGGCGCCGTTGAACGACCTGGTCAGCAAGGACGATGTCGAGGCGATCCACGCCTATCTGATCGACCAGCAACGCCAGGGTTACGAAGCGCAACACAAGAAGACCGCCAGCTAACAAGAATCCGGGGACACGCATTTGTCACAATCGGTTACACTCGCCCATTCGCTCAAACCGCGCCATGTGACGATGATCTCGATCGGCGGGATCATCGGCGCGGGGATTTTCGTCGGGTCGAGCGTGGCGATCCACATTGCCGGACCGGCGGTGCTTGGCGCCTATTTCCTGTGCGGCTTGCTGGTCTTCGTGATTATGCGGATGCTGGGCGAAATGGCGATGGCGCGGCCCGGCGTCGGCTCGTTCACCGCCTATACGTCGCTTGGCCTTGGGCCGTGGGCCGGATTCACCAATGCCTGGCTCTATGCCTATTTCTGGATGATCACGATTGCGGTCGAGGCGATTGCCGGGGCCTATATGCTGATGCCGTTCATCCCGCTGCCGATGTGGGCGCTGTCGGCGTTGCTGATCGCGGCGATGACCGGGGTCAACTTGCTGTCGGTCAAGACGTACGGTGAATTCGAATTCTGGTTCGCCAGCCTGAAAGTGGTGACGATCATCGGCTTCATCGCGCTGGGGCTGGGTTATATCTTTGACTTCGGACCGGGGATTTCCGCTCTGGAACATCAGTTTACCGCGCATGGCGGGATCGCGCCGACCGGTGTTGCGACGATTTTTCTTGCCATCCCGACCGTGATCTTTTCGATGATGGGCAGCGAAGTCGCCACCATCGCCGCCGTCGAGACCGAAGATCCCGCGCGCAACGTGGTGCGCGCCGGACGGACGGTCGCGTTGCGCATCATGTTCTTTTACATCGGGTCGATCGCGGTGATCCAGGCGATCCTGCCGTGGGACCAGGTCGTGCCCGGCAAATCGCCGTTTGTTGCCGCGCTCGGTCTGATCCACATCCCCGGCGCGGCAGCGATCATCGGCGCGGTGATCTTTACCGCGATCGTGTCGTGCCTCAATTCGGCGATCTATGTGACGTCGCGCATGCTGTATGAAATGGCGCAGCGCGGCGACGCACCCGCGGCATTCGGCCGGGTGTCGGCGCGCAAGGTGCCCGCCACCGGCATCGTCGCGGCGGCGATTGCCGGCTATGCCGTGGTGCTGTCGTCGGTGGTGTCACCCGGCGGACTGTTCGCGTTCCTGGTGCAATCATCCGGCGCAACCATCCTGTGCGTCTATCTGCTGATCGCGTTTTCGCAGATCGCGCTGCGCCGCCGGCTGGAACGCGCGGGCGAAACGATGGCAATCAAAGTCTGGATGTTTCCGGTCGTCAGCTATGTCGCGGTGGCCAGCATTGTGGCTGTGCTGGTGATGATGCTGCTGTCACCGGATGAATTTTCCGAAGTCGCACTGTCGACCGGCGTCTTCGTGGCCTGCGTCATCGCCTATCTGATCCGCGCCCGCCTGGGCAAGCCGGTGGTGGTTCTGGCCCACGGCACCCATTAAAACGATTGCGTGATCCGTCTAAACGCTTGGCAGATGCCCGCCCACCGTGCCAGTGAGCCCGCCGAGGCAGGAGAGGACGGGACATGCAAAGCCAGACAAGCGGCCTGATCGGGGCGATCGAGGCGGGCGGCACCAAGTTCATTTGTGCACTGGCACAAATAGACGGCGCGATCGTCGCACGCGCGCGGATCGACACGCGCACCCCGGCGGAATGCTTTCCCGAAGTCGCCGCGTTCTTTCGCCACGCGCAGGCAAGCCACGGGCGCATTGCCGCATTCGGTGTCGCCAGTTTCGGGCCGATCGATATCGACCCGACCTCACCCGCCTATGGCACGTTCACCACCACGCCAAAGCCGGGCTGGCAGGGGGCGCGGTTTCACGACGTGCTCGGGTCGTTTGGCGCGCCGATTGTGGTTGACACCGATGTCAACGGCGCGGCGCTGGGCGAATGGCTGGCGGGCGCCGGCCGGGGCACGCGCACGCTGGCCTATACCACCATCGGCACCGGGGTGGGCACCGGCGTGCTGCGCGACGGGCGCTCGCTGATGGGGTTTTCGCATTACGAAATGGGGCATGTGCATCCCACGCACGACCGCGTGGCCGACCCCTTCCCCGGCTGGTGCCCCTATCACGGCGATTGTCTCGAAGGGTTGGTCGCCGGACCCGCGATCATCAAGCGCTGGGGCACCAGCCTCGACAAACTGACCGACGATCCCGCCAAGATCGATCTGATCGGCGGCTATATCGCCGACCTGGCCGCCGATCTGGTGCTGATGCACATGCCCGACCGGCTGATCTTTGGCGGCGGCGTGGTCAAGGCGCCCGGCCTGATCGAAGCGGTCCGGCGCCGTACCAAGGCGCGGCTGAACGGCTATGTCCGCAATGCCCGGCTCGAACCCGGCCTCGAAAGCTATATCGTCACCCCGGGTCTGGGCGACGATGCCGGAATCACCGGGGCGATCGAACTGGGGCGTCAGGCGCTGGCACGACATCAAATGCAAGATTGAGCCGTTCGCCGGCGGCAATCGGCACGGTGCCGTGCCAGACATACGACGGAAACAGCACCAGTTGCCCGGCCACCGGCGCGATCACGCCGCGCGGCGGCAGATCGACCTGCAATTCGGCCGGCGGCGCACCCCAGTGGAAATGCCCCGCCGGCGCCGGGCCCATTGTCGCCGCATCGGGCAGCGCGACATAGAACGCCGATGACAGCCACCCCATCGGATGGCTGTGCGTGACATTGAACCCGCCCGGCCCCAGCCGTACCGACCAACTGCCCGACACGATCAGCCCGTCGCGCCGCTGCGACAGCAGCGGATGGCGCGGATCGTGCGGCGGCAAGCCGACAACATGAGCATGCACCGCATCGAACAGCGCGGCGCGCGCCCGCGCAAAGATCGGTTCGTGGCGCAACAGGACCGATCGATCGGTCTGCGTCCCGGCGCGGACCGACTGTTCGGCATAATGCGCTTGCGCGCTGTGCAACCCACGCAGCACTTCGGCCAGTTCGGCGCGTTCGTCAGCCGAAAGGGCAATGTCATACGCGCGCACAAATGCCGGATCACCCTCAAGCCAATCGGCCAGCGGATCGCCCAACAGGCGCCACGCCGTGCCGAGATAAGTCCACGCCTGCCGCGCGCCCGGCCCGCCGAGCATCGCCAAAGCCGCATCACGCGCCGCGATCGCATCGCCCCGGCGCAGCGCCAGCCGGATTCGTGCCAGCCGCAGGAAATCGTCCTCGCGTCCCGCCAATCGATCGAGCAGCGCAGCACATTCGGCCAGCGCGCCCGCTTCGCCCGCAACGAACGCCCGCGCCGACACGATCGCAGCGGTTTCGCCCAAGTGCCGTTGCGCCTCATCGAGCACGGCCGTCGCGCGCCGCCAATCGCGCACTTGCGCCAGGGCACCGAACCAGCCGAGCCACAGCCCGGCTTGCGCCGGAGCCGCACGCGCCGCAGCCGCCCAGCCGCGATCAAAACCGGCGGCATCACCCGCCGTCCAGCGCAGCGAGGCAAGCACCCGCAAACCATCGAGCCAGTCCGGCCGTGCCGCAATCGCCGTGTTCAGCACCGTTTCGGCACCGGCCGCATCGCCCTCGGCGGCCAGTGCCAGCGCCTGGTTGCGCCGCGCATCCCAATTCGCCGGGTCGAGCATAGCCGCACGCGCAAACAAATCCGCCGCCGGCAGCCCGCGTTCAAAGCGCAGCTGCGCCTGCATCATCGCCAGCATCGCGTCTTCGGGTGCCAGGGCCAACGCATGATCCAGCGCGGCATCGGCCCCGGCCATATCCTGCACCCCGCGCAATGCCCGCGCCCGGTCCAGCCAATCGGGCGCGGTCACGCCATGGCATCGGCGATAAAGCGGGCATGGTCGGGCGCGCGGCTGGCTTCGTGCGCCATCGCACCGCGCAGTTTCGCCAACCATTCGCGCGCGTCGATGCCGCGATAATCGATCACCGGATCGCTGTCCTCGGGGATATTGCCCTGCCCCAGATGCACCGCCAGCCAACTGTCGGGGGCAAACAGGTCCAGCTCGCGCGCAATATGCCGCCCGTAACGGCGGAAATGGTCAAGCTTCAGCGCCAAAGTGTCGGGCACGTCCATGGCTGCGGTATAACGCCACAATGCGGCATCGTCGCGCTGCATCAGCTTGTAATGCAGGATGATGAAATCGCGGATCCGTTCGGTTTCGCCCACCGCGATGCGGTTGAATTCATCGATAACGCCGGGATCGAACGAACGATCGGGAAACAGCCCCATCAACTTGGAAATATTGGCCTGGATAAGATGAATGCTGGTCGATTCCAGCGGTTCGAGAAAGCCGCTCGACAGGCCGACGGCGATCACGTTCTTGACCCAGTGCCGCTTGCGCCGCCCGGCCCTGAACCGAAGAAAGCGTGGATCGCCCAGCGCCTCGCCATCGAGCCGCCCCGCCAGCAGGCTGGCGGCGCGATCGTCGTCCAGAAACTGGCTGCAATAGACATAACCGTTGCCGATGCGGTGCTGCAGCGGAATGCGCCATTGCCAGCCCGCCTCTTGCGCGGTGCTGCGGGTATAAGGCGTCGGATTGACCGGCCCCGCCGGATGCGCGCATGGCATGGCCACCGCGCGGTCGCAGGGCAACCAGTGGCTCCAGTCTTCGAACGGTTCGTTCATCGCGCCCTCGATCAGCAGCCCGCGAAACCCGCTGCAATCGATGAACAGTTCAGCCTCGATCCGCCGTCCGTCGTCCAGCCGCACCGCCTCGACAAAGCCGGTATCGCCGTTCTGGTCGACGCCGGCGATCTTGCCCTCGATCCGGGTCACGCCGCGCGCCTCGGCATGGCCGCGCAGGAAACGGGCATAGCCGGCGGCGTCGAAATGATAGGCATAGTCGAATGTCGACAGCACACTGCGCTGATCGCCGACCGGCCGCGTCATCCGGCCGGCCCGCGCCAGCGCCCAGGCAACCGCATGGTCGTCGAACGACGAAGTGTCGCCCATCGCCCGCGCGCGCAGCCAGTAATGATGCAACGACACCATGTCGAAATTGCGCCCGTGCGATCCGAACGGGTGGAAATAACGCCTGCCCTGCGCGCCCCAGTTGACGAATTCGATGCCCAGTTTGAACGTCGCCCGGGTTTCGCGAATGAAATCGCGCTCGGCAATGCCCAGCGTCTGGTTGAACGTGCGGATCGGCGGAATGGTCGCTTCACCCACGCCGACAATGCCGATGTCATCGGATTCGACCAAAGTCACGTCACAGTCCTGGCGCAGGATCTGGCCCAGCATAGCCGCCGTCATCCAGCCGGCCGATCCGCCGCCCACCACCAGCACCTTGCGGATGCGCCGATCGCCCTCTGCCATCATCATTCCCCTCTTGCGTTCCACGAGCGATAGCCCGAAGCGGGCCGGACATGTTACCCCCATCCGACCCGCCTCGCCAAATCCGTACCGCAATCAGATCAGAACGTGAATTTGACGTGTGCCAGGGTCGACCGGCCGGGCACCGACGTGGCTGCGCCGACAAACGAATTGCCGCCGGTGGTCACGACAGCGTTGCCCGCACCCTGCAAAGCAAGCGAATTGAACAGGTTGTAGGCGCTGATACCCAATTCCAGATTGCGGACCGGACGGAACTTGATATTGGCGCTGACCACCGCCGAACCGGGCCAATCGATGACCGAGGGATAGGATTGCAGTTCCCTGGTCACGCCGGCGATGTCCGCGCCGATCGCGATCTTGTCGGTGATGTCATAGTTGGTTGCGAACGAATATGACAGGTCGGGAATGCCATGCGCCTTCACCCATTCGCCCAGCGTGCTGGGATTCTGCTGCGCATGGTTGGCGGTCATGTTGGCGATCATGCTGAAGCCATGATAGCGCAGCGTCGCGTACAATTCGACGCCCACGGTCTTGTACTTGTCGGCCACCGGGCACGCCCCGTTCGAATAGCCCAGCGCATCGCAGACCACCGGATTGAGTTCATAGGTGGTGATGTTGAAGTGGCTGTAATAGCCGGTCAGTTCCAGCGTATAGTGCGCCCCGCCCAACGAACCACGGTTCTTCAACCCGACTTCGTACTGATAGACATAGTCGGCAACCGCCGTCTCGCCTGCGGTGTTCAGCGTGCCGTTGGGGTTGAAATTGCCGCCAAAGGTCAGACGGTCCGCGTTGAAGCGCGTGCCGCGCGAACCGCGCACGAACACGTTGAGCGAATCCGTCGGCTTGTAGCTGGCACCAAACGACCACGACACCAGGTCCTTGGTGTAGTTGATCACCTCGGTCGACCCGTCGAGCATATAATAGGGGATCGCCACATTCTGCTGCAGGCCTGTCACCGGATTGATCGCGGTCTGCATCAGCGTGTGCACGGTGCCGTTGCCGGTGTTGCCGACTTCCGCCGACACGCCCGAACCCGACCCGTGGTTGATGTCATCGCGGACCGAAGCGTCGAGTTCGAAACGGCTGGCGTCGAGGATCAGATCGGCGAACGGCGCGTTGTCTGTAAACGTATAGTCATAGCTGCGCGCGTTGCTTGCGCCCCAGTTGTTGTTGTAACCGCTGTAACCGTTGGCGGTCAAAAGATTGCCGGCGGCATCGAGCAGGTCGATTGGCGCGGGATCGCTGCCCGACGCTTCGCTGTTGAACTGCCCCGGATGCCAGTCCATCGCGATCTTCTGGCTCATAAAGAACCAGCCGGCGGTCAGATTGGCCCTGACCCCGCCCAGATCGCTGCGCCAGTTGAGCTGAAGGTTATTGGCGAGCGAATTCAGGTCGCGCATGTCGGTGTAGATTTCGACATCGTTGTTATACAACGCTTCGGTCACGTTGTGGCCGGCATTGACGCCCGACGCATAGACCGCGCGGGCGACAGTGGCGCCATTGACCGTCGAACCGATCAGGCCGGCGGTCGGCGCCGGATTGAAGAAGTTCGAGGCAAAGCCACCGCTCATCGATGACACACGGGCGTTGTCATCGAGCGTCAGGCCATTGTCCCACTTGTAGTGCAACTGCACCTGCACCGCCGCTTCCTTGGTGCTGATGCCGTCGAGCGGATGACTGGAAAGGCCGCCGCTGTTGTAATCGACATAGGAAACGTTGGCGTTGTTAAGCGAATAGATCGACTGCGTCTTGATGTTGAAGCCCGGACAGGTGGTCAGGCCCGACACCGAATTGCCACTGATGTTGCCGCAGACCAGACCGCCGGGATCGTTGGGCTCATGCGTGTCCGCGACTTTGAACAGCAGGCGGAAATAGCCCTGATTGCCGTCAAATTCCTTGGTGATGTTGCCCTTGATCAGATACGAATTCGACACGTTGTAGCCGGCATGGCGGAACCCGTGACCAACGTCGTAATAGCCGCCGACGTTGTAATACATAGTGTCGGTCAGCGAACCGCGTTCCAGGAACGACAGTTTGGTCCAGTCGTAGTTGACGCCCTTTTCGACGTCGGCAAACCCGCCTTCACCTTTGTCGGTGACCGAAATATAGTTGACCACCGCGCCCGGCGCCTGGCTGGCAAGCGTGGACACCGTGCCGCCGCGAATGGCTTCGAGACGACTGTCGGTCGGGCTCGATTTGGTCCAGTAATCGTTGTTGCCGAACTGGATATCGCCGTACAGCACCATCGGCAGGCCGTCTTCCTGCAACTGCACAAATGTCGCACCGCCGGTCGCAACGGGCAGACCGCGCACCGCGAAGTTGCCGTTGCCACCCGAGCCCGAGACATTGGGCTGCAAACCGGGCAACAGACGCAATGCGTCGCCTTCGGAAATCGGGTGGAAATCGGCGAGCACCTCGGCAGAAACCGACGAGATCGAGACCGAGCTGTCGAGCTTGGTCTTGGTGCCGGTCGACGCGGTCACGACGATTTCGGAAAGCGTGTCGTTGGCGGGGGGCGTCGTCGCGGCGGCAGGGGCCTGATCGGCGGCGAACGCCGGGGCAGCAACGAACGCGACGGCCATGGCCGCACCGGAAACACAAGTACGCAGAGTTGCGCGCATCATCAGGAACTCCCCCATGGAAACGTCCCCTCCTGACTGGCGGGGATCGGCTGGAGAGCGTATTAAAGCGGCCTACAAACGTTTGCAAGCCCATTTGCAAAGGATTGCATCCGCGCATTTGCGCTTGCTGCCAACTGTGGCGAACAGGCATCACCATTCCGATCGGACGACGCCCGGACCCGAGACGATGCGAAACAAGGACAAATCCCCCGCCGGTCTGCGCCTTGCATTCCGCAGTTGCAACGGTCAGACAGGACGGCATGAGCGACCATAACAAAGCAGAAACGTCGACAATCGAACGCGGCGCGGCAATGTCCGGCGGTGATGACAGCGCACTGCGGCCGCGCATTCGCAATATAACCGAACTGGCACGCCTCGCCGGGGTTTCGCCTGGCACGGTGTCGCGCGCGCTGGCCGGCAAGTCGCTGGTCAACCCGCAGACTCGCGACCGCATCCAGACGCTGGCGCGCGAACACGGCTTTCGGCTCAACCAGATGGCCAGCCGGTTGCGCACCCGGCGCACCGGCGTGATCGGCGTGGTCTTTCCGCTCGGCCATGAAAGCCGACAGCATATTTCCGATCCGTTTTTCATGACCCTGTTCGGCTATCTGGCCGATGAGCTGACCGAAAGCGGGCACGATATCATGCTGTCGCGGGTGATCCCCGGTGACACCGAATGGCTCGACCGCATCGTCACCTCGGGCATGCTCGATGGCGCGCTGGTAATCGGCCAGTCAGACCAGAGCGCGGTGATCGACCAGGTCGCCAACCGCTATTTGCCGTTGGTGGTGTGGGGGTCGCATCATCCCGATCAGATCCATTGCACGGTCGGCAGCAACAACCGGCTCGGCGGGCGGCTCGCCGCCGAACGCCTGCTGGCAATCGGCAAGACCCGGCTGGCGTTTCTGGGCGAAACGCGCGGGCCAGAGATCGCCGACCGGCTGGCCGGGGTGCGCGATGCGATTGCCGGGCGTCCCGATGTCGTGCTGCGCGAAGTGCCGACCCCGTTGTCGAGCGAAGCGCTGGGCGAACAGGTCGCCGCCCGGCTAGCGCAGCTCGGCGATGATCTGGACGGTATTGTCGCCGCGTCCGACGTGATCGCGATCATGGTGCTGCGCGCCTTGCACGAACGCGGCGCGCGCGTACCCGATCAGATCGCCGTCGTCGGCTTTGACGACCTGCCGATCGCCACCAGCACCGTACCGCAATTGACCACCGTGCGCCAGGACATCGCCGCCGGGGCCAAAGCAATGGTCGGCGCGCTGATGCAACGCATGGCCGGCATCCGCGCCCCGGCCACGATCCTGCAGCCGGAACTGATCATTCGCGAAAGCGCCTAGCGTGGTAAATCTGAAGCATCAACAAGTCCAGTCGGCGACAAGGACCCTGTCGCCGTCATAACGCAGGCGGAACACCGGCGCCGGCGTGCCACCGAAATGGCTGCGCAACAGTTCGGGGTGATCGGTCAATGGGCGCCCGGCCATGCCCCAGTAATCGATAAAGCTCCACACTTCGTTGTCGCCGGTGACCCACCAGCTATAGCTTTGCGTGGGTTCATCCAGCGGGTTGGCCGCGACCAGACCGTTGCCGTTGACCGGGCGCCATGGCCCATCGATCCGTTCGGCCACCGCGCCATAGATGCCGTTGGGCCCGGCCACGACGTGCGGGCCAAATGTGTGGCGTTGCGTCGACCAGAACAGATAATAGCGTCCGCCGCGATGGACCAGGCACGGCCGTTCCAGCTCGTTGTTGACCCCGATCGCGTCGATCAGGGGATTGCCCGGCACCCAGGCATCGCCGTCGCGAGTGGCAATGCCGATCAGCCCGTTGTGCGGGTCGCTGCTCCACGCCGCGCTGGCGGTGAAAACCACATGCGCCTTGCCCGTCGCCGGGTCGCGAAACCATGCCGGATCGCGAAATGCCTTGATCGTGCCGGGCACCGGGTGCGCGACCTCCTGCCGGTCACGCAGATAGCGAACGCCGTCGGCGACGATGATTTCGCGCGGGACCTGCCATTGGCCGATGCCGAGGGCTTCGAGCCGGCCATCGACAGCAAACAACCGCTGTTCGAAGGAAAACGGCCCGTCGCGCCGACCAGCCGCGGTATAGAACAGCGTGACCGTCGCGCCGTCGTCGGCCAGCACCGCGCTGCCCGCCCACTCGCGCGTACCGGGATTGAGCCCGTCGGGCAGCGCATCACCATGATCGCGCCAGCCATCGGCGCCGTGCGACAGCAGCCGGATGCGGGCGATACCATGGCGGTCGGCCGGATCGGGCAGCGCCGGCGCGCTCAGGAAAAACCACAGCTTGCGCCCGTCGCGGACCACGCTGCGGCCGTCTTCATGCGCCAGCGGCCAGCAGTCCCACAGATCGATCCCCGGCAGGATCGGGGCGACATCGGCGGCGGTGATCGGCGGCAGCAGCGGCGGATCGGCAAAATCGGTGGTGATCCAGCGGCTTGCGCCAAAATTGCCAAACGATTGCGCAATCGATTGTGACACAGGTTTGCGATCTTCGGTCATGAATGGACAGTCTTCACCACAATCAGGAGGGAAACGGCGCCAGGTGGTCTTCGCTCGCGTGATCCACCCCGGCACAATGAAAGACGGCAACAGTTTCGGCGCGCAACGGCGGCAACGGCAGCCCGGCGCGGGCCAGCCAGTCGGCGTCGAACACCACCCGCCGCGCCCCGGCCCACAATGCGGGAACGGGCGCCGCATGACCGGAAAGGCCACCGGCAATGCCGAGCAGGCGCACCGACAGCGCACCATGCCCGGCCAGAAACGGCAGCGGCAGCGGCAAAGGACGACGATCCTGCGGCGGCGCGATGCGGATGACCTGGATCAGCATACCCTGCGGCAGCGATCCTTGCGCCTGCCACACCAGCCCGTCCCGGCCCTGCCCCAGCCAGACCCCGCTGCCGTGCATCATGGGGCGCGTGCCTTGCGCAAAGGCGATCCATCGCGCCAGCGCGGCACGATCCGCAGCATCCAGCGCAGCGGGGTCGAGCTCCACACCGAAATGCCCGGCCGAGGCAACGGCAGCGCGAAACGCCAGCGGCTGCCCACGCCCGGTGGCATGCGCGGGGCTGGCGCCGACATGGCTGCCCATCAATTCCGGCGGCAGAAAGGCCAGAAATCCGCGCTGCATCGCCACCCGGCTGACCGCGTCGATATTGTCGCTGGCCCAGAACCGATGCACGAACGGCACCATCCCGGCATCGCTGCGGCCGCCCCCGCCCGCGCAGGATTCGATTTCCACATCCGGGTGCGCGGCGCGCAGCCGGGCGAGCAGGTCGTACGTCCCGCGCACTTGCGCAGCGCCGCCGGCCGGCACCAGATCGCGGTTGTGGTCCCATTTGAGATAGCCGATCGGAACCCCGCACAGCACCGCATCGAGCGCGGCAAACAGGTGGTCGCGCACATCGGCGCGGCGCATGTCGAGCACCAGTTGTCCGCGCGCGGTCAGCAGCGGGCGGCCGTCGTGGTGCAGCGCCCAATCGGGATGCGCGCGGTACAAGTCGCTGTCGGGATTGACCATTTCCGGTTCGACCCACAGGCCGAATTCCATGCCCAGTGCGCACACCGCCCTGGCGAGCGGGGCCAGACCATCGGGATATTTGACCGGGTCGGGGCTCCAGTCGCCCAGCCCGGCGCTGTCGTCGCCGCGCCCCTTGAACCAGCCGTCATCGAGCACGAAGCGTTCGATGCCGATATCCGCCGCTGCCGCTGCCAGCGCCGGAATGCGCGTGGCGTCATGGTCGAAATAGCAGGCTTCCCAACTGTTGAGATGGACCTTGCGCGGGGCCATTGCACCGCCTGGCCAGCGCAGCATGGCGCGCACCATCGCATGCTGCGCCGCCATCGCACCGTTGCGCCCCGTTGTGCTGATCGCCAGCAAGGCGTCGGGCGCGGTCCAGTGCTCACCCGGCGCGAGCACGACTTCGCCCGGCTGCAACACGGCGGCGACGGACAGGATGTGATAGCCTTCATCATCGCGTTCGATGGCGATGCGATTGTCGCCCGACCAGCACAGTTGCACAGCGATCGCTTCGCCGACATCCCATCCCGCGCCGCTGCCCAGCACATAGACGCCCGGCGCGCCGCCATGCCCGGATATCCCGCGCCGGGTTTCGCGCAACCAGATCTGTTCGGGCAAGGCCTCGCACACTTCGACCAGTTCGGCGTTGTGCCGCCCGCGCCACGACACCACTTGCGCCGCGTCCACCGGCAAAGGCAGTAGGACGCTGGCCAAAGCGTCAAGCGCGACCGGCACAGCGCCCCGGTTGATCACTTCCGCGCCGATCCGCCAGCCTGCACCGGCGTCCATTCGAAAGGTCTGGATCAGGTCGATCCCCGCCACAGCGTCGGACAGCGTGATGCGGATCGTATCGTCGCGCTGGTCCAGGTCTACCCCGGTCCAGGCCAGCGGCAACGCCACGCCGTCGCGG
>Ga0116227_10009888_pt1 | contig 17022 bp, 12 predicted proteins | sample S1TSphgellanicum_FD_89693 | JGI IMG/M metagenome (GOLD analysis project Ga0116227, IMG submission 89693) | Host-associated microbial communities from peat moss isolated from Minnesota, USA - S1T2_Fb - Sphagnum magellanicum MG | ecosystem: Host-associated > Plants > Peat moss > Unclassified...
AGGCGATGCTCAGCCGCTTTGCCCTGCATCGCATGGCCGAGGATTTGACGATCACCGGACACATGACCCCCCGCGACGACCATCTGCTGATGCCGCTGGCCGATGCGCGCGGCCATGTGCTGGCCGCGCTGAGCTGGAAGCCGCAAAGCCCCGCCACTATGGTGTTCGACCGTTTGCGCTGGCCGCTGGCGCTCGTGGGGGGCATCATCGTGGTGGTGGTGATGTGCCTGCTGCGGCAATCGGCCAGCATCGCGCGCCATCTGATCGCCAGCGAGGCGCGGGCGCGGCATCTGGCGTTGCATGATGCGCTGACCGGCCTGCCCAACCGCACATTGCTGCTCGAAAGGCTGGGCAATTGGCAAACCATCGCCCGCGACATGCCGGTGGGCATCGCGCTGCATTGCCTCGATCTCGACCGCTTCAAGGAGGTGAACGACACGCTGGGTCATCCGGCGGGCGACGAGCTGATCTGCGCCGTCGCCACCCGCATCATCGCTTTGTGCCGCGAGACCGACACGGTGGCCCGCATGGGCGGCGACGAGTTCACCATCCTGCAGCCCCAGGCCGATGCGACCACCGCCATGCTGCTGGCCGAGCGCATCCTCGATGTGCTGAGCGAGCCCTTCCTGCTGGAGGCGGGCACGACCACCATCGCCTGCTCGATCGGCATCGCGCTGATCCACGACACGCAGGAGAGCGCCGCCGACATGCTGCGCAAGGCCGATCTGGCGCTTTATCAGTCCAAGGAACGGGGCCGCAACCGCGCGACCTTCTTCGAGCCCGAGATGGATGCCGCGCTGCGCATGCGCCGCAAGATGGAGCAGGATCTGCGCGAAGCCATCAGGCTGGGCCAGTTGCGCATGGTCTATCAGCCGCAGGTCGATGAGACGCGCCGCATGGTGGGCATGGAAGCGCTGATCCGATGGGACCATCCCGAGCGCGGCCCCGTCGCCCCCACCGTCTTCGTGCCGCTGGCCGAGGAAGCCGGGATGATGCCCGAACTGGGCGAGTTCACCTTCCGCAACGTGTTCCGCGAAACCGCCGGATGGCGCGGCGCTCCGGTGGGGATCAATGTCTCGGCCCTGCAACTGCGCACGCCTGCCTTCATGGCGATGGTCACGCGGCTGGTGGCCGAATATGGCATCGACCCGGCGCAATATCAGATCGAGATCACCGAAACCGCCATGCTGGGCAAGGATGGTGCCACGCGCGACAGCATCGATGTGCTGGCGCAGGAAGGGTTCTGCATCGCGCTCGACGATTTCGGCACGGGCTATTCCAGCCTGTCCTCGCTGCAGCGCTTTGCCATCGACAAGATCAAGATCGACCGCAGCTTCGTGCGCAATCTGGATGCGGGCGACATCGACAACCGCAAGCTGGTCAATGCGATCATCCGCCTTGGCCGCGCCATGGATCTGGAGGTGATCGCCGAAGGGGTGGAAACCGAAAGGCAGCACGGCCTGCTGGTGATGGCGGGCTGCACGCGGTTTCAGGGGTATCTTTATGGGCGGCCGGTGCCGGCCAACCAAATGCATCCGCCGGCGCCCTTCACAGCCTCGCGGTCGTGAAGGGCGCCGGCCGGTTCAAGCCTTACTGGCTGGTGCCGCTGGGGTGAATGTCCTTGAAGGCATTGCCAAAGGAGCCGCCGCTCTGGCCGCCACTCTCGGCTGGCGCCTCGTAATGCGGCGTGCGGTAGGTAGGCACCGAGCGCGACCCGCCCTGCCCCGAGGCACGATGGCTCACACCGCGATAGCGCGTGGCGTGATGGCGGCTGCCGTAATGACGCGTGGCGTAGCGACTGGCGTGGTGACGGCTGCTCGCATGATAGCGGCTGCTGGCATGGTAACGCGTGCGATGATGGCGCGTGGTGTAGGCAGCATGGCCGTAACGGCGCGAGGCATGACGTGACGTCGCCTTGAGCGACCCATACTTCGCCTTGGCGCCATACTTCGCTTTCGAGCCGTATTTCGCCTTCGAGCCATACTTCGTCGCGCCATAGCTGTGACGATGGCGGCTGACATGCCTGCTTCCGTGCAGCTTCGCCTGCTGGCGATCATAGGCCTGACGATGCGATGTGCCCGCATGGCTGCCATAGGCCGCCGCGCGCTGCTTCACCGCCACGCGCGCGTGATGGCTGCGACGGTTGCTGGCCCGGCTGGCCTTGGCGGCTCTGGCCTTTTGGGCCTTGGCGCCGTGTCTGCCGGAGTGGCTGGCGACTGCCGCCTTTCCGTAAGTCTTCCCATGATGGCTGTGCCGCGCTTCCACCGGCGCTGCCAGCGCCAGTGTTGCCAGCACAGCAAGGGCAATCCGCTTCATCTATCCTGATCCTTCGCCTGACCCGATTCGCCCGTAGGCAAGGGGATCAGTCTAGCAACCCTCCGGCCATGGCCAAGAGGTGCGCCCCACGCTTTGGCCCAATTCCCAGGCTTATTCCCGGTTTCTGGTGGACGCGAAGCTCAAGGTGGCACGCGCGTCGCTGATGAAGCGGGCAACATCCGGTATCAGCGCCCGAAGGAAACCCTTGCCATAAAAAACATATAGGAATGCACCGAAAGCTATCCCTTTGTAATAGTATCCAAATAAATGTCGTAAACACGTCATTAAGCCCAGCCAAGGCCGCCCCTGAGATTCGTACAGGGGAATGCTTTTCATGATCAAGACTTCGATGCTTCGTGCCAGCCTGTGGCTGGCCGGCTCCTCGCTTTGCGCGCTTTCCGCGCCCGCCATTGCCGCAGCGCCAGTGCCTGCCGAAGCGCCCGCCGATCCCGCCGCAGAGGCCGAGCAGCAACTGACCGACATCGTCGTCACCGCCGAAAAGCGCCCGCAGAGCCTGCAGACCACGCCGATCGCCATTTCCGTCCTGGGCTCGCAGGACATCGCCAACCGCCATGTCACCTCGCTGCTCGATCTGGGCGACGGCTCGATCCCCTCGCTCAAGGTCGCGCCCTTCTATTCGCGCAACTCCGCGCTGGTGATGAACATCCGCGGCATCGGCGTGCTGTCGGACTCCAACCAGCCCGCCCGCGATCAGGGCGTGGGCATCTATATCGACGGCGTTTACATGGGCCGCGCCCAGGGTCTGGGCACCGCGATCTATGACGTCGAGAACATCGAGGTTCTCAAAGGTCCGCAGGGCACGCTGTTTGGCCGCAACACCGAAGGCGGCGCGGTCAACATCACCACCAAGAAGCCCAGCGGCGAGTTCAAGGCCAACATGACCGCCGGTTTCGGCAATTACGGCTCCTACAAGGGCGAAGTCCACCTCGACCTGCCCGCCTGGCATGACATTGCGGTCAAGATCGAGGGCGTGGTCGCCCATCGCGACGCCATGGTGAAGAACCCGCTCGAAGGCCAGTATGGCTTCAACTATTACAACAAGCGCGGCCTGCATGCCGAGGCGCTGTGGCGCGCGGCCCCCAATTTCACTGCCGATTATGCCTTCGACATTTCCTACGATGCCTCCACCCCGCTCTATCTGCAGCTGACCACGCCGCCGACCGCCACCACGGTGAAGCTCGCCGCGCTGGGCGGGGCGGGCGTGGTGCAGCCCGTCCGCGCCGACACCGCCAATGTCGGCGTCCCCCAGCAGCTGAGCATCGGCAAGACCTGGGGCCACCGCCTGACGCTAGACTGGGAGGTCGCCTCCAAGATCACGCTGAAGTCGATCTCCTCCTACCGCAATCTCAACCAGTCGCAGTATGACAATGGCTCGGCAGCCACGACGATGGTGATCGGCACGGCCAGCAACTTCACCAACGCCAATTTCTCGCGCTATTCGCTGGCGCAGTTCCGCCAGAACCAGGTCAGCCAGGAGCTGCAGGTGATCGGCGAGGTGCCGCATCTGAAATTCGTGGCGGGCGCCCTGTTCTATCAGGAAAAGGTGCAGGACAACGCTCAGGCCTTCTACACCAACCACTTCACCGATGCGGCGGGCAGCGCCTATGTGCTGAACAATTACAACATGGACACCGTCTCGATCGACCGCGCCAGCCATGTCACCTCGACCAGCGTCGGCGCTTTCGGTCAGGCGACCTACACCCCGCCCATCCTCGATGACCACCTGCATCTGACCGGCGGCCTGCGCTTCACCCGTGACAAGAAGGTCGGCCAGCTCTTCATCATCAACGGCGCCACGCCGACGGTGAACGGCGTCACCCAGCCCCAGCAGCTCAATGCCGCATGGTCGCGCGTCGATCCGATGGTCAATCTGGCCTTTGATCTCAACCGCGACATGCATGTCTATGGCAAGTGGAGCACCGGCTATAAGTCGGGCGGCGCCAACTCGCGCTCGCTGACCTATGCGCCGTTCAATCCCGAGACGGTCTCGATGTTCGAAATCGGCGCCAAGACCGAGTTCCTGAACCGCCATGCGCGTTTGAATGTGGCGGCCTACACCGGCAGCTACAAGGACATTCAGCTCGATTTTCAGGCGACCTATCAGCAGTTTGACGCCAACGGCAATCTGATCACCACCGGCACGCGCACCACCACCGAGACCTACAATGCGCCGGGCACCGGTCGCCTGAAGGGCGTGGAAGCGGAGCTGACGCTGATCCCCATCACCGGCCTGACGCTGACGGGCAGCTATGCCCACACCAGCGTGAAGATCCCCAACACCGCCAACCCCTTCCGCCAGTCGAACGGCACGATCAACACGCTGCCGATCCCGATCTATGCGGTCTACACGCCGACCAATTCGGCCAGCGCCTCGATCACCTATGAGGTCCCGGCCAACGGCTTCACGCTGCGCGGCCATTTCGACGCCAATTACGACAATGGCTTCTATCAGGGCTACACCGATCCGGTTTACACCGGCCCCGGCGCCGCCGGAAACGTCTATCAGCCCAAGGGCGACAGCGCCTTTATCGTCAATGGCCGCATCGCCTTTGCCGATATCGATCTGGGCGCGGGCGGCGCCAAGCTGACCGTGGCAGGCTGGGCACGCAACCTGCTGAACGAACAGCATATGTTCTACAAGGCCTTCAGCGCCACAGTGGGCACCAACGGCTTCTTCAACGAAGCGCGCACCTATGGTCTGGAAGCCAACATCAAGTTCTGATCCCGAAGGACAGGATGCCTGAAAGGACAGTCATGATGAAAAGAACCATCAAGGTCACCATGCTGGCCATCGCAGTGGCAGGCGGGTGGGGGGCGATGCCCTTACCCGCCGCCGCGGCGACGCGCCATGCGGTTGCGCCGGTGCAGCACAGCCGCGTCATCCCGCTTCAGGGCGGACGCAATTTCCGCGATCTGGGCGGCTACAGAGCTGCAGACGGGCGCCATGTGGTGTGGGGCAAGCTCTTCCGCTCGGGATCGATGCATGGGCTGACCCCAGCCGATTACACCGCGTTGGAGGCACGCGGCATCCGCACCGTCTGCGATTTCCGCGACAGCAAGGAACGCGCCGCCGAGCCCGTCGCATGGCCCACCGCCGCCGCGCCGCGCGTGCTGGCGGATGACTATGCGCTGGATATGGCCGGGCTGATGCCTTCGGGCAAACCCTTGGGCTGGACCGCCGAGCAGACCAGCGCCTCGATGACCGCCAGCTATCCGCGCATGCTGACCCAGTTCAACAGCCAGTATCGCCGCATGTTCGCCGAATTGCTGGCAGGCCATGCGCCGCTGGCCTTCAACTGCTCGGCGGGCAAGGATCGCACCGGCATCGCTGCCGCCCTGCTGCTGACCGCGCTGGGCGTGCCGCGCGCCACGGTGATCGAGGACTATCTGCTGACCAACCAGACGCTGCATATCGACGGCGCCATGGCTGCCAGTCAGGCCTCGGGCAGCTTTCTGGCGCAATTGCCGCCGGCCATCGCCCATCCCTTCATGATCGCGGACCGCCGCTATATCGAGGCCGCTTTGGCGGTGGTCGATGGCCATCAGGGCGGAGCTCAGGGCTATTTGCGTGACGAGCTGGGGCTCTCCCCCGCCGACGTCATGCGCCTGCGCCGCATGTATCTGGACTGACGCCCGTTTAACATCGCTGCATCACCGGGGCCGTTGCCAAGCCTGTTCCACGCGAACCGGTTTGGCGACGGCATTAACCGTTTGGGCAAGTTGCGGCGCTGTCCCGTTCCGGTACATTGCGCCGCAGCGTTGCGCGCATGTTTCCAGATGGGCCGTTCCTGAATTGCTGCCGAAAAAGGCAAGGAAAGGCATGAAAAGGCACGGGATCTATTCATGCACCATCTTGGGTAGCGTTAACCACATATCCCCCGCCCTTACAGGGAAAATCTGCCTCAAAATGGCAGAAACAGCTAACGAAACTCCTTGTCAATATGGCTTAATATCCGTCTTTCCAGATGCTTAAGCGACAGACAGGGTTATCACCATCGCTTAGCTTAACAAGGTGGCCACCGGCACTCTTGTAAAGGATTGTAAATTCTCTCACCTTTGCGCTTCTGCCAAGTCACAACAAGGTATATCTGGCGAGGGATACGGGAAGGGGCATCGAGTGCCTCACATGAAGGGGTCTCATGCGTATCGCAATTGCCGACGACGATGTCACTTTCGTCGATTTCATCAAGGCCATTACGGGAAATGACGGGCACAGCTGTGTCGTCTTCGGTGACGGGCAATCGATCGTAACCCAGTTGCAGCGTGAAACCTTCGACCTGGTGATCCTCGACTGGCACATGCCGCGCATGACCGGGCCCGAGGTTCTGGGCTGGATGCAGCAGAACCTTGAAGTGCCCCCGCCGGTCATCATGCTGACCAGCCAGTACAACAAGAGCGACATCGCCCGCACCCTCAGCCAGGGCGCGGATGACTTCATCGTCAAGCCCGAGACCGCCGCCGTCATTTCCGCCCGCATCGACGCCGTTCTGCGTCGCAGCGGGCAGCGCGCCGCCCCTCAGCGCCATATCGATTTCGGCAATTACCGCTTCGACCGGCTGGAAAGCACCGTCCATTTCGACGGCACCGCCCAGCGCCTGACGGCCAAGGAATTCTCGCTGGCGCTGCTGTTCTTCCAGAACCTCAACCGGCCCCTGTCGCGCGGCTATCTGCTCGACACGGTGTGGAACAGCGTGGCGGGCCTGCCCACGCGCACGCTCGACGTCCATGTGTCCCATATTCGGGCGAAGCTTAAACTTTCGACCGGGGGCAACTTCCGCTTGCAGACCATCGTGAGCTATGGCTACCGGCTGGAGGCCTGCGCGGAGGACGAATGACCCATAACCATCAGGCCCGGCGCATGCCCCGCATGAGGCCGGGGATCGCCATCGGCCTGATATGCCTTGGCTTTCTGGCACAAGAAGCACGGGCCGACACTCCCGCCCCGCCGACCGAAGCCACCTATCACACCAAGCTTCACGATACGCTGATCGATCTGGCCCGCCGTTACTTCAACCGGGTTGAGGACTATCGCGTGGTCCAGCAGCTCAACCATGTGCCGATCCCCGAGCATCTCCAGCCCGATGTCGATCTGCGCATTCCTGTGGCCCTGCTGCGCGGCGCTCCCGCGACCGCCAGCATCATCAGCTTTCGCGGCGACGTGCGCCTTGGCGAGGACCGCCATGCCGCAACGCAAGGCGCGGTGCTGAACGAGGGCACGCGGATCGAGACCGGCACCGGCTCCTTCCTCAGCCTGCGCGCTGCCGATGGCTCAACGGTGACCATGCCCTCGCAGAGCGTGATGCGCCTCTCGCGCATGCGCCGCATCCTGCTGACCGGCACGCTGGACCAGCAGTTCAGCGTGGAGCGCGGGCGTCTGGAAACCACCGTCGCCAAGCAGATCGGCCCGGCCAGCCATTACGAGGTGCGCACCCCCATCGCTGTTTCCGCCGTGCGCGGCACGGTGTTCCGCGTCAATTATGGCGACGGCCCCTCGCTGACCGAGGTGCTGGGCGGCACGGTGGCCGTGGGCGCCCCGGGCGCGGCCCACCCGCAGGCCATCCCGATCGGCGAGGGCGCCGCCGTGGCGCCGGGCGGCGGCATCCACACCGAAGCGCTGCTGCCCGCGCCCGCGCTGGCCGACAGCAACCGGCTGCAGGCGGGGCATGATCTGCGTTTCTCCCTCGCCCCGGTGCCGGGCGCGGCCTCGTACCATTTGCAGATCGCCCGCGATGCCGCTTTCCAAGATATCGTTGCGGAAACCACCTCCGCCACGCCCGAGGTGCGCTTTGCCGCCCTGCCCGAAGGCGCATGGTTTGCACGTGCCACCGCCATCTCCACCACCGGCTTCGAGGGCCTGCCTGCGACGCAGGACTTCCAGCGGCAGGCCCACGCCTTCGATGCCGATCTGGCTCAGCTCAACGCCCGTTCATGGCGCGTGACATGGCGCTATTCCGGCGATCCCGCTGCGCATTTCCGCGTGCAGGTCACACCCATCGGCAAGCATGGCAAAATCACGCTGGACGAGGACGATTTGCATGGCCGCGCCCTACGGCTCGACGATCTGCCGCCCGGCCCCTATCGCTGGCGGGTCGGCGCCATCGCGTCCGACCACAAGGATGATCTGTGGACGCCATGGCGCGATGTGAAGATCATGGGCCGCTAAGCTGAAACGCCCCTATCGCCGCCTGCTGCTGGAATGGAGCATCATCCTGTGCTTTGCCGCTGGCATCGCGGCGGCGCTGGGCTGGACGCATGGCACACAGCGGCTCGACAACCAGATCTATGACCGGTTGATCCGCTGGCGCGCACCCGCCCCCGATCCGCGCATCGAGATCGTGGCCATCGACGATGACAGCCTGAAACGACTGGGCGCCTGGCCCTGGCACCGCGACCTGCACACCAAGCTGATCGAACGCCTGAGCCATGCCGGCGCCGCCCTGATCGCCTATGACGTCCTGTTTATCGAGCCCACACCCGAGGATGCCGCGCTGGGCGAGGCGCTCGCCCATGCCCCTGCGACCATCGCGCCGATGCTGTTTCAGGCGCCGGGCAGCAATGGGGCCGCGGTCGATGCCGTGCCGCCGATCCCTCAGGTTTCGGCGCATGCGCGCATCGGCCATGTCAATCTGGCCGCCGATGCCGACGGGCTGATCCGCCATATTGCCCTCAGCGAAAGCGCGGGCGTGACGGCGCCCGTGCCGCATCTGATGGAGCTGGCCTATCGCCAGACCACCGGCCATGCCTCGCCCGCCTTCGCCGCCAACAGCGCGCCGATGCTGCTGCCCTATGCGGGGCAGACCGGCGCCTTTCCCACCGTGCCCTTCGCTTCGGTGCTGGCGGGCGAAGTGCCCGACGCCTTTCTGCGCGGCAAGATCGTGCTGGTGGGCGCCACCGCCACCGGCATCGGCGATCGCTACCCCACCCCCCTGCCCGGTGGCGCCGCCATGCCCGGTGTCGAACTTCAGGCCCATCTGCTCAGCGCCTTGCTGGCGGGCCGGATGATCCACGAAGTGCCGCCTGTCTGGATGGCGCTGATCAGCGTGCTGCCGGTGCTGGTGCTGATGCTGGGCTTCTGGCGCTTGACGCCCGCCATGGCGCTGCGCTGCTCGCTGGCGGCGATCCTGCTGGCGCTGGGCGGATCGGTGGCGGCGCTGCTGCTGGCGGACTGGTGGATGCCGCCCGGCGCGATGCTGGCCGGGCTGCTGCTGGCCTATCCGCTGTGGGGCTGGCGGCGGCTTCAGGCGATCAGCGATTATGTCGATGTCGAAATCGCCCGTTTCGCGGCGGAAAAGGATCTGGCCGTGCCGCGCCGCGCCCGCCCCCTCCCCAGCGACGTGATCGAGGCGCAGACCGCGCAGCTCGCCAGCGCCATCGACCGCATCCGCGACATCCGCCGCTTTGCCAGCGACACCATCGAGCATCTGCCCGATGCCGTGCTGGTCACCGACATTGAGGAGCGGGTCACGCTGGCCAATGCCGCCGCCATCGCCATGATGGGCGGCAAGATGGTGGGCTTTCGCGTCGAGGACATCATCGCCACCATCACCGCCGAACGCCACGAAGATGAGATCACCACCGGCGAAGGACGCCGCGTCGTCATCGCCCGCGCCCCGCTGGAACACGCGAATGGCCAGCACAGCGGCTGGATCGTGCGCCTCGTCGACATCACCCCCATCCGCGAGGCCGAGCGCACCCGCGAAGAGGTGCTGCAACTGTTGAGCCACGATATGCGCTCACCGCAGGCCTCGATCATCACCATGGTCGAGGGGCCGCAGGGCGTCGATCTGCCACGCGATATGGCCAACCGTATCGCCCGCCATGCGCGCAAGACCATGAGTCTGGCCGATGGTTTCGTGCAACTGGCCCGGGCTCAGGCCGCGCCCTTCGAGCCGGTCGAGATCATGCTGGCCGATATGCTGATAGAGGCCGCCGACGACCTGCTGCCGCTGGCCCGCGAGAAGGCCGTGTCCATCGCACTGGAAGGCACCGAGGAGCCGGTCTTCCTGATGGCCGAGCCGCAGATGCTGCTGCGCGCCTTCACCAATCTGATCGACAATGCCATCAAATACAGCCCGCAAGGCACGACGATCACCTGCGCCATCGCGCCCGGCCCCGGCGCGGAAGAAGCCGAAGTCTCGATCCGCGATCAGGGCGAAGGCATGGCCGAGCATGTGCGGCGCAACCTGTTCGGCCGTTTCGTTGCGGATGGCGGCAAGCAAAAACGCAGCGCCGGGCTAGGTCTGGCCTTTGTGAAAACCGTGATGGATCGCCACGGCGCCATCATCGCCTGCGACAGCGGGCCGCAAGGCACCTGCTTCACCATGCGTTTCATAACCTTACCCGACGAACCTCTGCCGCTGGATGAGGATTAGCCGGGCCGGGCCGCGCATGCAGAATGCACACGCGGCGATGGTCATCAGGCCCCGCTGCGCGAGATGGCGAAGGGGCCGAACGCCTGCTGGACCGGCATAATCTCGATGGTGTTGACGTTGAGATGCGCAGGCAGGCGCAGCACCGCCTCGGCCGTATCGACCACATCCTCGGCGGAGAGCGGCTTCATGTTCTCATAGACCTTGGCCGCCGCGCCATCGTCGCCACGGAAGCGCACCTGCGAGAATTCGGTCTCGCAGGCGCCCGGCTCCAGCGAGGTGACGCGGATCGGCGTGCCCAGCAGATCGGCCCGCAGATTGAGCGAGAACTGGCGCACAAAGGCCTTGGTGGCGCCGTAAACATTGCCGCCCGGATAGGGATAGCTGCCCGCCACCGAGCTGAGGTTGATGATGTCACCGCGCCCGCGCTCCACCATGCCCGGCAACACCGCATGGGCGATGCGCACCAGACCGGTGATGTTGGTTTCAATCATCGTCTCCCATTCGGCCAGATCGGCGCGCTGCGCGGGCTCCAGCCCCAGCGCGAGGCCGGCATTGTTGAACAGGATGTCGATGGCCTGAAACGCCTCGGGCAAAGCGGCGATCAGCTTGTGGCCCGCATCGGCCTCACGCAGGTCGAGCGGCACGGCCAGCAGGCGATCTCCGCCCTCGGCTTTCAGAGCCTCCAGCCGCTCCACCCGGCGCCCGGTGGCGATCACCCGTCCGCCCGCACCCAGCACGCGCCGCGCCATGGCCTGGCCGAAGCCCGAGGTGGCGCCGGTCACCAGCGCGATGCGGCCTTCGGCCCAAGAGTCGGACGAGGTGCTGGGCATGGGAAACTCCTTGAGACATCAGAAGGGGAACGAGGACGCAGAACGCGCCCTCGCGGAAACACCGGGCTTTGGCAGGCGTCAGGCCTGAGGCGTGGTTTCGATCACCAAGCCCTGCGCCTCACGCGCGGCGGCGACAAAGGCGCGCGCAATGGCGCCGACATCGCCGGCGCTGCGGCCCGGACGATAGAGCGCCGAGCCAAGCCCCGCGCCATCCGCGCCCGCCGCGAACCAGTCGGAAATGTTGTCCACCGCCACGCCGCCGACCGCCATAAGCGGCGTATCGATGGGAAGAACCGCGCGCAAGGCCTTGATATAGGCCGGGCCGACGCCCTCAGCCGGGAACAGCTTCAGCCCGGTCGCCCCGGCATCGAGGGCGGCAAAAGCCTCGCTGGCGGTGAAGAAGCCCGGCAGGCTGACCATGCCCGCCTCGACACTGGCAGCGATCACATCGGTATCGACATTGGGCGAAACGATCAGGCGGCCACCGGCATCATGCACATGCGCCACCTGACGCCGCGTCAGCACCGTGCCCGCGCCGATCAGCACCTGAGGGCCGAAACGACGCGCCAGACGGCCGATCGAGTCATAGGGATCGGGCGAGTTGAGCGGCACCTCGATCATGCTGAAACCGGCCTCGACCAGTTGCTCGCCCACGGCTTCCACCTCGTCGGGGCGCACCCCGCGCAGGATCGCCACCAGCGGGCAATGCTTCATCGCAGCGGAGAGATTGGCAATCGCACTCATGGGGGCACTCCATCGCAAGGGATTTGGCAGTTGCTCTAATAGGATGGTCGCGGAAATGCCACCATCTCCATGCGCGTAATCATGGCGTTATCGCGCCGAAGCGACCTCCAGCTTGCAATTCAATCGTGCTCGATTATATTGCGAGGATGGACAACAAGAGCACCCCTTCCCCCGCCGGGCCATTGGATGATTTCATCTGCTTCTCGATCTATTCGACCGGGCTGGCGATGAACCGCTTCTACAAGCCGATGCTGGACAGACTGGGGCTGACCTATCTGCAATATCTGCTGCTGGTGCTGCTGCGCGAAAAAGACCGGCAGACCGTCAGCGAAATCGGCGAGCAACTGTTTCTGGAATCCTCGACGCTGACGCCGCTGATCAAGCGCATGGAAGCCGCCGGGCACCTCAGCCGCCGACGCGACAGCAAGGATGAGCGCGTGGTGCGCGTGTCGCTGACGGAACAAGGCCGCGATCTGGCCGAGCAGGCAGCCTGTGTCCCGGCTGAGCTGTTTGCCGGGCTGGGCATGTCGATGGAGGATATTCGCGCGACCGATGAGGCGTTGAAGGTCTTGCGCAAGCGGATGTTTGAGCAGGCTAAATAAGGGGATTCAAAAAGTGAATGCGAGGGTGTTACACCCTCGCGCTCCCATTACTGTCTGCCTTGCGCCAAGGGTTCGGCCTTGCGGAAGGTCGCCGCGCCGCAGGCATTTAGCTCTAAACACTTCCTGCCTGCGGCGCACCATGTTGCGCAGGTGGAGAGATTAGGCGCAAGGATCGGGTGCCCCTACCCTATCGCCGGGAGACGGAATGGGAGCGCGAGGGGGTAACCCCCTCGCATCTTCCCTTTTCCCCCTTAAACCAAAAGGAAAGGCGCCCGGCCCTGGAAACCGAACGCCTTTCCCGCTCTCATCCGGCTGTCGAGGCTACGCCCCTCGAGCCGGGCCCTCTCAAGCCTTGTAGGTCTTTTCCACGGCAGCGCGGAAGTTCGCCATATCCTGAGCCGAACCCACGGTGATACGCGAGGTCGTCGGCCAGATCGGCCAGTTGCGGCCGATCTGCACCTGCTGGGTCAGCAGGGCGGTCTGCATTTCCTTGGCGGGCTTCTTCCAGTTCACCATGAACATGTTGGCTTCGGCGCCGGGGTGGTATTCGATCCCCTTCTTGCCGAGCCAGGCGAGGGTTTCCTCGCGGTTGGCGATCATCTCGTTACGGCGGGCCTTGATAAGGCCGGCTTCGGTGTAGACAGCCGCGCCGCAAGCCATGGCGGTGATCGAGATGCCGCCCGAAACGGCGTTGTACAGGGCAATCTTCTGCTGAATTTCGGGCGCCGCGAAGGTCAGGCCGAGGCGGATACCCGCCATGCCGAACAGCTTCGAGAAGGTGCGCATCACGATGAGGTCCTTGCGGTTGCCAAGGAGCTTCAGAGCGGAAGGCGCTTCCGAGAAGTGAATATAGGCTTCGTCGACCAGCACCATCGAACCGGCGGGCTTGTTGTCGAGCAGCCACTGGATGTCGGCCAGCGAGGTGACCGTGCCGGTGGGATTGTTGGGGGTGCAGATGTAGTAGAGGCCGGCATTGGGGTTCGAGGCCAGCATGGCCTTCACATCGGCGCCCTTGCCGATCGTCTGCGGGGCCTTGGCAAGCGGGGCGCCCAGATAGGCAGCCGTGCGCCAGGCCGACTCAAAGGTGGGATCGACGGTGACCAAGCCCTTGGTGGGCGAGCAGAAGGCCGCCACGATGCTGACCAGCGGGCCGCCCGAACCCGGCCAGATGCGGACCACGGACTCCGGCACGCCTTCGGTGCTGGCTACGGTGGTGATCAGCTTGTCCTTGAGGTCATCCGGATCATAGCGGTTGCCCGAAGCGGCATATTTGGCAATCGCCTGCACACCCGAGGCGAAGGGGCCGGTCCAGCATTCGTTGGCGCCGATGATCGTGCCGCCCTTGAGCGAGCGGGCAGCCTGCTGCTGGGCCTGCGCGGTGCCGATGAAAGCGGTGGGCGAAGCGGCGGCGGCGCCGAGCAGAGCGGCGATCTTGCCGAAGTTGCGACGCGAGAAACCGCGATCGATCAGATCCTGCTGGGCATTTTCCTCGAGTGACACGACCATACTTGTCCCCTTCTGCCGGCCAGTGCCAGCTTGCTGTATGTGCTGAACGGTCCCGTCCACCGGGCGCCCGCCATGGGGCGTTCGAAGGCCGGGTGCCCCCTTCCGACAAGATGGCTACAGGCTGAACACCGCTTTGGGCATACGTCAGATCACCCCCCTCGCGGACGGGTAAAACCCTGTGATTTACTAGGATTTCAACCCGCGTCGGGGCGCCCGTCGACCGGGAAGGCCAGCAGGGCGATCAGCCCGCCATCGTTCCGGTTGGCCAGAGTCAGCGTCGCGCCGAAACTGCGCGCCTGAGTCCGCGCGATGGTCAGGCCGATGCCGGTCCCGCCGGTGGAGCGCGAACGGCTGGTTTCGCCGCGCACGAAGGGTTCGAACATTTCGGCGATGCGCTCGGGCGGGATGCCGGGGCCGCGGTCGGCCACCGCGATCTCGACATGGCGGTCATTGAGGTTGCAGCTCACCTGCGCCTCGCCGCCATATTTGACGGCATTGCTCACCAGATTTTCCAGACAGCGGGTCAGCGCATCGGGCTTGATCCAGGCCGAGACCACGCCGCACTCGCCCGCCAGAAACACCGGCGCGCCCATCTCGGCATGATCCTCGACAAGGCTGGTGACCAGCGAGTCGATGTCCACCATCGACCATGGCTCGCGGTTTTCGGTGCTGCGCGCCAGATCGAGCCCGTCGCGCACCAGCGACTGCATCGCCGCCAGATCGGCGACCAGCCGCTCACGCAGGGCCCCCTCCTCCACTTGCTCCAGACGCAGGCGCAGGCGGGTGATCGGCGTCTGCAGATCATGCGCGATGGCGGCCAGAATATGGGTGCGCTCGCGAAAGCCGTCGCGCACGCGCTGCTGCATCAGATTGAAGGTCTCCAGCGCAACGCGCACCTCGCCCGGGCCGGTCTCGGGGATCGCCTCGGGATCGCTGGAAAGCGAGAAGCGCTGCGCAGCCTGCGTCAGGCGGCGCAGCGGCACGGTGGTCAGCCGCGCCGCCCAGAAGGAGACCAGCGCGCTGGCGATCACGATCAGGAACAGATAGATCGGGGCGATCGAGCCATTATGCGGGATTTTCAAGGCAAAAAGGTCGATGGTGACCAGCCGCCGCACGTTGCGCGCATCGGTGAAGCCCACCTGCCAGCAGTCGATATCGATCTTGACCTTCACCCCGGCGATGCTGTCCTGGTCGACATCGGCCTTGGCAAAGCACCGGCTGGTGATCCGCTTGACCGTGATACCGGCCCGCGCCCCCATGCCCTGCTCAAGCATTGTGGTCAGCCGGGGATCGGCGGGGCCCAGCACGGCATCGGGCAAGGCATTGCGCACGCCGAACAAATCGTGCCGGTCGAGCTGGCCCTGCGTGAGCTGGGGATCATGGGCAAAGCGGTCGGCCACATCGGCGGTGCTGGCCACCACCCGCTCAAGCTGCAGATGCTGGAGCGCGAGAATGCGCAGATGCTCGGCCACGAAGAGCGAGGCAATCGAGGCACTGGCGATGCCCAGCATCAGCAACAGCGCGATGCGTCCCGCCAGCGAAGCCGTGAAATCACGCCACAGGCGCCCCAATGCCCTCACCCCCGAAGCTCTCGCAGGCGCTCACTCATAGGTGACATTGGCGGCCAGCACGTAGCCTTCGCTGCGCACGGTGATGATAAGATCCGCCCCGCCCGGCTCGGCGGACAGCTTCTGACGCAAGCGGCTGATCTGCAGGTCGATGGACCGGTCGAAAGCCACGGTCGCCTTGCGCTCGGGCGAGAGCGCCTCACGCCCCAGCACCTGATTGGGCGCCTCGATCATCCGCGAAAGCAGGCGATATTCCGCCGAGGAGAGCATCACCAGCCGCCCGTCGCGCGTTACCAGACGGCGCAGCAACAGGTCGAGCTTCCACAGGCCAAGCTGGGCGAAACGGGCATTGCGCGGGCGCAGTTCGCCCTGCCCGCCATGATCGGCCCCTGCCCCATGGCCGCCCACGCGGCGGATAAGATTGCGCACGCGGGCCAAAAGCTCACGCGGCTCGAAGGGTTTGGTGAGATAATCGTCGGCGCCCAGTTCTAGCCCCAGCACCCGGTCGATGGCGCCATCGCGCGCGGTGACCATGATGATGGCATCGGTATAGCCACGCGAGCGCAGATCGCGGCACAGGCTCAGCCCGTCGCCATCGGGCAGGTTGAGGTCCAGCACCACCACATCGGCCGGGGCCTGCGCCAGCGCCGCCAAAGTCTCGGTCACGCCGCCCGCGGCGCGCACCGCAAAACCCTCACGCTCCAGCTGGCCGATGATCAGCTCGCGGATGTCCGTGTCGTCATCGACCACCAGAACATGGCCGCCGTTAAGGCAGGAAGGGGCGGAAGACTGGTTCATTCCCCCGGCCTTATCCCTCCCCCGTGTGCTTGTCCAACCCGTGGCAATGGCGGTGTACATGGTGATACAAAGACCTACGAAAACGTACCGGCAGACAAGTCCGCCGACAATTTTTTACCCAAAAACTTGTAGCTTGTTGCACCGCAAAAGAGCATTTGCTCTCCATGCCTCTTTTCGCCCCCCCTTCGCCCGCCCTCCTGGTCTCCCCCCCCCCCCCTCTGACTCCTCCCGCCCCCTCTTTCCGCCCTCACGCCCCACCCACCCC
>Ga0116227_10009889_pt1 | contig 17019 bp, 12 predicted proteins | sample S1TSphgellanicum_FD_89693 | JGI IMG/M metagenome (GOLD analysis project Ga0116227, IMG submission 89693) | Host-associated microbial communities from peat moss isolated from Minnesota, USA - S1T2_Fb - Sphagnum magellanicum MG | ecosystem: Host-associated > Plants > Peat moss > Unclassified...
GAAGCAATTTTGTGTTGTATCCAAAGTGGTGATGATCCATAGGAAGATTTAGCCAAATTTGGCTACCACTAAATATGAAAGTGAAACTTTTAAACATATTTTTTGTATTTTTGGTTACCTAATCAAACCATTTATAGAATTATGGTGATTTTTCTCTTTTTAAAAAAAATTTGGCTACTATTGAAAATCTCTATATATATATATATAGCATTTTGGCTATATATAGCCAACCAAGAAAAAAGTTAATTCTAGATTATCTGAAGTATCTAATGACAATATATTTTGAGAACCTAATGTGTTGCATGGTATGCACTTGCGTGGCTATGAGATTCCTCTCATAGCCCCTAAATGACTCAACCCCCATGACTACACCAATTGGGATTTCCACATTTTGGGATGAAACCCAACTTTAACAATCACTAGAGTGGTTGGGTTTATTTTTAATCAAAGGAAAACAAATGAAATAGCCCCAAAAATTTCCAATGCCCCATTTCCTTATAACTTAACTACACTTTTTTTGTTTGGTTTGGTAAGTTACCATCATTGCTACCATCACCATCAAAAGATTAAAAAAATAGGTAAATTTTTTTCCCTCTTCTTCATTGTATTTGAATTTTTGTTAGGGTGTTTCTTATTGCAAAAGAAGAAAAAACTTCTATTGTTTCTTCTTCTTGCTCTACTTGTTGATGTTGGAAAAAAATAAAATGAAGTCATATTTTTGTTGTTATCAAAGGAGCTCAAGTTTTTTTTGTTTTTTGAATTGTTTGTTGTTCCTATTGAAGGAGCTCAAAACTCTTCAACAATTTTGACAAATGAACCTTTATTTTATTTAGCATGTTATGTAGCAAAATCTAAATTTCTCATTTTTCTTTGGTAGGTTATAAGTTGATACAATCTAATCCTTATCCCATGATGAAAGTGATAAGTAGTGTATGATGAACTACATATCACAAGTTTGTTGTAATTTGAATAAGGATTATACTGACTTATCTAACCAACTTATAATCATGGGTGCTAGCCAAAATCATATGTGAAAATTCCAAACATATTTGAAAATGTGACAAAAATTCAAGATGTATATTTTTGTATAATGTTTTACCCAAACATTTGAATTTTTTATTACATACTTTTCAAAACTAAAAAAACTAATGAATTCCATGATGTGTAAGGGTGTTATAAATATTTTGCAAATGATGTTCACAAGGTAATATTTACAATCGATTTTTTCAAATCCGAATTTGTGATCCTTTATCACTTTATGCCATATTGCAAATATTTAATGAACCCTATTCCACACAATACCCTCATCCACCACACATGATTAACATTAACCACAAAACCAAATGAACCATACTTTTAATTGCAAAAAAAAAACATTGACTATGGTGACAATAGAATGAACAATACCCTCATTAGTAAATAACACTAGTTGATAATGCCACACCTGCATCACACGGATAAACTTTCATTGTTCCTATAATGCAATATCCATACAATAACCTATCAATACATTTACATAAGCATCAAATGTATTGCAATACTTGCATACAATTGTATTGTGTGTATCTTCAACAAAAGCAAAAGAAAGTTTCTAAGGAAGGGCATTCGGTTGAGACAAAAATGAATAAATAAAATCAAACTATGTTAACCTATGTGATTAACACATGGATAGTAACCAATGAAAATTTAGTGAACATCCTACCGCATACATCTCCAATTGGTACAAACATGAAGGTTGGTTCATTTTAACCCTTTCGCACTTGAGGTATAATAATTAATTACTAGAAATTTAAAAAACTATTGCTTACCAACTATCTTTTCTATACACCATTTTGTTTCATTCTTTTGTTTTGTATTTTTAGGGCTTTTGGCTCCTTTAAATTGTTTTGCCCAATAATTGTGATGTCATCTATTAAAAAAAAATTTGAAGGTTTGATGTTATTCTTTAATTCTAAGTGGGTGGTACCATTTACAACATCAAACTTTGATTTTCTTGGACCCATCAAACTTTGAAAAATCATATAAAACACTTGAATAAGTATTTTTAATAAGTACATTTATTAGGTTCCAGAGATTGTGAAATTTCAATAATATCAATAATATCGTGTATTTTGATGTTCTCAATCATTGCATTTAGAAAAAGTTTCAAAAACATAGCATTGGTCCCTTTCTTTGAACGTTTTGGTTGTGAACATAAATTGAAACATGATTTGAAAAATTTCTTGGGTATGTTTTTCTTAAGGTAATTTGGAAGTCACTACATTTTTAGGTTTTTAATAAATAATTAACTAAATATGTATAATTTAATTATGAATGTCCAAAGTTAACACTATCAATTTTTTAAGGAGTCATTTTAATTAGAAATACAATTTTTTAACAATTCCTAATTTTGTGTATTCCAAAATAAACTTCAAGCCATATATATTAGTGCATGCAATTGATATATATATATATATATATAGTTGGGAAAACATTTCAATTAAAGGGCTCAAAAAAATGATTTGGTCATTTTTGGTTCCTTAATTATTTTTTGAGGTGATTCCTAATGGTACCACCCAAAGATGGGTTCCTCCAATGAGGAAATCCATTGCATTTTTCCAATGCATAAACAAAGTTCACAAATGCAATGTAAAAAAAAAAGGATTCACAAGCCAACACCTTGAAATCAATTGAGGTTTTTTGTTTTTAACTTTCACTCCTTTCAAATATGGATATTATCATTTTCATGAAAGCAAAAAACCTCATGCAATGATTCACTTAGGATTATTTATTATGCACCTAGCTACATGGAGACAAAAGATTCACATAGGTACTTGCTTTTATATCAGCAAAAGGAGCTTGAAAAACTATACACATATTTGTCATTGTGCACATAATTTAAATGCAATGTATAATTATAAAGAATTTGACCTCATTCACTTGGCCTTTTTGTGCTTCCATTTTCACACTAATTAAGCCTTTTATGAAAGTGTCAAACACAAGAATGTGGTAAGTTACATTGCATGAAGATGATGACAATCAAGCCTTGTCACCATTGTTTGGTCAATTAGATCACAAGCATGAATAAAAAGTTCATAAAGAACATTTGATGAACTCTAGACCCAAAACCATAAATTTGATTTGTAAGGTAGTTGCAAACTAATATGATGAAGTGGACTATCATTATGACATTTTTTTTGTCATTATTGCATAGAGATTTTAATTATTCAATTGGATATCACAAAAAGGGACTCATTTATGTGAAGGTAATATGAAATGTTTTAACAATGAAAAAAACACAACAAAATAATGAAAGGTGAACTTTAGAAAGGCTATTTTCATCTTGACTTTACAAAATCATTTAGCCACTACTTAGAAACTTTTTCAAGCTCTTACGTGAGTAATAAATTGTTAATGTTTTGTATATCATGGTTTACACACAAAAAGCTTTTATCACTCTCTTGCTTCTCCATCCATGATTGTTATAGTTTCATTTGTGATAATAATGATATTGTGATTGCATCAAATGCTAAATAGGATGCATGTCTTGGTACTAATTTGTAAATTGGCCAAATCTCTTCAACTACATAGGAGACTCTATCCTTCAAAATCAAACTAAAGAATTATTCTATAAGATATACATGAGAAGGTGTATGATTAACCATTGAGTTGAAAAGTTTGTTCCAAATTACATGCACATTGCAATGAAATTGAAGATAAATTACATGCCTTTGTACATGCAATCACATCCAGCATGTCTAGTTATGGTTCAAAGATCTTATACATGGCTTTGTATCCTTCATTTAACTTTCAACATCTAAACTCGATTGTTTTCCTATTTGGTTTCAATTTTAAGATATCGACCCATGTAATGAAACCATGGAAACTTCTTCATGTTGAAACGTTGTGTGCAATTGAATACGCATGGAATCAAAAGTTTTTTTGAAGATCAAAGTGTGAATATCAATGAAATTCTTGTTATTGTAAAATGTCCAATTAATAATTTTGATTGTCCAACTAAAAGAGGTGTATTGCCTTGTCTTGGATTCTTTCTAATTTTGAAGATTTGATTGGGGGGGGGGGGTAAGAAAAGAAAAAAGAAAGGCCAGATTTGGCTATATCATCTTATGGATGATCACCATTTCAACCACATCACAAAATTGAGGGAAAAAAAAGGAAATTAAAAAAAAGAATTAAAAAAAAAAAATATATATATATATATATATATATATATGTATTGATATACATCTCCAAACTCTATTTCACTCTATTTCAAGCTTGGAATCCTTCCAAATTATAATTTGCAAGCCATTAAAATGTTGGCGGTGGAGCTACTCTAATATCCCCATCAAATAACCAAGCAAGAAAACTCAACTCATCACTCACCATAATAAGGAAATAGCCCACAAAAGGAACACTCTTGTCTAGAAAGCCTCTAGACTACAAAAAATTCTCACAACCCTAATTTAGTATCTATCTCTCACACATTTGATTTGCTTAGAACCTTTACAATTATAGTTAAATTCAACTACATAAGCCCACCACCACCCCTTAGGCTTTGTGATTGTCCCCAAACCCCACTTTGGTTTGAAAACTCCCCAAAAAAATAAAATAAAAATTAATTATTAAAATTTATAAATAAATAAATAAATAAATATTTATTTATTTAAAAAAAAACTCCATTGGTACCCACCTCACACACACACACAAGAGAATAAATTCCTCACTAAAAATTGATAAAAATGCCCCCAATAATAAATGCATGTCAATAGGATGCATGTTCTTTCTTTCATCAATTCAATTTTTTTTAGTAAATCCTCATCTCTTTGCTTGCAAGTTGCAAACCTCCAAAATGATGAGCTGCATGTCATGCACTGAGTAATAAACAGCTCAACAAAATAGATGAATGGGTGGATGGATGGATGGATGAATGGATGGATGTATGGATGAATGAATGAAATGGGGTCCAGCTGCCAATTAACCCTTGTTCTAGTTTAAAACTTTTTTTTTAATTTTAATTTTAATTTTTTTTCTAAAAACATGTACCTCTCCGCTTTGGTTCTCACTAACTGGAACCGGCGGTTCTTAGTTCTTACCCGCCAAGATATATACATTTCTCAAACCCCAAAAAGCTTGTGGAGAAGGCGAATGAAGAATCTTGTGGTACTCTCGAACTTGAAGAAGTATCACAAAATTATTATGGAAGAAGAGAACCGGACGGAACAAGCTCGACAAGACGCCCCTCGTAGGGCAATTCGGCGGTCATTCGACATCAATGTTGGGTGGCAAAATTTGGCAAATAATTAATTATTTCTATTTTGTGGCCCCCCTTAGAGGGCACTTTATTTTATGTATATTGTAAGGTTTGGGATAAATACCCCTTCCTAAAAGCATGGGTATCTATCTATCTTGAATATATCAATTAATAATAATAATAATAATAATATTATTATTATTTGCAATGAGTCACTTTGATTGGGCCACCTTAAAAATAATTCTGAAATATTGGACACTTTGCAAAAACATATGTTGACACCCCCCCCAAGAAACAATTATAGAAGTGCCCATTATTGGGAACATCTTGGGAAACACATTGGGAACTTGATGTGAACACATGAAAAAAATTTCTCCTTGGGAGGGAAGGGGGGGGGGGTGAGGGTATGGGGATGGAAGCTTATTATTATTATTATTTATTTCTCATCACGTTCCCATTGTGTTCCCAACGATGTTCTCACATGTTCCCAATTGGTTCCTCAAGTTCCCAATGTGTTGCTAGTAGCACCTCAATTTTATCCCATATTGTTTGGCCACAATTCTTCCGTCCTCACCCACCCATATAGATGAACCAAAATGAAGAAGCTCTATTTTTCCATAAAAACTTCTATTGGGGGAGTCTTCACAAATTTTTTTAAAAATTTTTATTTAAATTTTATTTTTTTGGTGGTGATGGGCCAAATTTAAATGGCTCCTTGCCCCCGCCAAAAAAATTTTTAAAAAAAAGGAAAAAAAAAACAAGGAAAATTAAAGGACACACCGTTTAATTAATAGAATTAACACTAAAAGAAGATCTTGATTTAGTCTTAGGAAGGAATATGTTAGGCTATACCCAAGGTTTAGAAATGACCAAAAATAGTTTAGGATTTCTATATATGTATAGTAGTAGGTTCACCCAAGGTCAAGTGCCAAGTTCACCCAAGGTCAAGTGAGTTACATAGCCACTAGTGGCTATTGGCTAGTTAGTGGCTATACAGTTGGTGCTTTTGTGCCATAGTAATAAAAGCTTCTAGAATGTTGTTTCTTAATTAATTAATTAATTAATTTGTCCCTTTGTTGTGTGTGTGAGTGCATGTACCAATTTTGTTTATTAATTTTTCAGCCTTGGGTGAACGGGGACATGCCACATACGTAGGACCCCCTTTTTACACTACGGTGAGGGACCATGACCGTGGAAGTATTGAGAGCTTTCAAAAAACACATCCAAAGGTCGTCCCATGGACATTCAGAAATCATTTTATGTGTGGGCCTTGGTTGTGAAGTGTAATTGTAAAGTGATGAGCATCTTCGTTTGGCTCATTAAAACAAAAATTTAAGACAAACTTTGGACAATCCCTAAATAGATATGTTGTAACCAATGTTGTTTGGATATTCAATTTTCACACAAAACTCCAAATGAATAAATAAAAATTTCACTTTAAGAAAAGAAATGGATATGTATATATTTAAAATCTCTCATATTTTCATATATAAACAATTATGTATTCAATTTTTATTTTTTTCCCTTCTTTACTAGTTATGAATAGACAATTATTAAATATTAAAAAATCATGGATATGCATTGCTAATTTGTCACTTCTCGCTCGAAACGTCGACTAAGGTTTAAAGGTTTTGAGTCTGAATGCACATTCTCCAAACCTTAAAAAGTCACAAAAACACTTGGCACCCTAATGCATGTTGCTTCATGTTCTTGATTCCAAGATTTTTTTTTGCATACCTATGTTTTTTTGTCATTTTTTGGCCATTTTTGGCTTAGGTTAATGTTGATGGCACCTCAAATAGGTGGGCTTGGCATGAAGTCCATTATTAAATCATGAAACATTATTCATAAATTGTTACATGGGATTTCATGTGAAAATTTCGTTCATTTTCATTTCCTTTGTCACTTAGGCCTTCAAGCTTCATGTAAAGTGAAAGTATACCCTCACCAATCCTTTTCCTTGAATCACCTATTTAATATTGCATGCCACCTAGGATGCCACCTAGATTTTTATTTAACACTGAATTAACAATCAAGTGTGAATGCAGCTTTAGGGTAAAAGCCAAAAAGAAACTCCCAAAAAATATGTTTTAGGTCCCTTTACACTTGGTGGCTAATCTGACCAATAAAGTAAGAGACAAAAAACTAGACTACTACTCAATTGTTTGTTCTTTTATTGAGAGGTTTACTTATGTCAACTTCTTTTTGTCTTTTGCTTACACACTACTCAATAATTACTCTATACTAAAGGAAAAAAGGGCTCTCTCTCTTTGTCTCATGAACCTTAAGTTATATCACATGGTGGACTATGCTAACCCTAAAATGGAATTAATCAATACCTAAGCAAATTAAATGGTAGATCCTATTCAAGTCACACATATTGACAAAAAACCTTAAATGGGTATTGGTCAGAAATTTTTTAAAAAAGCTTCCTTTGTCAATAATGTATGCCTAAGTTTTAGGGTTAATTTTATGCCTCCAACATGTCAAAAAGACCGACCAAAAGATTGGTTGAAATTAAACCAACCCATCAAAAAGACGGTCCTGGTGAACTAGCACCCACGTTGGCACCTTCACTTTTTTGAGTGAGTTCAAGCTTTCTATGCCCTAGTACATTCTAGAATCCAATGTTTTGAGAACAAAAGTAAAGTGTTTGTGATGAACAATAAGTAATAGTCGGGTTTGCATTGTGGTGGTTCTAAGTTCATGAAACAACTACCGTATATATAGTACATTGGTGGCTACAAAAATAATCATATTATGTGTAGAAATGTTGAAAATTTCAAAAATTAAGTTTCTCAAAATAACACATATTTGTGAAGGAAAATAGATTTTTTTGGGGAATATTTTATATTGTGATGTGGAATTTTCAAAATTAATTAATTATTCAATAGACATGTGTTGAAGCTACTTGTATATTTGTTTTGGGTCCACAAAATTGAACTTTTTCATTATTCAAACAACTAGATGATTCTATAATTTTTCTAGTTGAGATTTGTCTTTTTTGATAAATGGGTGTCTCATCTCATGATCATGGATCTAATAACATAATTTTCAATGCATGCCAAAGTGGTAGCAACTATATATATATATATATATATATATATATATATATATACATATATATATATTAGTTTAGGGCCCCTCAAAGTTGATTTTTTTGTTTTTATAATGGGCATTTTTTATTGACTCATCACAAAATAATAATAATAATAATAAAGCTTTGGACACTCCCAAAATAAATATGTTGTAATCTCGTCTTTTGGGTTTCTTATGTAGGTTACGAGAAGTAGAACCTAGGGCAAAGGATATGGAATAAAGTGAGGAGCTATTGGGAACTTTGTGGGAACACATTGGGGGAAAGAAAAAATCCAACACCCCCACTCTTCACCAAAAGAAAAAAAAACTTAGGACCCTTGGGTGCATGTAGCCTCACTTCATTGGCTACAAGAATTGTTATTATTGCCTACCTATGTTTTGTGCCATTTTTGGCCTAGGCTAATAGCAATGGCATGAACTATGTGTGTGTATTGGTGAGCATTTTGATGGAGCTCGACAAAAACATGGTATAACACTTACCTAATTGCAACCTACAAATGGCTATTTCAAAGTGACATAGTTTAACTCTTTCCATATTCGTGCAACATGTAGTTGGGGATTTTTTAATCTCAAAATAGATGAAAGTTCAAGGAGTTGGAGTTATTCTTCTAGATGGACTTCATAATGAGATATGGATCTCCCACAACAAGAGAATTAGAGTTTTGTTTTTGAGAACTTGAAAAGAAATTGATTACATTTGTAACAAGTATGAACTTGAAGGGGCAAATATGGAGGAAACTGCAAAAATGTATTAAGTGTGATAACCTATCATTTCACTCCTATAATGTCTAGTGTGGGCCATGGTTTGAGAATATGCAATTAGGTAACCTTCATTATTCGGTTTTGCAGCCAAACACATGCAATGCTACTTAGGGCTTTAGACGAGGGTCCGAGGTCCAATGAAACAAAGCAATCCTATTGGTGGAGAATCATAAATATGGACCCCAAGGGTCCCAGACCAACAAGTGACAAATTGAGGCTAAACTTACATGGCACCTGTTTTGGAGGGAAAATCAATTGGTTCAGACCTCCCCCCAAAAAAAACAAAGAGCTCAAAAGGGAGCTCGATGATTTGAAGAACAAAGATGCAAGCTAGGGTCCTCCAAGGAAGGATGCAATTCAAGGATTCAATTTGCATCAAATGGGTCCAAATTGGTTCCTACGAATTTGGACCTTGGGTCCTGGTTCAAAGTGTGGGCCTTAGTCTAGTAATATAGACCTCCAAGAACATCTCCAATGGTGCTCAATATGTGTCCTTACAAATATATCTCACCCTCACCCATAAAACTGAAACTGGGACTGCAAATAGATCAGAGAGACTGCTGATAACAACCCACTTGGACCAATCAAACCATCTACCCAATCAGAGAAACAGGGACAGTTCAACATGTACAATTGATACGAAACTGACTCCTCCAGGGAGCTAATAGCAACCCACCTGGATCAATCAAACCATCTACCCAATCAGAAACAGGGAGAGTTCAACATATACAATTGATAGATACGAAACTGACTCCTCAAGGGTTCTGAAAACTGTGCATTTTTTTAGACTCATTGGATTTGACTGTTTGTACCTCATTCAAGATTCCCTGTGTAGGACCACATACATATTGAGCTTCTGTGGAGATGCTCTCTAAGGTTGAAATCTTTGTGCCATAAAATTTCCTAACTATGAACCAATTGTGTGTTTAACTCACTCCAAAATTATTGATAACTCACCCAAAACTGAAGGTGATTTTGCTTTGAGAATTTTCAAAAAACCCAGCGTTTATAACAAAATCAAAGAACCACCCAACATTGTTTCGGATACAATGCAAAGGCCCACTCGTATATTTTGTAATGTTAAAGCAAGCATGGGTTATAAAGTGGAATAGTTCCTCTACTTTGGTTGAAAACTTCCAACTCTGTGGGTACCATTTGGGTATCAAAAAAATTTAAGAATAAAAACAACAGGGCTTATAAAAGAATAGTTCCACAAGTGTGTCATGAGCCAACTTCCAAGGTCTATATCATTATATGTTTGTCATCATTCGTTATAACATTCCTTTGGAAACATTCCTTATAGCCTAGATTGCGACCAAATTTTAACTAGAGTATTAAAAGCTTCATTTGAGCTAACAAAACTAATAAGTTTTTGAAGATTATAGGTGACACCATTTGCACAATGTTTGTTTCAAGTTTCTAGTGTAACCCCTTATTGTTAAGGTTTTAGGGTCGCCATAGATGACAAGGGATTTTGTCGCTTTGGGTTCATGCTCATGTTGTAGACAAATGCCATTGTTTGAAATCGCAAGTGAGTCATTTAGCACACAAATTATAACAAAGCATGCATGTCCGCATTCCATTTCACATTTAGTTTAACATTGAGCTGAGCGAGAAAGATTTTTCTCATTTAATGTTGAACTGAATGTGAGGGAAATGCATAGTGAAATGAAAGACATGTTTTGTATATAAATATTACACATGGAAGCCTTGTACAAGTATGCATACATGAGATGTGAAGGCATGCATGTGATAAGTTACACATGTCTTGCATGTGTGTGTATTACACATGGCATGCATACATGAGATAAAAAAACATGCATGTGTGTAAATTTTTATGGGAGTATGTTATGTATGCCTTGTCATATGTTGATAGTCCACCCTTTCCTACTTACTAGCCACATTAAAAAGCCTTTGGCCAAAATAATTTTCTGTTGATGAATATATGTTTAGAGTCCATTAACTTTTCTTGGGGGACTTTATAAAAAAAGTCCTAGATTTCCACCATAAATTTATAAAATTTAGAAATATATATATATAAATTAAAAAAAAAAAAAAAAAACCCTTTTGTTTGTCTTCTTTATTCACATAACACTAGGATGAACCACATAACTTGTCGAATAGAATACACTCCAATAGCACAACCTTATTGGGGGAAAGAACATGAAGGTTTCGGTGCAAAAAAGTCAATAAATTCCATGTTATCATGCCTTTGGAGCTAGTCCAATTGAGTGCAAGTAGGTGGGTAAGCACTTTTCAAGCATATCAACTAACTATATGCATAGTGAATGTAGTACTTTAATTTAAATGAATACATTTGGATGAGTTTTATTATTAGTTTGGCCTTCTTAGGCTAGCTCCACTATCACCTTTATAATGGCCCATATCCAATAATTTGGATGAGGTTCAAGCTCCAAATAACATGAGATTGAGTTTGGACCTCTAAAAATCCATATGGTAGATGGAGCTCCAATATGACCGATTACCTTGAGTTTATTGCATTAACATTTATTGCTAGTTCTTCAACTAGAATGAAAATTGGCTCTTGGGAAGACTACAATGTGAAACATTTTAGGAGTTGGGTACTTCACTACAATTGATGAGCAACCATATCACAAACATGGAAATTGACCAAGTCTAGCAAAATGAGGAACTTCAAAGAAGAGTTTTTTCAACAAATTGTCAAATCCAATTCAATCCACAATGAGTGTGCTTTTGGAGTGGAAGGAGTGATTTTGTGAGAAAGTGAGGCAAAAGCAAAGATAGGGGACGACGTTTATGTGATTTGGGTTCTTCATGTGCCATCTTCATAATGAGAAAGATGATTCTATAAGTGCATGAAATGAGTATAGCACGTTCAGTCTCTTGAATCACAGCTCGCACAATCCAAAGCATGATTTTGAGTTGGAAGTGTTGTTCTTCCATTGACATTTGCATGATACATTTGGTAGCCATATAATCAAGATCCAAACTTGAGTCATATCCATTTTATTACATCATTCCAAAATGAGAGAGAATATATGAAGCAAGTTGAAAACTCGGAATTGTACAAGAACTGATCTTTCGAAGCCACAAAATCAAAAACAAACCTTGATGCATACATCTTTCTTAGAAAGAAGATGGACAATTTTATCTGTCATTATAGGTGTTGCACCAGATTGTGCCAGAGAAGGGCATTATTATATTGATACTTGATTCTGATCCAAAATTTCAAAAGAATCTTTTATTACTTGTTCAACCAAACAATTTTTTATAGCAATCCAGTTTCTGATGAAAATGAATGAGGGAAGGATTCAGTGCCATACCTGCAACGATTTTGTCTTGCTGCTACTAAGCAAGGATCAGATGTGTACACATGACTAAACCCTTAACAGTTTCTTTGAAAAGGCCTAACCATACCCAGTTCAACATAGAAGAATTATCAACAGAAAAGAAAGTTCAAGCGACAGCATTGCCTCACAACAATCGAGAGATCTGCAGATGGAGTTTACTCTGGATGTCAAGTTTTGGGGGGTGTTGCATTTTGCAAACACCCGAAATGCAGACATAAAATGCAACACCCCCAAAACTTGACATCCAGAGTAAATGTAGTCATGTGCAACTCACCTTTGGATATGTATATGTGTGTGTACATGGTGATGGATCCCGCAACAGCTAGTTTCTTCAAAGAGGTGCAACATTGTTTCTACAAAATTCAAACCACTCTTGAATCTGGCAGAATGATGATGATTTCAATCACCCATTATCTTGTCAACTATGCAATAAAGTTCAACCAAGAAACCTCTTAATGTCCATTAGTGTTGTATTCAAAACCCAACAACAACTATGCATAGAGAATCACCCCCAAGGGTAGTGCATGGAAACTTGAAAATTGGCAGGGTAAAAAGATGGAGAAAGCTTTTACCTGATGGCAAGGAACCTCAGAAAACACACAGGAACAGGAGTAAACTAAATTCTCAAATCTCTTTCAGATGGAAATCAGCTGCAACAAAAAGAAAAACCCTAGATCAAATATGCAACAGAAAGAAGACAAAGCTTCAAGAGAAGAAGAAGCAAAGATGAAAATCAGCTGCAACAAAAACAAAACCCAAAATCAATGATATCCATGAGAAAGACAAAGCTTCAAGAGAAAGAAGCAAAGATGACCCAAAATCAAATTATCAATGAAAAAACTTGGCAGGAGGAGAAGAAGATTGCAACTTCGAAAAAAATTCTAACCAACACCAAAAAAAAAAACCCATTGCACAAAAGCCCTGCTGTGAATCAAAGTAAGAAACCTTTAGCATTAAGAGCAGTTTAAATACATTTTCTTCGAGCAAGAGGCACATCTGATATGCGGAAGCATGTGCGCCTGTAGCTCAGTGGATAGAGCGTCTGTTTCCTAAGCAGAAAGTCACAGGTTCGACCCCTGTCTGGCGCGTGCCTAGTAATGCCTAGTAAAAAGTGTGGGCTTGTTTTGCTGCTTTTATAACCGAGTTTTGAGAATTAGGGTTTAGGGTACAAATTACCAAGTCCCATATCTTTACTATAACTGTTGACCTCCTTTTGTAGTTTGTCCCCAATTAGGGTTTGGAATCCATGGGTTTTTTTAATCTAAATTTTAGATTACAATCAAGTCATAATAATAAGTTCATAAAGGTTTTAGGGTTTAGGGTTTTAGACCTCCCATTACTATTAGATCTCAAGATTTGCATGCAGGGCCCGTGGGTCAGGTAGCTTCCTGCCATGAGAGGGAGTAGCTGTTTCTTCTTCTTTTTTTGGTTTCCTGTGAGCTGCTCATCTTTTGGCCTTCCCTTTTTGCCTCCCCTGTGATGGTTCTGGCCATTGATCTTTTATTCGACTGCTTATTCTTCCTTCTTCCTTTGTAAGCACTGTTAGAATTTTGAGAATCAAGATTTAGGAATAATATGGTTCTTAATAACCAGCATGACAATTACTAAACCTTTTTGAAATCTTGGATGCTTATTTGGTGCACATATTGTTCCTTGATCACCCAGTTTTGCTTCTAGAATTTTGAGAATTCAAATAGATTTAGGGTACAAATTCCAAGATCTCATCTCTTTTGATGCTAACTTATCTTCTTTTGTGATTTTTGACCAATTTTAACATTTGTATCCATGTTGTTTTGAATTACGTAGTCTACAGATTTGCACACTCATTTGTTGATGGTAGGTCGGGAGTTTCAAACTTTCACATCTCCAAATTCCAGACTGTAGCTCTTTAATTTCTTGGAGGCAGGCAGTTTGTGACATTAGGGCAATCGACTCTTAGCATTAGGATGCCCTCTGACTATACTTTGTAAGGTCAAGAATTAGACATTGTTAACAAATCATAATTCTCATTGCAACCCACGATGCAGGCACCATGTCCATCAACAAAGTTCCACAAAAAAGAAAAAGAAAACTACAATCTGGAAAAATCTGAGATAACCCACAGAGGTTCAAGTTTCATCCTTCCAACTTATAGCTCATCTCAACTGCACCTCTGAATCTTTGGAGGGAGGAAATTAGGAATGAAAAATTTCTTGTACTGCCATCTGAAGCAAGTAATCCATCCAGAGAAATGCACTATTTACAGTAACTCAGCCAAGCTCTTGAGACCAGACCTAAAACTCCTGGGAAATGCTGCCACCGATCTCACCCTTACCACCTTTGCCTGACTTTTTAGGCAAGAGAACAGTGTGGATGTTGGGTAGCACACCACCATTGGCAATGGTAACAGTTCCAAGCAGCTTGCTAAGCTCTTCATCATTGCGTACTGCTAGCTGTATGTGGCGTGGCACAATGCGATTCTTCTTGTTGTCCCTTGCAGCATTTCCTGCTAGCTCCAGCACCTGCATGATAATCATTTCAACACAAATGTGAGAGCATTGCAAAAGCATGTACGACTCAATACAAACAACAACATGCAGCGCTCAAAAGGCTGTGCATCTCACAGATGCACAGCAATCTGTAAGGCTAAATGGAAAAGGTGCAGAGTCCACAGATTAGACACAAGTTAAGTCCTCACACACACAAGATGAGTCCTCTAGGGCTAAGGACATTGCAAGAAGGAAAAAACATGACAAGCTGGACAAATGAAAGTAGGGCTCCTGAAAGAAGCAACAACTGGACTTCAGCAAGAGGACATACAACCTCCAGGAAAACAAAAATGCAACGAAACAAGGATCACACATCCAAGAACAGCCAGATGCGGAGCACACAAAAAGAACATGAAGAGATCATGCCCTATGTCTCTGGAGACCTCCCCTTCATGCATGCACCACCATGCATTCATGAGGAACAAGCCTCTGAAGATTCTTGAGACCCAATAAGAGACCATCTGAAGAACGTGGGACATGAGATTAGCGGCCTTGAGACCATCGGAAGAAGGTGCCAGGGGTGTCAGGGAAGACATAAGCAGAAGGAGAAGAAGTCCTTGGAATCACTTCATTCAGCGGATCTCAAGAAGCGAAGCGGCAGGCTTCTATTTTGGAGAAGAGCAAGCAAACCCTAGAACAAATGAGAAGAGCAGCTCACCTCAGCAGCCAGGTACTCGAGAACAGCAGCAAGATAGACAGGTGCACCAGCTCCCACACGCTCCGCGTACTTCCCGGCCTTGAGAAAGCGAGCAATCCTTCCCACAGGGAACTGCAGACCCGCCTTCTGCGAACGGGATATCGACTTGGATCCTTTAGTCTTCCCCCTCCCTCCTCCACCTGCAGCCGTTCCTGCCGCCGAACTCATAGCTCTGCTTCCCTCTCTCCCTCTCTCAGAACCAGATCTCGATAAGAGTTACGATACTCAAACACCCACACGCGAGAGGGGAAACGAAAACAAAGATCCCTTGCGAAACAGATTGCGATCAACAGAGACAGACAGAGAGAGAAAACACGAAAACCAAAACAGCGAACGCTTCACGGCCAAGATAGGAACACAACAACACAAGACACAAAGCGGATGAAGATCCAAAGCTACACAAGAGGAGAAGCACCGGGAGAACAGCAACACAGCTAGAGAGTTCGCATGCACCATGATATACATACAAAACAGCCGCGGGCTTTGTAAGCGTGGACCCCACGAAACCCTAAACACCCTGCTTCGTCTGGTATCCGGATCCGTCTCGCCGATGGAGGGAAATCGCCGAGGCAAACGGAAGAGAAGTTCAAATCCGCGCAGAGAATCGTGCCTATTTCGCGCCCAAAACAAAAGAAGATGCGGCTGCATCGCTGCGAGAATCACACCTTGAATGCGCTTGTCACCAACTTGCCATGCTGCCATGGGAGTTCAATTCTTTTTTTCCTTCATGAAGAACCCATCCAGGCAACTTCTCAAGGTTTCAGGTTCATTTTGATCTTCATCGGTGTCCATGAAGAGGCAGTGGAGCTTGATGCTGATCTATCTTTACTGATTTCATGAAGAGGCAGATGAGCTGGATGTTGATCTGTCTTCCTTGGTGGCCATGAAGAGGAGGCAGACGAGCTTGAAGAGGGCAGATGAGCTTGATCCTCATCTTCATTGATGTGCATGAAGAAGAGGGGCAGAGGAGCTTGATTCTGAATTATCTTCAATTGATATCCATGAAGATGAGGGGCAAAGGAGCTTGATTTGATCTGTCTTCACTTGAGTCCCTGAGCAGGCAGAGAGGAACTTGATCCTCACCTGTATTCCATTGATGTCCATGAAGAAGCAGAGGAGCTTGATCCTCACCTATCTTCCATTGATGTCCATGAAGAAGCAGAGGAGCTTGATCCTCATCTATCTTCCATTGATGTCCATGAAGAAGCAAAGGAGCATGATACTCATCTTCCTTGATGTCCATGAAAGAAGCAGAGCTTGATTCTGATCTTCCTTGATGTCCATGAAGAGGTTGAGCTTGAGGCAGATACACATTTATCCTGATCTATCTTCCCTTGATGTCCATGAAGAGGGCAGAAGTTGATTGCA
>Ga0116227_10009890_pt1 | contig 17015 bp, 9 predicted proteins | sample S1TSphgellanicum_FD_89693 | JGI IMG/M metagenome (GOLD analysis project Ga0116227, IMG submission 89693) | Host-associated microbial communities from peat moss isolated from Minnesota, USA - S1T2_Fb - Sphagnum magellanicum MG | ecosystem: Host-associated > Plants > Peat moss > Unclassified...
CACCTAGAATTTCAAAATGCCAATTTTGCTTACTAACCATCTTTATGCTCTCTTTCTGATACCATCTTGATGAATTGGAGGAGGCAAAAGTGATGAAAGGATCGATGTTGTGTGCCACAAAGTTTTTGATTTTGTGTAGCAACAAACTTGTAGAATTGAATATTATAACTAGTTTAGCAATCCAAATAAACATGTGCAATGCCAATTTATGTTTTTCAAATCTTCGCAATCACACATACCCAATGCCCATCCACTACAACCCATGAATGAGTATTGTGTTTGATGGAGTGTTGGTATTGAAAGAGCATTCAAAAAAAGTCTAGTACCTTCACAAGGGAAGTCAGAGCATGTACATGTTTGCATACACACACCATGACAAGCATAAAGGAAAAAAAATTCCTTTTTAAATAATACAAATATAATGGGTTTGTTTTTGGTGACACATGCAAATTAATACTTGAACATGTGCTTTGCATCCTATTTTTGTCATGGGTTTTTTATTCCCTTCCCTTCACAAAGCTACATGTGGGTCCATGGTTTTTAAGTAAGTTGAAGTGAGTTTTTACATATGACAATTTTTTTTAGTGTAAGTTCTACTCTTCCCAAAATGTAGAAGAAGTGGTATGCCACATAATGTAGCTGCACCCCCACATAACAACTTGACACAAGGTTTTTGAGGGAGAGTAGAGTTGACATAATTTTAGTGCCCCAAAAATACCATTGTGCATGCACATATGTGTATAGGAGTGAGAACTTTCATAATTTGAAAATTAGAAGTTAAGCATCCAATGATCAATCTAAGTTTTAACATGGAAGAAATTTAAGGATTCACTTGGACATGAATTAAAAAGATATTTCTTGATTCACCTCCCATGTACCAAACACATGGATGAAGGTCTTGACCACTGTTGCATGGTTCTGTCTTTTCCAAAGATGAGTAAGTGTCAAGTATATGAACCCTTCACCAATTCTCAAAAAATCAAAAGAACTAGTTTTGACCCATGACCAAGGTTTTCAAAAAACAATTAAAAAAACCACATAACCAGTCGAAGAACCTTACCCTGAACTGCTAGGTGTTTACAAAAATTCAAAAGCCCAAAACTAGAGGGTACCTGAATTTTCAAATGTTTCAAAATCCTGCATACAAAAGGCATCCACTTGCTTGTTTAGGGTTTGTACCCTTCTTTGAAAAATTATAATTGAGTTGTATACACTTTGCACAAAAGTGATATCCACCCGTATACCCTTCTATGGCATATATAAAATGTCTCCCCATATATACCCTTACCTAGCTGGTAATCTTTTACATCATTCCAAGATTACATGGACAACCTGAGTATATATAAAACTTGACATGATGGTTTCCAAGTTGAAATTCCAATGCTTCAATATTCAACAGATCACATTTCAATAGCCACAAAATGTATTTTGAAACCCAAAATACCCTCATTTCAAGATCCACACATTATGGCTTGGATGAGTCTTGATTGAATTGGAACTGGCATAGACATGGAAGTTCCCCCATGTTTATGCCACACAAAACCACACACAGATATACATAAGACTTAACCCAAGTTTAGGCACAATCTTATATGAAGTATGTCAATTTTTAATCATGGCAATTCAATCCTAAGACATACAATAAAATTATTCGTTTTTTCAAATTATGGTTCAATCAAATGTTAATATTTTTTAAAAAAATAAAAAAATGGGTCAAATCTATTGGCTTAGAAATAAATAGATTAGGATGGAGATTAGAGAATTGGCGAAAAACAAATTAAGATGAAATTTAGAGCTTATGTAGCACATTGAGTTTGGTGTTGTTAATTTAATCCACAACTTCAATTTTAAATCATTTTAATAAAGGAAAAATGAATGAAATCCCAACATTAAATACCAAGGAAAACTAAAAAAAAAAACAACTTGTGAAAAAAATGCATTGAAAAATACATATTAACAATCGTAATTGATAATACAAACTCAAGAAGAAAGACCTTTTATAAGTTGAAAAAATCAACATGGTTTGCTATGTCCCATCACCATTCCATAATTATCATTATATGATACCAATCAGATTGCAAAATGTATAATTGGTTGGCACAAATTTTTTATGGAACCAATAACAAAAAGTCTATTCCAATATAAATAGTTATATGCATGAAAGTTCTTTTATTTCCAAGGCAAATATTGGTATGGGCATGTATTCATATTTCTTATTAATTAGTTGATAGTGCACCCAAAGTTTTGTTTTTGGTTGTGGAAAGGAGCCATTTTCATTGGCCTATGAGCCATACTAACACAACCATGTGCAATAGTGTCAATTTTTAAAAGTTGCATCAAGGTTATTTGAGTGGGGTAAGGTTATTAGGGACTTTTATCAACTTCATAGGGAATGATGAATGCGCTGGGTGCATGGGGGGGTTGTTTCCTTTTATGAAATGCGTTATTAATGAATAAGGTGTTCGGATAGTTCTTTTCTTCAACAAAAAGCCGGTAATCATAGTTTAAAAAACTTTGTTACGTAATTAGGGGTGAGAAATCTCTAGAGGGTTGGGGGTAGAAGTAAACACCAGAATTTGTGATGTTCAGCACAACCTTGGTTTTGTTCTAATATTTAGTGAGTAGCAAGGATGTTAGAAATTCTTAAAGTAGTTGAAAGGATGTTAATGAAAGGTCTAATAGAGTTAAAACAATCTTCAAACTATTGAACATAAGATTAATTCGTGACAACTCAACGATTAAATAGATAGTATAATAGTGTGCCAATGGCAGCATGAGTCTCATAATAATTAAAACATTTATTTAGTTTGTGAATGAGCTTGGCAAGGAGCTACAAGTACATGTGAAATCCTGGGTTATGCCATAGTGATAGTTCATAATTGCAAGAAATTTAGAATGCGTCGGATGGTGCGAACTAGGTAATCTGCCTTGTTATTGGTAGGTAGTTGACGAATCAGACTGCGTAACCAACGATAGTGTCCAACGCCGGGAACTGAAAACTATGCGAAGATAGAATTATTTTTAGTTTCGTAATAACCTCCACGAACGGTCTTAGGTTCGTCACTAGAAGTGGGGTCGACTTGCAACAAAATCACTAGGGTGCGAGAGTTCAAAGAAATACGATAGTACTAGGCTTGAAAGGGTTCAATTTCAAGAGGAGCACGCACTTCTTGAAGTTCGAGTTCTTCATCACGAAAATGTTGTGTTAAGGTAAGATCCAGAGATGACTCCGGAGGCAGTTCTTCATTCGCTTGTGTGATTTGCGGCTCATAAAATGTGACCATGTGCGACGCCATAATTTCCAGGAAAGGAAAAAGGTCAGATCTTCAATCAAAATCAAATCGACAATGAAGGTGTGAAGGACTTATTACATTGAGGTGCGAAATCATAATTTATAGATCGAAAAAAAGGAAAGAAAGGCATGAGTATCAGCTTAGAACCATGGTAAAGTAAAATCGTAAGGTCAAAGGAAAAAAATTGAAGGTTTAAGTAAAGTTTGTTGGGGGGGAAATGAGAAAAGGTGAAAATGTGTTTTTCCTTCACCTTCCATTGGCCACCAAGCTTGGAACATTCCATTGGTCACCAAGTTTGGAACATTCCATTGGGCCTCAAGCTTAGAACATTCCATTGGGCACCAAGCTTTGGATCTACCTTCACCTCCCTTCTCCTTCTCTTTAAAAGGTGGACTCAGATCATTGAAAACTTTTTCTTTTCTCCGGACATAATTTTCATTCAGTCTTGAATACTTGTTCCCATAAACTTTTTGAAGAGGAAAATAATGATTAATCTTGGTAGAGGGGAGAAAAAATGATAGTAGAATGAAAATCTTGTAATAGTTTTGAAGGAATGGGGGTGGGTAGTGATAGTGTTTGGAGGTTGGAACTTTAGAGAAATCTCATAAACCCTCTTGGGTTTCATAGCATAACTTCTTACTGGTTTAATTATAGACCTTGGGATTTGGTAGCAAATTGTGCCTTGTTATTAACTTTCTAATGAGCTAAGGCAAGCTGGATTTGAATAATGTAGGTGTTAGAAATGATGGTTTAAGTGACCGATGGTCTGTAGTCAAGTTGAACAAACTACCTTCATAAAACCTTCTCGGGTTTGGTAATATAACTCCTTACTAGTTTAATTGCAGATCTTAAGATTTGGTAGGTTGGTGCGCCTTGTAGTTAATTTTCTAGTGAACTAAGGCAAGCCGGTTTTGAATAACCTATGTGTTAGAAACAATATTTCAAGTGACTAGTGGTCTACAGCCAGGTTGAATTATCATCTTTGTAAAACCCTCTTGGGTTTTGTAACATAACTTCTTGCTAGTTTAGCTGCAGAGCTTAGGATTTAGTAGCAAGATGCGCCTTGTTGTTAGCTTTCTAATGAGCTATGGCAAGCTCGATTTGAATAACCTATGTGTTAGAAATAATATTTCAAGTGACTAGTGGTCTGTAGCTATGTTAGACATGGTGTTGAGTCCTTAAACATTGGTTTAAATGAATGATAATTTGACATAAAGTCTTAGAATGTGTAGTGTGTGAGCTTGAAAAAATATATATATTAGTTCTAATCGTAAATGATGCATAGGAGGCAGGCTACTTAATTTCAACTACAAACGTAATCTAACATCTAGAATTACACTTGCATTTTTCCTTCACCAATAGCATTGGTGCTTTCAAGCATAGTCACCTTGTAGAACCCAGAGTAGAGGGACAGAAAGTCACCTCACATGGCCCATCACAATTTTCTTTTGAAACATAAGACATTTCATAATATAAGCATAGAGGTGTTTCCCTTTGGTCCCATCCCCTCCCCCTTTTATCAAGATTGTTTTTTTGTGAACTTGAAAGCATGAGGGCTTGAAGGAATGTTGACTTGCATATTCATTAAATGTTGACAAAAAATTTAATATAATATTTATTTTCACCATTGTCATATTTTTAACATGTAAGTCAAATTTTTTGTGGAATGTACACACCATGTGGACATAATATCTAATGACATGTGGCAAAATATTTTGCCATGTCATCGTTCATAAACCTTTAGATTCCCCATGTAAGTCATTACTTACCTCCATTTTTTATGTTGAAATCTTCACATGTACATAATGCATAGAATTAAAACTTTTAGTTAGTCCTTCTATGCTACATCCTCTATTTGTTTCCTAAAGTTCCATAAAAAAAACTTTAACATGTGCTTTCAACAAGTTCCTTAATGTATTCATGCATGTTCCTTGTAAATATTCCTTTGACCTTCCCATGCCTATCTCCAACCTAGACAAAAAAATTGTCCAACATTGTTAGCATCATGACAACAACATTTAAATGTTTCCACAACTCAATTGGGTATTAGACATCTTTGCAACAAGGGAGAGTTGGTAGAGCATTAAGCAAATGAAGAAGAGCAAAGTAAATATGAAGAGGTCATACACATAATTTAATGTAATTCACAACTAAAGCATTACATAGTCCGATCATGAAAGATGATAAAAACCTAAACTAAACTACCTTGTAGACTAGTATACACAACATATAATTGAAACCACCAATTATATTTTTGTAAAAAAGGGGGGAATATCACCACACCTATTGCAAAATGATTTCCAATATACACAAGTTTGTAGTCATACAAATATACATAAAAATGCATACTACTTCCAAACCTATGCACATTTCCAGTCATAAAAATAAACTCCACAATAAATTATGATTTCTCTTTGGCTTATGACCTTAGTTCACCACTACTAGTTGCAACCTTTGGAAACTCTTTAGTTAAGGAACAATTAGATTGAACGTTGAATCTTATTTTTAAAAAACCATTGCCAATAGTTGTCTTGTTGTTGAAGGAATGTGGGTCAAAGTAAACATTACTATTGACCTTTTAATTTGGAAGCCACTCTTGGCACCAAATGTTCTACATGTAGTATGCAAATAGTATCCTTATAATCTTCATAGCCAGTGAAGATGAAGTCCTCATTTCATAAAAAAAATAAAAATGCTTCTTAAAATAACACTTGAAAAACTTAATATGCAAACTATCAATAGGATTCTCCTCAAATATGAGCTCCAACTTCTCCCCGAAATAGGCTTGAACACCTCTCTAGCACAAGCTTTGCATTTCTTTCGAACTATCGAAAGTTGATATATCGAAATGAAGGATTATATTAATTTCCTCTTTAAGTTAACTCTCTTACATCAATATTTTACATGAATTGGGTGCTCATAAAAGATGCATAGAACCTTTTGATGTCCATGAGAACAAAAGATAAATACTTGCCAAAAGAAGAGTGAGAGAAGGCAAAAGGTACAAAATGCACTAAGAACAAATGAAAGAAGGAGAGGATGCAAGATTAAAAAAATTCATCAAGAAGTAAGAGAGAACAAGGTAGGGAAGTATGGAATGAATAATACAAAAATGGTGTCTATACAAAGAATTTATAAGTTATAACTAGATTGTGTGAGGTCGTGAATAAAATAACTAGATTTTAAGTTTCACACATGGTAGTAAAAGTTATAGTTTATATACATGAAAGTTCATTTTTTACCAAAGCATATGAGATAAAAGTGTGGTGTCATTGGATCATTTTATGAACTTTTTGATGGGAAAAAAACCCAAACGTCCCCATCCATGAAACATGAAGAGTCTTTTAAAATGCTACCATAAAATTTAAGTATTTCATATGTTGAAAACTTAACATCTTTACAAATTGTGTTAAGAAATCCTTATTCCTAATTATTTTAAAAGGAGACCATCAATTACTTATGTGGTAGGTAAACCCCAAGGTTGTGGGTTTTATCAAAATAAGGATTTATGTGAGGTGGAGTTGAGTGTAGGTCTAATTCCATTAATTATTACAACCAAAGATTTTATCATAAGTAAAGATTGGAACCAAGGCCTTTACCATGTGTAAAGATCATGAGTTTTTATAGTGTATTAAGGAGAGATCATGGAAGTGCAAAGTGGGTAAGTGGGTTTTACAAAAATTGTAACATCCACATAAAAAATGGACACAAATCATATCTTGTCACTTGGTGCTCAAACACATTTAACAACCAAATGTTAGGCCTTTATTGCTTTTCACCCTATATGGTTACTAAGTTTGATTATATATATGTGATGACTTTTCATTTAACAAAGATTATTAAATTTTGTTTTAAAGTAGTGATTGAAGCATTGATATTGCCTAGCCTTCCCACAATGTATTGGTGAAAGCACACTATGATGACGTTTTGTTAAGTCTTTTTGGGCTTAATATTATAATATATACTTGCCAAAACATGGTGCAATTAATTTTTGATGTTTGGTTTTTAAGGTTATGATTTCACAACTCTAATGTTAGATTTAATATTTTTTGAAAAAAAGATATAAATTTAATCATTTAAATTCACAAGAGCATGGGTATACACTAGTTTCAAATTTTAAATTACATCAAGTATTTGGTTTGATTAATCATTCAAATAAATATTTGAAATAGATTTTATGCATTGGTCAAACTCATGATGTTTGTCACTTCCATTTCAAAATGATTATTTGTTAAAAGTTCAAGTTTATCACATACTTATGGTAAACACCTTGAAAAAATCCCATTTGTGAAATGAAAATTATCAAACTTTTCACATGGTTCACGAACATGATTCAAATTATGTGAAATCACAAGTGGAATAGATATTACAAATTTCATAACAATTAAAAATCATTTCAATTTTTTTGAAATATATTTTCGTTTTTTACTACACAATTATAAATATTATTTTCTCACATTTTCAATCGTTGAGTCACAATTGATGGACCAAAGTAGTGAATAATAATTATTTGTACCCTTATTTTTGAGATGGTGCAAAAAATCAAGAACCTATGTGATCCAAACTTAATGTTCCAATGAATAATTGGCCCAAAATAGCAAGTGGTCTAAATGCTTAAAATTGTCAAAAAAATTAAAATTAAAATAATTTTTACATAGACAAAAATTATTTAAAATTTGATATCTCCTTCATTTTAAGGTTTATAGATTGCATTATTAACTCATCAAGGACTTTCCAACAATACCAAGAGCTTAGCACAATTCCCCTAAATATTTAGTTTTGATTTTTCTGAATTTGTTTTTGAAAAAATTGTTCAATATTCAATAACTCTTGCACTTGAAGTTTTAACACTACCAAATCACTTCGATGCACTCAATACTCATCAAAAGTTTTTACAAGGTACCAAGAGCACAAGAGGAGGCACCATGGTTTGGGAGATCTCAATGTGACAAACAAAAAAACAAGGGGTGTGTCACATTGTGGCCTTGCCATTTACATCAAAAAGTATCTTAAGGCAAAATAATCAAATATTTCACCATGAAAAAAATATATACTTCAAAAAATCATAATCTCAAGTTTCAACACAAGCCAAAACATCATCTTTCAAAATTCCTCATATAAAAAAAGACCTATAACCTAGGCACCAAAATCCCTTAAGCTACTATACTCTATAGTGAATCTAAACACAATATCCTTGCCAAGGCAAGGCCAACAAACAAACAACTTTCCTTAACAGATAGATGAGTAGGGCTTGTTCCACCTAGGAAAATGGTGAGATTGGTAGGGCGAGTGATCATTCCATTAGGTGATAAAGTGTTCTATTTAAGGGCCCCCTCCCCCAAGGAGAAAATATGAAAAGTGCTTGAATAGGACACCAGACCCCTAACATATACATATAAAGGTAATTCCATAGGCGGAGGCATTTTCAAAGATAAGGGCATAGGATGAAGTAGTAGGCCCCTTAATTTGAAGATGCCCCACTTGTGAGCCTTACCCACCATAAAGCACAAGGTGAACCTTGTCATAATTACTTAACAAATACCTTTTCTTAAGTTGTTTTAGTGTGGCATCACCGTTTTGATAAAACCCCCTAAGGTAGTTCAACGCTCCAACAAAAAATGTTAAGGACAAAAAAAAACATAATAAATGCTTTACATTATCAAATAAAACTTCTCTACATAACAAGAGTAATAAAAGTAACTACTTAAGAGCATGTCATTTTTATCAATTTTCATTTCATGTGTTATCCTCTAAGTCATTGTAAATGGCATCATAAGGAAAATTGTCCAAGGTGAAAAATGTCAATGAATGCATTCCAACTTGACAATATAAAGAAGCTGAATAATTCATTCATTTCTCAACTTGCTTTTTGTGAAGGCCAAGGTGTTGAATGTGTGTTCATTTTCTACACTACCCAATACCATAACAACAACAATTTCAATGATATTGATGCATTGGAATAAAAAGTGCTCAAAAACTTGAAGTCCAAGACTTATTTGCCATAAAAATATAAGGGGGTTACCATCAAATGGTGGCTGCATGGCAACCTAGCAATTTGAGTACATAGATAGTTTGAACATTGAAATTTGCATTTCAAGCTTTATCAATGGAAAAGGGGTCCGCCTTTTGATTAGGCATGCATATCTTTTGTCTTCAATAGCTAGGAATGTGCATAATGCAATTTAATCATTGAGAGGTGATGCTAAAATTTTTCCTTCACTGTAGGATTTTGCCAATATTGTGGGCACACCATATCAAGTGCCTCCAACTTAAATCCTTGGAATCTAGCATCAAGTTCCAAAATCAATGTTGTTTTTACTTGTGCATGAAATGCCAAAAAAATAAGTAATCAAACTATTTAGAAACATTGGAAGAGTTGGATGTAGGTGAAATAAACCTCAATTAAACTATAACAATTTAGAATGGTCATGGTACCTACATTAACCCTTTTGATGCACAATACACTAGTATACACTAGGGTTAGTGATGCAATGGTTTCAAACATATTTAAAGTTATAAGCATATTCAAACCAATCATAAAGTTGCAACATGTTAGTCACATATCGTGTTTAGTAAATTCAAAATATAAATATTCATCACATTCGATGTTGAAATACAATGGATCAGCTTCACCCACCACAACAGAATTATAACATTATTTCCATATATATGAAAGCCTATTTACATTGATGAAAGCGTTCAACAAATTTACATTTCTTTGGCACCAAATTGCATGAGCTTATGCAGGGTCACCAGGAAAATAGTGGCAACCATTGGAACTTTTTTTAAAAATTATCCCTACAAGATGTCATCTTGGAAAAATGGTGGCATTATGTGTGGGGCAAAGGAAGGTCAATTTTGGGTTGATCTGAGAACCAATTTGTAATAAAGTTTTACCATTTGCAGACACCATTTGTCTCTAAGGAAGAGTCTTTGCATCTCAGTGGGACTTGGGGAGAAAATTTTGCCTTGAACTGGAACCAAATTGTCATTGACAACTGAAAACAATACTCTTTAAGCTGCTTTCTTTATTATCAAATTCTTTTTACATTCATATATTCTTGACAGAGGGTTTTTCAATTTTGTGGGGTAGGTGGATTGGTGATCATCCACACAAGGACTTAACCAAAGTTCGTTACAGGTCACAGAAGAAAGTAGAAAAGCTTTGGAACCTCACTCCTTTGGTGACATGGTAGAAATTTCCAGCTAAGTTTCTTAATTTATAGCGAATTTTCTCAAAGTATTTGGAAGCTACCTTAAAACAAGAGAAAATCAAATTTTCTTAGATTCACTCCAGTACCCAGAAAAAGCATTTTCACTTTGCAAGGAAGGATATTACATAACAATGTTCATCGGTAAGAAATGAAATGTAAAGTTTCTTCCTGTTTGCCAGAAAAGAAAGTTTTTAGGGGTGCTTTATGTACAGTAAGGCCCACAGTTTGGGGCATGTACCACCAGAGGCAGTACATATATTCTGGGTACCCATGCTGCGATTCTCTAAGAGCATCTCCACCAACGATCAGTATGTGACCCTGCAAAAAATATTCTCACATCCAAGTTTTAAGTACTAACTTTTTTCCAACCCCATCCCATTTACTTGCAGTCCCATTGTTTCAGGATATCCAGTGGATTCACTGTATTGGACTACTGAACGTCACCAAAGCTTTCCAGTGCGGGGCTACATACTGAGAGTTGGTGGAGATGCTCTAAAGTTTTCAGCTGTGCAATTCTAAAGGAGGAGGAGGAGGAGGAGGAGCAGCAGCAGCAGCAGCAGAGAAAAAGGCGGTAGTTGCTGAAGTGACGGGATTTCCGATCCAGTTTCATTAATTTTCGTTGCAGCACACAGAAGTGTTGTTTCTATAGGAACCGTAAAATTTTCGTGTTCTGCTGTTTCCGCAAGAACTTATTAGCTGTATGGGCAGTGTGACTAGGGTTTAGTGACTAGTATTGCAGTGTCATTCGCAGCGATTTGCAAATACATGTCGGATTGCTGTACCTCGCTAGGATATACACCAAGTCGAGCGTGCGAGGAGAAGTACATCTGAGAGAAACAAATTTCCGGGAGAAAGAGATTCACCATCCCTCCAGGTAGTCTTGCCGATATTGAATAAGTGCTTTGTGAAGTGGAAGTTTGGCCAGAAAGCATCTACAAAAGAAGCTCGACTTATAGTGAACGAAAGGTTTCCGGCCTTGAATCACAGACCAGGCGTTCGTGAAGCTAAGAGTCCTGCAAATTTATATCTCGAATACAAAATCTCTCAGTTGGAAGCTGTTGACAACATGTCAGGGCTCCCTCCTATCGAAGAAGATTATGGAAGGCACTCCAGACAACAAGATATGACGATGGCTGGCGATGCCGGCGAGTCAAGGGCCGAGTACGCACCAACACTTTTACGTTCATGGCGGAAAGCGGCAGGTGTGAGGATGCAGAATCGGGCAACATCGGAGGATTCATTTTCGGTCGACAATGAGATGTCGAGGTGAAAAGCGAGTTCCCCATAATCCGAACTTTCGTAGCTGGCTCGAGCTGTGCATCCCTCTTCTGTGTGTGCTTATAGTTCGCATAACTACTTCTTAGAAGTTCACTTAATAGTTGTTACTTGGGTATGGCAGGTCGGACGATTGGTTGTCGACCGTGTTGTTTGATGGCATGCCAAGTTTCCCTCCTGTCGAAGAAGATAATAGAAGGCACTCCAGACAGCAAGTCATGACGACGGCTGGAGTTGCCGGCGAGTCAATGGCGAAGTACGCACCTACACATTTAAGTGCAAAGCGGCAAGCGGCAGATTTCGTATCAAAGAAGGCTATCTCGTATCAAAGAAGGCTATCTCGTAGAAAAGAAGATGATGCAAGCCAGTCCAGACAGAAAGATATGCCGATGGCTAGCGTTGCCGGCAAGGCAAGGGTGAACGTACCTGCAACACATTCAGATAGCTGGAGAGCTCTAATGGTGAAGATGGATGCGGTTCGAAGATTCAGATCCTCGTTAGGTCGTTTCCGCTCACGTAAGGCAAAGTCAGAAGAGCACTTGATAGACGATCCTTCAAAGTAATCTCCAGCTTTGCATCCCTTCTCTGTCAGTGCTTGTAGTTCTTTTTTCCTGTTTTGTTGTCGTGTCGTCCTGTTATGGATAGGGTCCATGTCGTGAGTGAGTTCGCCTAACTACTTCTGTGAAGTTCTATTAATCATTGTTACGTGGGTATGGCAGGTCTGAGCATTGGTATTCGGATGACGATGAGACATTTAGGTGAAATACGAATTCCCAATAATCCGAGCTTTCGTAGCTGGCTCGAGTTTTGCATCCCTCTTCTGCGTGTGCTTAATAGTTCGCCTAACTACTTCTATGAAGTTCACTTAATTGTTGTTACTCGGGTATGACAGGTCGGACGATGGGGAAACAGACGATGGGGAAACAGACGATGGGGAAATAGACGATGTGGTACCGATCAGATTGAGGTGAGAAGCGGGATCCCATGAATAATCCGGATGTCCGTAGCTGTCTCGTGCTATGCATCCCTCTTCTTCTGCGTGTGCAAGATTGATTGATGGTTTGTTCATGGACAAATATGATGGTTATAATATGTTTTGGTTACCCAAAACTTAAAAGGATGAAACAAACAATTGAAGGATTTTCAGTCCAAATTTGGGTGCAACTATGTTTAGAATAGCGTTGAGAAGGGTTTACTGTTAGTTTCAAATAAGTGGCTTTTAATGTCATGATTATAGGGGGGGAATTTGAGGGATATATTCCTATAATTAATTAACAAAAACAAATCAATGTGGGTAAAATTAAGAGCTTCTTCCATATGTCATAGGTGTTACCTCCTTTTGTTTTTCAAGGTTGCTCTAGTTGCAGTATTAGGTCTCTTGGTTGGTCATCCAACCCAACATTTGTTCCAGCTTTAACTGTTTAACAAAATTGTTTCTTGAGAATCTAGTTTACCGACCTTGGTAAATAGTTTAAATACTAGTTTTTGTAGTAATTGGATTTCCATTTAGGGTAGATAATTTGCTTCATCTACTCCTTTTCTTTTTAAGTTCTCTCACTTGCAAATGGACTAACTGGCACTTTGTTAAAGATGTATTTAATCAGCATTTTAGAATTTTAAAAAATTATAATTAACAATTTCTCTTTCAATTTGACAAGTGTATTCACTGAAGATAAAGTGAATGCTTGAATGTTTTTAAATTTCATTCAAAACTACTACTAGTCTAAAGTTAGTTGTGTAAAATGGACAAATCTAATTTTTTGGTGGTCGTACCCTTTGAATTTGTTGATGCAAAAATAGATAAAATTCTTTAAAGTGCACATGGCAATTTTTCAGAGTGTGTCCAATTGTAAAAAAACATATTTCTACATGGAATTTATCTTGTGTTGTTGGTGTAGACTTGGGGATTTTCCATGCACAACTGATGGTCATCTCAAACAAGAAAATCAGTTTTCAACAATTGGAATAAATGACACAACACAAAATTGCTTCCAACTTGAGCTTCAAGAAATTCTTACGAGCGGAAGAAAAGGAAGATTTGAAGGGGCTGATTCAATAGAATTCCTTTTCGAAAAGACTGGAGACATGTCAAAAGTTGTAGGGGTGGGCCTACCGTGGTCCAAGGTTGTGGTGACAAAGCAATTTGGGGTAGTGGTCGAGCACATCGGTGAGCACTCGTGGTCTGACTTGTGGAAGGAAAAAAGTTTTTCACCAATGAGAATTTCCATTCCGAAGCCCCCATCTGAATTTTCAATGTGCAATTTGACACCAGAACAATCATCCAAAAGTTTTGGGGTTGGCTTGGTGGAATCTAGACTTGAAAACAATCGCGTGTATGTGGAGGATAACCAAAACCAAACTGGTGAAATGTGTCCATTTATATTTGAGCTTGCTGAAAAGATGGGGCTTAGCAAAAATGCTAAAAATTCAAATTTCCAACATCCATCAGGAATTTCAAATGAAGCTGTGGAAGGTGAAAAGAATGATCATGGGGGTCCTTTACTTGAAACCATGGAAGGTGGAGGAGGGATTGACCAAGGAGGTACATCAAGTGAACCTATGGATGTTGGAGAAAGTTCACAAGGAGGTAACTCAGGTGAACCTATGGAAGGTGTTGAGAGTGGTCGAGGGGGTCCCTCAAGTGGACCTACGGAAGTTGGTGGACAAAGAGATCAGCAATCAAGTGATTTTCAACTACGTTTTGAATCTCTTCAAGCAAAAGGACCACAAGATTCAAATGAGAATAAGTCTTTGACTGTGATTGTTATACCAGAAGCTGGGGGCATTTTCTATGAAGGATTGTCAAACCAGCAGGTTCAACCAGATTGTCGGATAAAAGGTGCAGCAATAGCCCCTTGGCTTAAGTTCAAGTTTGAAATTCTTGGAGGAGAACGTAAAATAACCACCACAACAGAGACTAGATGCGATTTGGGTGGGGGTCAACTTACATTACATGAAGATTGGGATTTGGGGTATTGTCATGATAATATCACAATTTCTCTAACTTGTGAGGATCGTCAAGCTGTCCAAGTTTCACCTAGAACTGTGGTTGTAATAGATGTTATGAAAAGAGCAATGACAGAAACAGTCACAGGTTCAACGTCTCGTGCAAACCAAATAACAAGTCAGGCTAATGTGCAAGTTCAAATGCCGGTGGTACCCATTGGAATTCAAGCTCAAGGGACTTTGGAAGTGACAGACACAATTGCAGATAGTCATGCCCTTGCAGTTACTGTGGAGACTTCAAACACTCAATTTTCTGGTTTTAATGTGAATCCGCTGGGGTGTACAGGGTCTTTAGTTTTTAATTTTCTCTACCCTGAAGACATTGTCAATGTAAAGGCTAGAGGGAAAAGACAGTTTATCCATGCTGGCATAAACAAAACTATTTGGCCAACCATTGTTGGCAAATGGTTTCCATTGGATAGAGAGGAGGCTCGTTTATACATTTTCAAAATTGACCGAGACATCCATTCCATTGGAAGTTTGATGAGGTTACATGTAAACATGGAAAAGCCTATGTTCATGCAGTAAAGATATGAAGTACCTTTTGTCATCAACCATGCCATGAGCCATATACATTACTATGAAGACAAAGAACTTCGAGGACCTGGTTTGAAATCAGTAGACCGAGTGTTGACAAAATATCCAGAAATTTGAAATGTGTTCTTTCAGTGTGCCGGTTCTATATTGGCAGATGGATGATGTATAAGCACATGGTATTTTGTAATTAGTAAGCTTTGCATTCATTGTCTTTGCCATGTGATGAGACTTGCCCCTATGCATTTGCAGTATCTTGGGGTGTATTGAGCTAGAATCCTATTTCCTCCATTGACCTGTTCATTTTTTAATGAGTCAGTTTTTTCCTTTGTAAGGACAAGACATAATATATGAAGTCAGGGATATTTTGTATTATTAAGTATTGTATATGGGAAACTTGGGTTCGATGTTGTTCTACACTATCAATGAGGAGAACATATTCAAATCTGATGTATATTATGGAGGGGGGCAACCATGAGTGAAGGAAAGTCCTCATTTCCTCATTATAGAAGCTAAGAAAATAGGAATGATCATACACGTCTTCCAGGCCTTGCTGTACGGTTCTAAACCATTATGTCTAGATGGATTGAATATGGAAACTTACAATTTCAAGTGCAGGATTTAGAAGATGAATTCAAGTTTTCCAGAGGCTTTTTTTGGGGGTTTTGTTGCACTAGGCTACTTGTATGTGCAATTGGTGAATGCACACATTTGAACAATCATGATGATTCAATCCATGAAAGAGAGGGAGACAACATGGGAGTCGATGGTCATGGTAACAAAAATAGCAGGAGCAGCCTTGAGTTCTTTTTGGTCACTACCATACTTGAGTTTTAAAAATCTCATAGGCTCATTGGATGGCTCTGAACACAATCCAAAGTCAAGCAAATCTAAACAACAAAGGTATGTACGACAACAAAACTATGTCGAAGTCTTCCTACAAATTTAGTTCTCGAAAACAATAGCAATTTCTTGTTCAAAAACTAATCAAACGAATCAACAAACAAAATCCTTCATCAATTTTCTTCTCCTCAAAAAAACAATCTTACCCAATTTTGTTGTGGAATTACCAGGATTGAATATCAGATCTAATTGGGTGTTACAAGACTAAAATTGCTCTCAGGGATTGAAGTTCCAGGGCTTGATGTTTGGGTTTTTTTTTTCCACATATTTGTCAGTACTCTTCCTTTCATCTTGTATTGGAGGTTTATTTATTACCCGTCCACCTCCTCCTTTTAATTTGGACTCGCATGATTCTTTAGATCCATGAAACATTTAGACTAATACATTATTATTTTTATTATTTTAGGCAAAATCTCAAATTATTGCTGATAACTCCAGAAGAAGCAAATTAGTGGAAATAATATTTAGTTGCAAACATTTGATAGTGCTTTGGAAATTTTGATTAGATTTTCCAAAATATGAATGAGTTTTCTTCTTGTTTCGAGTTCTTTTTTGTTTTGGGTACTCAATGTAACATGATCTCCTGTGTGTGATAATTAATATTTTGTAATTTGGGTTGCAATTCACAGCCCTGGTCAAAAAGAATGGTGCTGAAATTTTGCTCTTCCTCTGGGTTCTCAAGTAAAAAGTTTCCTTGACCGTCTTGTTATCAGGAGAGATTGTGTCTTAGCCTTCCAAAATAATAGTAATAATAATAACAACATGGTATTAGGTCAGCTTGACAATTTTC
>Ga0116227_10009891_pt1 | contig 17013 bp, 12 predicted proteins | sample S1TSphgellanicum_FD_89693 | JGI IMG/M metagenome (GOLD analysis project Ga0116227, IMG submission 89693) | Host-associated microbial communities from peat moss isolated from Minnesota, USA - S1T2_Fb - Sphagnum magellanicum MG | ecosystem: Host-associated > Plants > Peat moss > Unclassified...
ACGGCGGACCAAATGCGCGCGGCCGACGCCGCGGCGGTCGCGCGCGTGGGCGAAATCGCCCTGATGCGCGCCGCGGGCGAGGCGCTCGCCGAGGCGATCGAGCGAATCTCGCCCGTGCCGCGGCGGCTGGTCGCCTTCGCCGGGCCCGGCAATAACGGCGGAGACGCGTTCGCCGCCTTCGCGGCGGTCGATGCGGCCTGCGAGAAGGTCGTCTACGCCCTCCCCTCACCCAACACGAGCGACGGCCGGCGCGATGCCGAGGACCGGGCGCGGCTAGCCGGTGTCGTGACCCGGCCCTTCCCCGACTCGCGGCAAGCGGCCGAAGCCGCCTTGCACGACGCCGACGTCGCGCTCGACGCGCTGTTCGGGATTGGCGCCCGCCCGGTGCTAGGCGAGCAGCTGGTACCGGTGGTCGAGGCGCTCAACGCGTCCGACGCACACGTCCTCGCGGTCGACGTCCCGACCGGCGTGGATGCCACGACGGGCACGGCGGCCGAACCCTCGGTTCACGCGCAGACGACGGTCGCGCTCGGAGCCGCGAAGCTGGGCCTCTTGCTCGAACCCGGGCGCGCCAACGTCGGCGAGCTCTTCGTCGGCGATATCGGGCTGGGCTCGCTCGACGATTCCGACGGCCTCGCCGGCGCGCGTTTCGCCGCACTCGACGAGACGGAATTCCTGCGCTTGCTGCCACACCGTAGCGAAGAGTCGGATAAACGCATCGCGGGCGCCCCGCTCGTGCTCGCGGGCTCCGAGCAGTTCCCCGGCGCGGCCGTGCTCTGCGCGCGCGGCGCGGCCCGCGCGGGCGCCGGCTACGTGATGGTAGCCGCCTCGGCCGGCGCGGCGCCGCTGATTCGCGCGCACCTGGTGGAACAGGTCGTCGTCACCTTCGACGAACGCGATGTCGAGGGCACGATCGAAAGCCTCATCCACCTGACGAGCCGCTCGAACGCCGTCGCGATCGGCCCCGGCCTCGGGCTTTCCGACACGGTCGGCGAGATCGTACGCGGTTTCATCGAACGCCTCGAGCGGCCGTTCGTGGCCGACGCAAGCGCCCTCTACCACCTCGGAAAGCACCTGGACCTCTTGCGCGGGAAAGCCTGCGTCGTGACCCCGCACGCGGGTGAATTCGCGCGCCTCTCGGGAGAAGGCACGATCGTGCCCGGCACCCGCGCGGCGCGCCTGCGCTCGTTCGTCGCGCGCACCGGCATCACGACGTTGCTCAAGGGCAACGCCACGTTGATCGACGACGGCACGACGGTCCACGTCAACGTCACGGGAACGAGCGCCCTCGCGACCGCCGGCACGGGCGACGTCCTCTCGGGCGTGATCGCGACCCTGCTCGCGCAGGGCCTCGCGCCCGTCGACGCCGCGCGCGTCGGCGCCTATTGGCACGGGCTCGCCGGCCGTTACGCCGCGCGGCACCGCCACGTCGGCGTCGTCGCGGGCGACGTGGCCGAGTCGCTCGGCCTCGCACTTCCGCCGTTACCCGAGCGCCGCAACGGCTCGCGCCTCACCCGGCTGATGTAAGGTCTACGCCAGAGCCCGCTGACTGGGTTCGACCGGCTTGCGGGTCTCATCCGTCACGCTCGAGCGCTGTGAAACGCGGGATGCCCCAGTCGAATTTCCAACGATCGTGACGATAGCCGGTTAATTCGGCGGCCAACTCAATAGGCACATCGAAGATATAGTCGACGTCGCCCTCTGCTCGATCATTATCAGCTTGTTGGGCGCTGAGACGTATTCTGATCGGTTCGAATTCCGGAGGAAGGGTTCCCTGCGTCGCGAGGTGGTGCCGACCTCGAGCGCTGTCGTGGCAGACCCTCCACGCCTCTCGGCCGTTCGCGTAGCAATAAGCGCCGCTGAACATACTATGTTCTTCCACCTGGGATGAGATAATCACCGCGCCCGCCGAGACGTTGATGAGGTTTTCCGGCGCTCCAAAATCAAAGTCGTTGGAGAAAAGGATAACCCACCCGGTCGGGAGTTCAGCGAGCGAAAAGGGGGCTTCGTTTGCCTCATCCTCAGTACCAAGGTCACGAAGTCCGCTACGCTTCAAGACTTCCGCTCTACTTAGATTGTGGAAAGCTATCCACGATATTGAAAAACCCATCGCAAAGCCCGCTCGCACCGTTGAACTCGATCGTAGCATCGGCTACCGGCGCATCCCAAGTTGCGCGGTAGTGTGGAATACGCAGCCGCGGCCGAGGCCGACGATCAGGAGACTAAGGACCCGATGCGAAACCTTGCCGGCCTCTTCACGTCAAAGGCAAGTGTCAGCCGACTTTTTGGCGCTGGGGGAGCTTCCAGTTCGGGCGGATGAAATGGCAGGTGTAGCCGTTGGGAATGCGCTCCAGGTAATCCTGATGCTCGGGCTCGGCTTCCCAGAAGTCCGAGGCGGGAACGACTTCGGTGACGACTTTGCCCGGCCAAATGCCTGAGGCGTTGACGTCGGCGATCGTGTCTTCCGCGATGCGGCGCTGCTCGTCGTTGGTGTAGAAGATCGCCGAACGGTAGCTCAAGCCGCGGTCGTTACCTTGGCGGTTGAGCGTCGTCGGATCGTGGATCTGGAAGAAGAACTCGAGCAAGGTGCGATAGCTGATCTTGCTCGGGTCGAACAGGATCTCGATCGCTTCGGCGTGCGTCCCGTGGTTGCGGTAGGTCGCGTTCCGGACGTCACCGCCCGTGTATCCGACGCGCGTTTTGAGCACGCCGGGATATTTGCGGATTAAATCTTGGACGCCCCAGAAGCAGCCTCCGGCGAGGACGGCGCGTTCGGTTTGTTCACTCACGTTCATTACTCCATATCCGGTGGTCTCTACACTTCGACCGTCCGTCACGCTCGACCGTCTTAGCGACCACCGCTAACGTATTGCCCTCAGGCGACGAGCGTGAGCCGGGCGGTCCGGTCGAGCGCCTCGCCCAAGTCGGTCAAGAGGTCCGCGATGTCCTCGATGCCGACCGAGAGCCGCAGCAGCTCCTGGGTCAGGCCGAGTTCGATCTTGCGGGCCTCGGGCACGGAACCGTGGGTCATCGTCCACGGGCTGCATACCAAAGACTCCACGCCGCCGAGCGAGGTTGCGAGGTTGAAGATCTTCATCGAGCGCGCGATCTCGAGCGCGCGCTCCGCGCCGCCGCGCACGCGGAACGAGACGATGCCGCCGAACCCGCGCATCTGCCGCTTGGCCAACTCGTGGTGTTCGTGCGAAGCGAGCCCCGGATAGTAGACCGCCGAAACGTCATCGCGCGCTTCGAGGAAATGCGCGACCGCGTGGGCGTTGGCTTCGTGCTCGCGCATGCGCAGCGCCAGCGTTTTCGCGCCGCGCAGGGTCAGGTAGGCATCCCACGGGCCCGGCACCGCGCCGACGGCGTTCTGGTGCAGCGCGATCTGCGCGTGCAGCGCCGGGTCGTTCGTGATCACGATGCCGCCGACGACGTCGCTGTGGCCGCTGAGATACTTCGTGGTCGAGTGCATCACGACGTCGGCGCCGAGTTCGAGCGGACGCTGCCAGTACGGCGTCGCGAAGGTGTTATCGACCGCGACGATCAGCCCCGGACGCTTGAGCGCGGCCACGCCCGCGATATCGATGATGCGCAGCAGGGGGTTGGTCGGCGTCTCGACCCAGAGCAGCTTCGTGTTCGGGCGGATCGCCGCGCGCGTCTCCGCGAGGTCGCACATGTCGACGTAGGTCGTTTCGATCCCGTAGCGAGAGAAGACGTCGGAGAAGAGCCGGTGCGTTCCGCCGTAGAGATCCTTGGTCGCGACGACGTGGTCGCCGGCGCGCAAGAAGCTGAACGATGCGCCGTTGGCCGCGGCCATGCCGGACCCGAACGCGCACCCGAAGCGGGCGCCTTCCAAGTCGGCCAACTGGGCTTCCAGCGCCGCGCGGGTCGGATTGCCCGAGCGCGAGTAGTCGTAGCCCTTCGTGACCCCGACGGCATCCTGGGTGAAGGTCGCCGTCTGGAACACGGGCACGATCGTCGCCCCCGTCGCACTGCATGGGTCCTGTCCGGTCCGGATCGCTCGGGTTGAGAATCCGCGGGTAGCCACATCAGCCTCGGTCGCGTCCGGCGTACACAAAGCACGGCTGCGAGAGTTCGGCTGAGAGTGGCCGAAAGCATCATTCGGCATGAGTCACACTCCACAGTTGAAATTAAATTGTCCGGGGGTTGATCCCGCTAATACGGCTCCGGCAGGAGCGGCCCCTGCCAAGCCGGCACGGCCCTGCTATCCGGTTGCCCGCTTTCCCGGGTTCGACATGACCTAGCGATGAGAACGACGAGAACGATGATGCCGAGGGCGCTCGTCACGGCTCCAGAATTCGGTTTTCGCTCGGGGTCTTACATGGAGATCATCGCGTCGCCACACCAGCGATGAGGCAACGTAGGGGCGCGTTACGGTGACGGCGGGCTGATCTTGTCGACGAAAGCGCCGGAGTTCGTCACGTAGAGCAGGCCGTCGGGTCCGGTGCCGATCGAGTTCGTCGACGGCACGTTCGCCGTTGGATAGTAATAGTCGACGCGGCCGATCTGCGACCCGGTCGTCACGAGTCGCGCGATCTCGCCGGAGTCGGTCAGGTACACGTTTCCGTCAGGACCCTCGGCAATGTCGTTGGCGACGGTCGTCACGCCCGCGAACGTGGTAGCGATTCGAGCCGGCGTGATGCGCACGACCGTCGACGCCTTCCCGCCGGCGGCGCAGGTGACGAACCAAACGTTACCGTCGCCGCCCGGCGCAAGGTACGCCGTCGGGCACGTTACCGGGAGCTTGAGATCGAGGAAGGTCAGAGCGCCCTTGGGCGTGATGCGCCCGACCGCATACGTGGTGGAGCCGGTGCAACTCGCCGTGCTGACGGCGCCGCAGGAGATCGCCACGAACCACACGTTTCCATCACCGCCGGTAACGATCTGATGCTGCGCGGCCGCAGAGAGCGCATACGCCGGGTTCTTATTCGCATCGAGCGGGAAGAGGTAGCTCACGGGCTTGCCGCCGGCCAGTGTCCCGATCCCCGCATTGCCGCAGCCGGCTTCGGTGTACCAGGGATTTCCGTTGGGTCCGAGCGTGACCGAATGGGGCACGTAGGCCGCTTTGCATGCACCCACCGTCGTCGCGTACAGCGTCGTCTTGCCCGCGGTCGAGAGCGAACCGAGCGCCGACTTCGACGCGAACCAGATCAGGTCAGAACCGGCCTTGCCCGGCGCGAGCGAGGCTTCCCCAACGGGATTCTCGGCGTACGACTTATAGACCCCGGTCGCGGCCATCTGCGCGATCGAATGCGCGGCCGAACTCGCGCCAAAGAGAAAGTAGAAGTTCGGATCGCCGGCCGCGCCCCGCGTCAAAGATCCGATGGCGGCTGCCGGCACGTGGAAGTATGACAGGTAGTTCGCGCTCGAAACATCGAACGCGTTTTGCGTTCCCGCCGCGAAGCTCGTGGCCACCGACGTCTTCGCTAGCACCGTGCCGGTCGCGCCCGTCCCCGAGAACGCCTGCAAGGTCAACGTGACGGCGCCGGGCAGGACGCCGGCACTAACGACGGCCGACCCCGGCTTCGCCGCGAACACGCTCTGCGCTACCTTCGCGCCGCTCACCGTCGTAAGCCGTACCGAACTCGTGCCGGCCGGCAAGTCGCGTAGCGTCAGCGTGGCCGCGGTCACCGAAATCGTTAGCGACTTCGTTTCCTGCGCCGCGTCGGTAACGACGATCGTGGCGTGGCCGCCGGACACCGGCGTCACGACGACCGTGCCGCCATCGGCGACCACGGCCGGCGAAACGGTCGCGACGCTCGGATTCGAACTGCTGACCGTAAACGGATCGACGTCGCCGCTCTCGCTGACGGTAAAGGACTGGTTCGCGGCGGTTCCCAGACCGGTAAAGGTCAGCGCAGGCTTCGAGAGCGCGATCGGCGGCGGCGTTACGAGATGTTCGGAAGCGAGAACTTCGGAGGACGTCGTCGTCTTCGTCTCCGTCACCTTACCGGTTACTTTCTTATCGTAATAGGTTTCGATAATGTTGATGAGACGGCAGATGCGGCCGATCCCGGCGACGACGTAATAATCGTCGGTTTCGACGTAGGTGTCGCCGTTGATGGGATCGAGCTGGTTGTACGAATACGCCAAGAGCGTCGCCGGCGAACCCGCGCGCGAACCGCAGCCCGCGGGCGCGACCACGCCTCCCATGTCGACCATCTTGGCCGTGGCCAGCGGGTGCGCGGGCGCGGCGTGGCCCGGGTACCAGTCGGGCACGTCGTTTGTGTGCATCTGCCCGGCATACGTTTCCGTCGCCGGGATGACGTAGCCCGAAGCGCCCTTGACCGGCAAGCCGATGGTCCACAGGGTTCCGCCTTGCGTGGGTCCCGCGTGGTCGGTGCCGGTGCCGTTGGAATTGACCACGTGCTGGTACGGCACGTCGTAGTCCATACCGCTTTCCTTGAGCGAGCCGTCGCCGGCGCGCGTCTCCGTATAGCTCAGCACGTTCGAAGCCCCGAGCGTGGTCTGATCGTAATCGTCGTACGACTCGACGGCGGCGACGGGCTCCGCGAACGTCCCCGGGCTCTGCGGGAGAACGTCGTAGTAGAACGGCGTGACCCACGTATGTTTGTCGGTGACGTATTCCGTGATCTGCGAGCTCTTGACGCTCACCTTGGAGTCGTCGAACCCGTACGACGAATAGTACCAGAGGCCGCCCGTGGGTACGAAGTTCCGCCATTCGAGGTCGTCGACCGTCACGGCGGCGGTCCCTTCCCGATAAGACCCCGTCGTGCGAAACGGATAGGCGTGAACTCCGTTGAACACGGTGGCCGGTCCGATGGTCGTCGTCGACGTGTACGCGAACGGCGTCGTAGTCGTTCCCGACGTCATCTTGTCGACGTCGGTCTCGGCGTTCTGGTACGTGAACGAATCGCCGACCGCGAACGGGAACACGACCGTCCCGAGCGACGCCGCCGCCGCGGGCACCGTAGACGCGAGGGCAACCGCCCCGCTGAACGCGACCACGCGAAGGAAACTATTGGGCGTCATCGTCGATCTCCAGGAAAGCCGTGTTGGTCCTCGCCGCAGCGCGGCACATTCTGAATTGTATGCGCGGAATCGGCGGCGGTATATGGGGTGAATCCCTACCTCCGGGCCGCCGGCCGGAATCAGGTAACGCCGCGGTTCGTATACTTCGGCGTGCCGGTCGGCTCTATTCTACGAACAGGTCCGAACGTTGCGCAGTGGGGGTTTCCCTACTGGCGGCCATCGTGTTCGCAGACGAACGAGTGTTCGTCACGTCTCCGCTACGAGCGCGCGCAGGGCCGCTTCGTCGATGATCGGGACGTCGAGGCTGCCGGCTTTAGCCAGCTTGGAACCCGCCTCTTCGCCGGCCACCAGATAATCGGTCTTCTTGCTGACGGCGGAGCTGACTTTACCGCCCGCCGCAACGATCAATTCGGTCGCTGCCTCGCGGGTGAGACTCGGTAAGGTTCCGGTGATCACGAAGGTCTTACCCGCGAGCGCACCCGCGGGCTTCTTGGGCCGCAGCGGCGCGGTCAGGTCGACGCCGCGCGCGCGCAACCGCTCGATCACCGCCGTATTTTGCGGCTGTGCGAAGAAGAACGACACGCTCTCGGCGATCTGATCGCCGATGCCCTCGGTCGCGACCAGCTGATCGCGCGTGGCCGCCGCGAGCGCGTCGATCGTTCCGAAATCGCCGGCCAGCAGCGCCGCATTCTGACCGCCGACGTAGCGAATTCCCAGCGCCGCCAGCACGCGCGCCAGGCCGCGCGACTTCGAGCCCTCGATGGCCGCGAGCACGTTGGCGATGGACTTTTCGCCCATGCGCGGCAGCTCCGCCAGCGATTCGGCCGTGAGGTCGTAGAGGTCGGCCACCGTGGCGCAGAGCTTCGCATCGACCAGCGCGCTCGCCAGCGCGTCGCCGATGCCCTCGATATCCATCGCGCCGCGCGTGCACCAGTGCCGGATCCGCTCGCGCAATTGCGCCGGACACGAGACGTTCGTGCAGTACGAGAACACGTCTTCGGGCGGATGATCGACGGCCGAGCCGCAGACCGGACACGTCTCGGGAATCTTGTAAACCGCCGCGTCGGGCGGACGCAACTCCAGCACCGGACCGACGACGTAGGGAATCACGTCGCCCGCGCGATGCACGATGACGGTGTCGCCGGCGCGGATGTCCTTGCGCAGGATGTCCGCTTCGTTGTGCAGCGTTGCCATGCGCACCGTCACGCCGCCGATCACGACCGGTTCCAGCACCGCGTAGGGATTCAACTTCCCCGAGCGGCTGACGTTGACGGCGATGTCCAATAACTTGGTGTGCGCTTCGGCCGCGCGGAACTTGAAAGCCGTCGCCCAGCGCGGGTCTTTGCCCGCGTAGCCCAGTTTCGCTTGCACCGCAAGGTCGTCGACCTTGATCACGACGCCGTCGATCTCGTAATCGAGCTTCGCGCGTTCGTTCTCCCAGCCGGTGCAGAACGCGATCACGTCGTCGATCGTCGCGCAGGCGGTCGCCCGTTCGTTGACCGGAAAACCGTACCCGTGCAGCGTTTTCAGCAGCCCCATCTGCGTCCGGGGCAACTCGGCGCCCTCGAAGGCGCCGAGCGCGTAGGCGAAAAACGAGAGCTTGCGCTGCGCGGTCGCGCGCGGATCTTTTTGACGCAGGCCGCCGGCCGCCGTATTGCGCGGGTTGGCGAATTGCGCTTCGCCCGCGGCCGCGCGCGCCGCGTTGAGCGCGGCGAAGGCGCTGCGGCGCATATAGATTTCGCCGCGCACGTCGACGACCGCCGGAAACGGCGGGCGAAGTTTGCGCGGCACGTCGGGGACGGTGCGGATGTTGGCCGTCACGTCCTCACCGGCGGTGCCGTCGCCGCGCGTGCCCGCCGAGACGAACGTCCCGTTTTCGTAGCGCAGCGACATCGCGAGGCCGTCGATCTTCAGTTCGCACGCATAGGCGACGGGAGCCCCGGCCAGCTTCGTGACGCGGGCGTCGAACGCGCGCAGGTCCTCGGCGTCGAAGGCGTTGGCGAGCGAGAGCATCGGCACGGCGTGCGGGTATGGCGGAAAATCGGAGACCGGCGCGCCGCCGACGCGCTGGGTCGGCGAATCGGGCGTCGCGAGTTCGGGATTGGCTTCCTCCAGGTCGCGCAGTTCGCGTAAGAGCGCGTCGTAGGTCTCGTCGGCGATCGTCGGGGCGTCGAGGACGTGGTAATTGTAGTTGGCCTCTTCGAGCGCCGCGCGCAGTTCGCGCACCCGCCCGGCCGCCGGTTGCTTAATCGCCACGCAGCCGTTTACGACGCCGGGCCGCCGCGCCCCGCATGAATCCGGCGGCGCACGGCCAAGTGGCGGGCCATGCCGACGTTCGCCTTCCAACAACCGCTCGTGTCGATCACCTTCGGGGTGGGCGCCCTCGCCAAACTGCCCGCGGTGCTGAAGGCCTGCGGCGTGGCGCGGCCGTTCCTCGTACCGACGCCGTCGCAGTGGCCCGTCGCCGAGCTGCTGGCGCAAACGCTCGATGGCGGGACCGCCGGCAGCTTCAGCGGCGTCGCGCCCCACGTCCCGACGCGGGCCGTGGAAGACCTCGCGAAGCAAGCGCTCAAGGACGGCGCGGACGGCCTGATCGCCATCGGCGGCGGGGCCGCGATCGACCTCGCCAAGGCCGCTTCGTTCGGCACGGAATTGCGCGTCGTCGCGGTCCCCACCACCTACGGCGGCAGCGAACTGACCGCCCACGCCGGCCGGACCACCGGCGGCACGAAAGGCTCGGTGGCCTCCGGCCCGCCGCGAGCGGTGGTCTACGACTCCGAGCTCACCTACGATCTGCCCCTGCGCACCGGGGCCGGAAGCGCGATGAACGCCTTGGCCCACTGCATCGAAGCCCTCTACGCGCCGCAGCCGCAGCCCCTCGCGCTGCTGGCGGCCGACGAGGCCTTGCGCCGGCTGCCGCCCGCGATGCGCGCCGTGGCCGGCGACTTGCGCGATCCGGCCGCGCGCGAAGAGCTGCTCTTCGGCGGGTACCTCGCGGGCGTCGCGCTGGCCGGTTCGGGCATGGCGCTGCACCATCGCATCTGCCACGTGCTCGGAGGCCGCTACGGGATCGCTCACGGCGACGCCAATGCCGTGATCCTGCCGCACGCCGCACGTTTCAACGCCCCCGCCGCGCCCGAGGCATTCGCGCGCGCGGGCCAAGCGCTGGGCGTTCCGGCCGGCGACGTTCCGGACGCGCTCGCGACCCTGGCCCGGGAAGCCGGCGCGGCGACGTCGCTCGAGGAGCTCGGGTTCGACCGCGAAGAGCTCGGCACGGTCGCCGACGGCGTGCTCTCGGCGCCGCTGGTCAACCCGCGGCCGGTCGCCCGGCCCGCGCTGTTGCAACTTCTCGAGCGCGCTTGGAGCGGACCGCTCGCCGGCGTCGAACGATAAGCGCGTGTCCGACTATTTCCGGACCGTTGGGTTCACCCTCGAACGCACGGAACTCGAATCGCTCCTCCATCGCGCCCTCGACGGCGGAACCGTAATCGAGGCGCCGCATGGCGATTACCGCGTCTGGACGCCCGGAGCGGGCGCCGAACTCTGGGTGAACCTGTACCGCGTCGATGCGAGCCGGCGCGAATTGGCCGGCGCCAACCCGCACTTTCGCAGCGAAGCGCGCATGAATGCGGTCGTCGAGGCGCTCGAACCCAACGCCGAGTTCGCGCTCGAAGGCGAAATCTACGCCTGGGCCTCCCCCGAAGGCGCGGAACACGGCCTCTATCCGTTTTCCGCCAGCATCCCCGATTTCGACGCGGCGCTGGCCGCGCGCGACGTGCCCTTCAACGCCGTGCTCGCGCTATGCGGATTCGCCCACGAGTTGACGTGGTGGCCCGACCAGGCCGCCTACCGCGCGTCGCTGGAATGCGAGCCGACGGGGTTCGCCGCGACGTCGTTCGTGCCGGTCGGACTGTTCGGTCACAATACGGGGCGCGCGCGTTCGCAAGGCGTCGTGACCGGCACGATCGTCGCGAGCGAAACGCGCATCAACCCGGCTACCGAGCGCGCGTTCCGGCGCTTGCGCATCGAAACCGACGGTGGCGAGATCGACGTGCTGGGCGCTCCGGAAATCGTGCACGGCGACCCGCCGGTCGGCGGCGTGGCACGCGCGACCTGCTGGCTGACCGCGCGTATCATCGAGTAAGCGGCCGCCCCGTTAACGATAACGGCAGACGGCCGGCGGCTCAGGGCTGACGGCCCGCAGCCCGGCAGACTGACCGCTGGCGGCTGAAGGCTGACGGCTGGCTGAGATGTGACGCGCAAACGAGCGTTTCGATTGCGCGGGCGTGGTAGAGTTGGCCGGTGGATAGCGCCGCACGCAGCTGGAGACGCGGTCGTTGACCGGAACCCGATGGCCGTTGCGGCGATTGGCGGCCGCGCGGGCTCGGCGCGTCTAGCGAGCATGCACAGGTTATCCGAACGCAAACTGATCCTCACGTACGTGACCGCGCTCACCCTGATCGCGCTCTTATCGCTTGCCTCTCACATAACGCTCGATACGATTTTGCGGCAATCGAAGGGATCGGCGGCCGTCGTCAACGTCGCCGGCCGGCAGCGCATGCTTTCGCAACGAATCGCGAGTCTCGCCGCGCAAGCCGAACTCGGCGACGCCAGTGCGCGTGGCGAGCTCCTGGTCGCCATCGACAAGTTCGCGAACGCGCATCAGAACCTCCTCAGAGGCAATCAGGAATTGCACTTGCCTCCCGCGTCGGACGACCCCGCCTTGCACGCGATCTACTTCGAGCAGCCCGAGCTCCTCGACGCCGAGGTTACCGACTTCATTGCTCGCGCGCGGCGCATCGCCCTGACGTCGCCCGGCTCGTATAAGAACTCGCGCGACTCCGCGCTCCTCTTTCGCGCGTCGCGCACGCGACTTCTCGCGGACTTGGACTCAGTGGTCACGGTTCACGAGCAGGAGTCCGAACGGCAACTGATATTCTTGGACCGCGTCCAAACGTTCATGCTGGTCATCGTCCTTGCGACGTTGCTCTTCGAGGCGGTCGCCATCTTTCAGCCGATGGTTCGGCGCATCATGCGCAATGCGAGCGAGCTCGACGTACTGGCGAGTACCGACCCCCTGACGGGCGCGCTGAACCGGCGCAGCTTTTTCCAGCGTGCCGGAGTCGAGTTCGAGCGGGCGCTGCGCTACAAGCGTCCTCTGACGATGCTCGCGATCGACGCCGATAACTTCAAGACCGTCAACGATACGTTCGGACACGAGGGCGGTGACGACGTCTTGATCGCGTTGACGGCGAGCATGACGGCCGACCTTCGGGCAACGGATCTCCTCGGTCGGATCGGGGGCGAAGAGTTCATCATCCTCCTGCCGGAAACCGACCTCGGCACGGCCGAAGCGCTGGCTAACCGGCTGAGAATTGCCGTAAGCCGCCTTTCGATCCCTACCCAACAGGGAGTCGCGACGATTACCATAAGCGTCGGGGCCGCCGGGTCCGACGCTGCGTCGCTAACGATCAAGTCCCTCTACGAGCGCGCGGACAAGGCGCTGTACACGGCCAAACGCCGCGGACGCAACCAAGTCGTCGCCGAGGAAGCCGCGTAACGGTCCACACCGGTCACGGTTAGCACGGAAGCCTTGCGTCAAGCGCAGGCAACGATTTTCCGCAAATCGAACACCACCCGCCCGGCCGCTTTGCCCTTCGATCGTGCACGAGGAGGGACCATGGACGAATCGCTTCCGAACTCGGTCCGTAGCGAATCGCTTGCTAACTCGGTCCAGAGCGAATCATTTTGGGCTCGCATGTTTGCTTGGTTCCCCGGTAAGACGGCAAGGGCCGAGCAATCCGCACCGACGCTCACCGACATGCTCCGCGACGCGCAACAGTTGCTGATTTACGCGGCCGAGGCCGGCATCGACGTGGACCCGGCGATCGCGAATCCCATCATCACCGCCTCCAGAGCGGAGAACCCGTGGGCTGACAACCCGGGCGTTCTCCTGCAAGCCGTTTCCAAGTTAGCGGCAAAGCTGCGGCCGGTTACGGCGAGCACGCTCGAAGCTTGCCGGAAAATCGCGAAGCAGGAGATCATCAAATATACGCTCGTGGCGATCGTTCTTGCCCTGTTCATCCTGCCGCTCTCGATTCTTTCGTTCATCACGACGGGACTGTGCACGTCCATCAACACGGACCTCCATAGCGCCAACGACCTGGCGGTCACGCTCCATTCAGAATTGGACAGTTCGGTCGGAGCCGGTAAGCCGGCGGGCGAGAACGTCGCCGCTCCGCCGAGTAGCCTGAGTCAATTGCAGCAGTTCGCGGCGACGATGCGGGCGGTGAAAGAACACGCGGCCCAGCTCAACGGGTTTCTCTATATCGGGAAGCTGAACGATCCGTCTTCGACGAACGCGGACGATTACGAGCTGCCGTCCAACCTCCCGAACGTGACCGCCGCGCTGCAAGACCAGACCAATCGCAAGACCGCGCTCTATCAGGACGTACGTCGATACGCCGGCGAAGTCGAAGATACGATCGGCCTTTACTACGGGGCGATCGGCACCTTCATCTTGCCGATCCTCTACGCGCTGCTCGGCGCGTGCGCGTACCTGCTGCGGCTCTTCTCGAAGGAACTCGAAAGCGGCTCGTTCTCGAATCGATACGGAATTTCCGCACGTTTCTTCATCGCGTTGATCGGCGGCATCGTCGTCGGCCTTTTCAACAACTTCACCGGCGGCGCGTCCCTTTCACCGCTGGCGTATGCGTTCTTGGCCGGCTACGCCGCCGACGTGTTTTTCTCGTTTCTCGAAAATCTCTTGGATAGCGCGAAAAAGAGCGCGGCGAGTCAGCCGGCGACTTAGCGACCCTCGAAGCGCGGCGCGCGTTTTTCGACGAACGCCCGCGCGCCTTCGCGGAAGTCGTCGCTGCCGTAGCACAGCTCGAGCAAGTCGCGATCGGCCACGTCGCGCCGGCCGGCGGCGCGCAAACGGCGCACGAGTTCCTTGGCGGCGCGCACGGTCAGCGGCGCGTTGCGCGCGACGCCGGCGGCGACGGTCTGCACGTGCGCGGTCAGCGCATCGAAATCCGGCAGCACGGCGTTGAAGAAGCCGGCGCGCTCCGCCGCGTCGCTCTCGCAAAGGCGCGCGGTCACAAGCCATTCGAGCGTTCGGGCCGTGCCGATTACGTCGGCGACGCGCGCGACGTTGGCGGCGCTGGTGATGTTACCGAGCGTGCGCGCGATCGGCATCCCGACCCTCGCATCCGCACATCCGTAGCGAATGTCGCAGGCAGCCGCGAGCACGACGCCGCCGCCCGTGCACGCGCCCGAGACGGCGGCGATCGTGACGACCGTCAGCGCTTCGAGCGCACGGAGCACCGCTTCAACGGCAGCTTCGTACGCGATACCGTCGGAGGGCCCCGCCCCGGGCGTCATCTCGCCGATGTCCGCCCCGGAGACGAAGGCCTGCGGAACGCCGGCCACCACGAGGGCGCGCACCGATTCGTCCGCGGCGACCGCGCCGACGTACGCGCCGAACGCACGCCACATCGCGGACGACATGGCATTGCGCGCGCCGGGACGATCGATGACGATCCACGCGACGCCGTCCGCCCGCCGCTCCAAGCGGATCGCGTCGCTGGAATTCAAGACTTCGGCGTGAGCAGCTGCACGGGATACCCGTCGGGATCGGCCACGACCGCGAGGCGCCCGAAGCTCTCGTCGAACGGCTCGGTGATCACCGCGACGCCGTCGCTCTTGAGACCTGCGACCACCGCGTCGACGTCGTCGACCGTGAAGCCGATCGACATCGAGCCCGGTATGACGGTCTGACCGCCGGCGATGGGGTGGAGGCCGAGTTGCGCGCCGCCGCCAAGGTCGAAATCCACCCAGTGCGGCGGCACGTTCGTGCCGACGCGCAAGCCGATCTTGTCGCGATAGAAGTCGCGAGACCGCGCGAGGTCAGCGCACACGAGCATCGTCATACGAAAGGTTGCCATGCGTCCTCTCCAGCCTTACTTGATCGGGACGTTGTTCGTCGTCGCGGGCGCACTGCATTTCCGCTTTCCCCGCGCCTACGAACAGATCGTGCCGGCGTACCTGCCGGCGCATCGCGAACTCGTCGCGATCAGCGGCCTCTTCGAGGTCCTGGGCGGCGCGGGCGTCATGCTGCCCCGCACACGGAACTTCGCGGGCTGGGGTCTGATCGCGCTCCTGATCGCCGTCTTCCCGGCTAACCTGCAGATGGCGACCGATAGTCCCCGTTACGCGAACCTCGCACCGGCGTGGCTCCTCTACGCGCGCTTACCGCTGCAATACCTCCTGATCCGCTGGGTCTACGCGGCCTGCGTCCGCGCCGCGCAAACGGAGTAACGCTTAGTTCGCGTGCGGGTTCGCGCGCGCGACGATGGCCGCCGTGTCCGCGCCGCGCGGTAGCGTTCCGTACGCGTGGCCGCCCTCGCCGGCGAGGCGCGATCCGACGAACGCGTCGGCCACGATGGCCGGGGCTCCGCCCACCAGCAGTGCGGCCTGGAAGACCAGCGCCATTCGCTCGACGATCCGGCGCGCGCGCTGCTCGGCATCTTCGCGATCGGCGAGTTCCGCGCGCAGTGCCGTCGCGGCGGCGTCGAGACGCGCGTCGGAACCGCGCACGGCATCGACTTCGACGAAGTAGGATTCGAGCACGCCCGGCTCTTTGGTCATCGCGCGCAGCACGTCGAGCGCGTTCACGTTCCCCGAGCCTTCCCAAATGGAGTTGAGCGGCGCCTCGCGGAACAGCCGCGGAAGGATCGATTCTTCGACATAGCCGTTGCCGCCCAGGCACTCGAGCGCTTCGGCCACGTGCCCGGGCACGCGCTTGCAGACCCAGTACTTTCCGAAGGCCGTGCCGATGCGCTTGAGTCGCGCTTCGTGGGCGTCGCCCTCGGCGGCGCGGTCGCAGGCGCGCGCGAGCCGGGCGAAGAGCGCGGTCGCCGCTTCCGCTTCCAGGGCTAGATCGGCGAGCACGTTACGCATCAAGGGCTGCGCGATCAGCAGCTTGCCGAAGGCCGTGCGATGGCTCGCGTGATGGATCGCTTGCGCGACGGCCTGGCGCATGCCGGCGGCGGACCCGATGATGCAATCCAAACGCGTGAAGTTGACCATCTCGACGATCGTCGCGACGCCGCGCCCTTCCTGGCCGACGAGCCAGCCCGCGGTTCCGTCGAACTCGATTTCGGAACTCGCGTTGCTGCGGTTGCCGAGCTTATCTTTGAGGCGCTGTAGCGCGAACGCGTTCTTGGTCTCGTCGGGCAAGAAGCGGGGGACCAGAAAACACGAGAGGCCGCCCGGCGCTTGCGCGAGCACGAGAAACGCGTCGGACATCGGCGCCGAACAGAACCACTTGTGGCCGGTCAGCACGTATTCCGCGCCGGGACCGCCGGAACCGGTGGGGACCGCGCGCGTCGTATTGGCACGCACGTCGGAGCCGCCTTGCTTCTCGGTCATAGCCATGCCGAAGATCGCCGAGCCCTTCGCAGACGCGGGCCGCGACCGTCCGTCGTACGACCCGGAAAAGATCAGCGGTTCCCACGTGCGCGCTAATTCCGGCTGCACGCGAAGTGCGGGAACGACGGCATGCGTCATCGAGATCGGGCAGCCGTGCCCGGCTTCGACCTGGGTCCAGAGGTAGAAGCCCGCAGCGCGCGATACGTGCGCGCCGGGTTTCGGGCTGCGCCACGCCGCGGCGTGAAACCCGTAGCCGGCGGCGGCTTCCAACAAGCGGTGATAGGACGGGTGGAACTCGACTTCGTCGACGCGCACGCCCGTGCGGTCGAACGCCTTGAGCTTGGGCGGATTCTGATTGGCCTCGAAGCCCCAAGCGATCGCTTCCTCGGATCCGGCCCGGCGCCCGATCGCGCGCAGCGCCGGGTCGGCCCAGCGGGCGCCGTTGGCCGCGACGGCCGCGACGAGCGCCGCGTCGCTCGAGTAGACGTCGTAGTTCGCGAGCGGGGGAACCTGGTTGGCGACGTCGTGCGTGCGGTGGGCGCCCAGCTTCGGGCGTTCGAGGATTTC
>Ga0116227_10009892_pt1 | contig 17012 bp, 11 predicted proteins | sample S1TSphgellanicum_FD_89693 | JGI IMG/M metagenome (GOLD analysis project Ga0116227, IMG submission 89693) | Host-associated microbial communities from peat moss isolated from Minnesota, USA - S1T2_Fb - Sphagnum magellanicum MG | ecosystem: Host-associated > Plants > Peat moss > Unclassified...
ATGAAAGGTATTTACATTCAAAGAAATGTAAAAAGAACACATAGCTTGCGTTGATGCATGTTCTAGTCTCCACATATAGTCTAATATCTATGTATATATGTGACATCCCTACCATGATTTGGACATGTATAATTCCTTGAGACATGCACAAGAATTGTGGCATATCCAAAAAAACAACAATTATTTACAAGGAATTCCTAGCACAACACAAATATAGGTGTTTTCAACTATTACATCCCAAGAAGCTTCACATGTCAACAACTAGCGTGATCTTCTTTCATAGGCTTTGTCAAGCAAGCATACATTGTTTTCAACATACAAATGTCAAGTAAACTTGAAACATGTTCATAATTTTGAAGAAAAACACCATTTAATTTGTGTAATGTGGGGACTTGATTTTGTGCTCTTAACAAAAAATCTTAAATATTTTTTTATAATGAGTTGTGCAAGAATATATATGCTTGTAAACTACATAATGACAATAGGTCATCACTTCTCTATAAATGAGAAGATGCTTAAACAAGTTTACAAAAGACAAAATTTTCCCTCCAATTTGTAAAGCGTTTTAATATGTCTTTACAAAAAGAAGTTGAAAATGAAATTGTCTTCTTACCTTCAATTGTCTTTTGATTTAGAAGAATCATGCTTCTAGGAAATGACCCATAATTTGTTAGAGAAGACATTTTGATCCAAATTAACATGCTTCAGTTGATCATTTAACATCTTTAGGTTTGTTTTAAAACCTTTCATTCTTCCTTTTTTTTATCATGTCTTTTCACCCCTCGCCACAAGGGTAGAAGGCAACTTCTTAATGTTTTGGTGAATACCACTTAGTTGAAAAAAATTGAAATAGAGCCAAAAGAAATAAATAAGAGCCAAAGAAAAGCTAAAGGACAAAAAGGAAAGAAAATTAAAATAACAACATGCATGAATTCCCAAAAAGAAGAATGGAAAAAACCTAGGATTCTAAAAATGAAAAGTGAAGCAAGAAATTGGATATGCATATCAAGTTATGGGATGCACATGTATGATGCAAAAGACTATAAAACCCTTTTCAACATCCTATGAACAAAAACAAACAAACTGGTTGCCATATAATGAATTGTTGGCAAAATATGGCCAAAAAATGCATTTTTCCTTAGCTTTCAAAAAAATTCCTAGAGTGTTGCAAAACCCTTTTTGGATTGAAATTATGTGAAATCTTTGCACCCAAAAAGAAAGAACACTACACCTATGTGATCCAAACTTTGTTGCAAACCTTTCATAATTGTTCATTTGTCTATCATTCGAGTTTTGTCAAAAGTTGGTTCGAATTCCAAATCTCTTTAACATTCTACATGCAGTATTTGTAATCATCCCATGTAAACAAATCCCAGCTTTTGTTATGTTTCTCACAACTTTTCATCTTCTTGTGAAACAGTCTTCATGTCCACTCTCACAAAACATTTATGACCTTAACTTCCACCCAGGAATCCCACCCTCCAAGAGACCACACCAGCCCTGGGCTGGGCAGTTCTTTGACTTTGTTGTAACCTTAGGTTCTTCCAGGTGTTTTTTAATTTTAATTTTTTTAAATTATTATTATTATTAAAAAATTGGGGGGGGGGTGGTAAATTCAATGAACCAATGGGGTTTGTGGAAAAGCCAGCAAAGAACCGGTGGTTCAGGGTAGGTTCAGTAGTAGGTTAAGGGATTTTGGCCCCTATGCAATAGGTCTATTTTTATATGAGGCTTTTTGAAAGATGATATCTTGGCTTGTGTTGAAACTTGAGATTATTAGTTATATCTAGTTATAATATCTTGAAGGACTTTGGTTTCTTTTAGAGGATTTTTTTAAAAATGTGTGACACACCCCCCTTGTTATGCTAAACATTGAAAATAATGATCTCTTTTTTACCATTTCCATTTTGGTTCTTTAAAATTCTCACAAACCTTTCAAACCCCACTTACACATTTAGCTGCTAGTTTGCTCAAGATAACTAAGACAAAATAATTCAAACCATCAAATCCAGCAATTTCATTGGCAATAACATTTTTTTTTGGCACACTTACACCCAAGGCCTATTCAACACCCTCTATATAATAATAATAATAATACCATAACCCTTGTGTGTATAATATGTATACAGATAGGGTTTAGGGTTTAGGGTTTTTTAGGGTTAAACAAAACAAGAACCACCCAACACTGGTCCATTCCATACTTCAGGCTTTCAATTTTAGGGCAGCAGTTCTGTACATCCCAACATAAATCTTGGGTTCACTGCAATAGTAATGAAGAGGTTCTCATGCTAAAAAACTATGTTTGGATACTAAGAATCGAAAAGGCTGGGTGTGCAACCCACAAGCACAACAACCCACATTTCCATTCTGAATTTCTGGTTGGTTTTAGGTCGGTTATGGAGTTCAACTGATGGGATTCGGTCATTAATTAGCTTTCTTAATTCTGGCAAAGCCCGACTTCATCTTGCTGATGAAGTTTGGTTTGGTTGGGTAGGTCCAATTTCACTTACTTTTGGGCATCTGTCACAAGCAAGTTAGACTACTTTGCTGAAGTTTGGGTTTGGTCAAGTAGGTCCAATTTCACTTATGGGCTTCTGTCACAAACAAGTTCGTTAGCTATGGCGACAACTGCATGCATCAGTAGTAGTAGTGGTAGGAGGAGGTAGGTACACACACACACACACACACATACACAACAATTTCAGCAAGAAATCTGAAAACTCTTTCCAATGTCAGTTCAAAATTCAAACAATTGCACTTCAGCATTCTTTGTTTTTTTTGGCCCCCCTCCTGCTCACTCTCTTTCAGGTGCCCATAGCCTGGAGGTAGGTCTGGTCGCCATGTGCATTATTATTCTAAGTAATGAATGACAAATTTTGCCCAGGAAATTGTCATATAATCCAGACAAAGTCCAGTAAACAAATACTACTACATAGTAGATATACTATTACTATGGTCCTCCTGTGCAGGATTTTTAATTTTAATTTTTTCAATTTTGTGATGTAGTCAGTCACATTGGCAATCAATCATTCACAAGAGGAAATAGCCAAATTGGGTTATAAGTTCAGAGGAAAGTAGAAAATTTTAAGAATCCTATTAAGTATTATAGTTCACCAGCGCCCACCAGCGCACCATCCACTCATGGTGCCTATCTTTCGTACTTATGAACAGCATGCTTTGGATGCTCTTGCATTGTGATGTATGTAAAGCTGCAAAGAAAATTACTTCAGCTTAAAACTCAACATCAGTGACTAACTTAATTGAATTTAGGAGCTGATGATTCAAGATTTGGGTTTGTTGAACTTTGGATCCTACTTTAGGTCATGGGTGTAAGGATTTCTGCAAATAAACTTATGGAAGATGCGGAGTAAAAAGAAGAAACAGGCAGCCACAAAACAGTATTCAGTCTGAAGATCTAGAATACAAAATTCGACAAACAAGATGCTTGCTTGATGATAATAATAATATTTTGTCATTTACTTTTTACAGTAAAAATAATTATATTATTTTTACAATTAAGAACTATACTGAGTAATGAAGCTAGTGAGTGTGCTTGGAGGGTTTGTTTCAGATTTTTGGCATGGCAGGTAAGTAATTTTCAAACAATTTCTAAACCCTAAAAACAAAATCTTGTTAGCAATGACCCCCCAAAAAAAAAAAAACACTGGGTCTGTGGAAAGACTATACCAGTCAACATGATGATCTCTGCCAGCAACATGCCCCTCTTACACACAAAAAACAGACATGTACAAACAGTCTAGAATTTTGGACTAGTCTACAATCAAAGGCACCCAATTTTCATTTTTTTTGTTGCTGTGAGATCACATCAGTAAAACTTACAATTAAATTCAAGTTTCCATGTGGATACCAGTTGGCTGAAATAGTTCAAGAGATGTCTAAAAATTTTCAAAATCGTACCGAAGCAACCGTATTTGAAAATCATATCAAAGCAACATTTGAAAATCATATCTCTAGAGTGAAGTTTTCCAAATCAAAGCCAAAAAAGTTTACCAAATTATGATTTTCCAGAAGAAGTCTTCTTCAACTCATGCCCAAAAAGTTTTCGCATCACTTCAAGGAGGGTTTTTCAAAGCATGCCAGAAATATTTCAGATCATGTCAAGAAGGTGGTTTTTGTGTTTGTTTGTTTTTGGTTTTTTTTTTGTTTGTGTTTTTTTGTTGGCCCCAAAAAAATTATGCCAGAAAGATTTTTCAGATCATGTCACTTGAAGGGTTTTTTTCAAATGATGCCAGAAAGGTTTTTCAGATCATGTCAAGAAGGGTTTTTCAAATGATCCCAGCAAGATTTTTCAGATCATGTCAAGAAGGGTTTTTCAAATTATTCCAGAAAGATTTCTCAGATCATGTCAAGAAGGGGTTTTCAAATTATGCCAGAAACATTTTTCAGATCATGTCAAGAAGGGGTTTTCAAATCATGCCAGAGAGATTTTTTCAGATCATGTCAAGAAGGGTTTTTCAAATTATGCCAGAGAGGTTTTTCAGATCAAGTCAAAGAAGGGGTTTTCAAATCATGCCAGAAAGATTTTTCAGATCAAGTGAAGAATCATCTAACAAGCTTGTCAAATCAGCTGACATCATGTGCATGGTGGAGCAGATCCTTGAGTCCTGAGTTGTGTCAGATCATGTCTGTTTTGTAACTTGTGGGTTTTCTCCAATGTTCAGAAGTTGTGTTTTTGGATTGTGTTTTTCAACGGACTTCTTCTGATCAGGCCTTCAGAGATTGTGTTGCAGATTTGTCCCACCTTTCTTCAGCTGTCACAATATACTACCTCGAGACTGATCAGCTGCAGCAGCAGCAACAGCTAAGCTTCTTCTTCTTCTTCAAGGCTGATCATCTGCCAAAAACGTTTTCTTCATCATCACGTAAGTAATAGCACCCACTACTTAGACAGTTTCTTCTGATGTAGTACTAGTGTTCACAGTGTGTTTTTCCGCGTAGACAGACTGACATTGTCGAAGCTACAGTTCTTGCAGAAGAAATACCATTAGAAAGGACTGCAATGTTTTCATTGCCCAGGAGTTGTAGCTGCAGCAGGCCAGCAGGCAGGCAGGCAGGGAGGCAGCCGGAGGGAGTACTACTGGAGGATTTGTGAAATAAGAAGAAAGAGCGGGGAGGTCGACGATCTCCAATCCTGCTGATTTTGAGGGCTTGCAAAACAGTTGTGGGACGACGGCTCATCACAGACAAACTGTAATGGCGATGATGATGATCATCAGTGGCGCAAGCTGTATTGATAATTTTTTGCTTAGATTAGGACTGAGTATGATGGTGGTCGCATGCAGCTCAAGCATCATGCTGATCGATTCTGCAAGAACTGCCGGTTTGCTCTTTGCACCAGCTCCTGCAGCTAGCTCCTCATGAACTCTTCCTCCTCTTCATCTCATCACTGAACTGTGGTTTTTTTTTTGGTTTTCTTTTTGCAAACTTTTCGCCCATATTCTCAAGTCACAGTCTTATAAGTTGTGGTTTCCGTGACCTCCTACTAGTTCTGAACATGATCAGCTGCTCATGCGCTGGTGTTCAAAATTTCAGATATGATCGACAAGGACTTTGTTGTGGAAACAACGAAGATGAAGCTGAAGAACGCTGCTGTTGAACTTGATTTTGGTCACGAGTACACAGCAGCAGCAGCAACAGCAGCTATGACACATGAGGTGAACCTCACAATCACACCAGTTGTGTATTTTTCTTCATACCCATTTTCCTCTGATATAGATATAGTCTTACAATCTCTCACAACTCTTAAAACAACAGTTCGTCTAGTGTCGATGATCGATCCTAGAAGCTGAATGTCAACTAGTTTGATGGATCCTCGAGCTGAAGCTTTCAATTCTGATTCAGTCTTGAGCTGTACTTCTAAGAGCATCCCCAGCAGTGTTCAGTGTGCGACCCTGCTGCACGATAAATTTGGTTTGGCTCAGCAAAATGGTTTTGGCCCAGCATTTTTGCACAGTTTGCTTAGGCTCATAGATAAATGGCACAGCAAAGCCTAGTGCCTACCAGAGAAGAGTGTAATAAATATGATGTGACTGATGTTCCCTGTTTCTGATTGGCCAATCATAATAATCATTGGTCTAGGTGGTTTGCTATTAGTAGTCTCCCACCCATTTGCAGTTTTAATTTTATGGATGGTGTTGGAAAAAAGTAAACAACTAAACTTGGATGTGAGAAATATTTTTGGAGGGTCACATACTAAGGACTGCTGGGGATGCTCTCAAGGACACAATACTAGAAGCATGTTGAGGATGTTCTTAAGGATACATTTCTAGAGCTAAGCTCCTGCATCCTCCTGAGTGGTTGCATAACAGGGACACATGTATACATACATGTACTGGGTTTTGCAGAGAAGTAGCAGCCAACTGCAACACAGAAGAAGAAGAGTATCAGAATCATCTGATCTGCATATGACCAAAACTGGGGATGAAGAAGAAGAAGAAGAAGAAGGGATTGATGGAGTGAAGAGCAGCAGGTATGGGAACAAGCAAGATGATGATGATGATGAGGAAAGTCTGAAGAAGAAGCGGCTACAAAGATTTCTTCGATTCAGCGACTACATTGATCCAAAGGATCATCCTCCTGAAGAACCTCCAAGTCTCGGTGATCCTTAAAAAAATGGACAATCACAACAAGAGTGTGAGCTCCACATGGGTGTGAATAGGTGTGATTGATTGATGGCACTGAAATGACCCACTCCAAGTGTACCCAAGGAGCCTTACTACTCCATGTAATCATCAGTGCTTTGCTCATATGACATATTTTGAAAAGAGAGATAAATTAAGTTAATGTTGAAAATGTGTGATGTGTTTTTCCTACAAATGTTGGAAGGACATAAAAATTGAGTTAATATTAAAATCGTGTGAAGTGGTTTTTTTTTGACAATGGAGTAAATTGAGTTTAATGTTGAAAATGTGTGTGATCATGTGTTTTGTTGTTTTTATGTCATTGTTGAAAATAAAATAAAATTGAACCAATGTTGAATATAACATTCATTCATGATTTTTAATGTTGAATTTAACCTTTCATGGTTTTTTCTTGTACCACTTCCTTCTTCTCTCAGCAAATCTAAAATGGGAAGGTGGCAAGTTTTTTCTTATATGTTCAGCAGATAAAAACCCAAGCATGTTTTTCCATTGCTGCTTCTCTTCTTTTCTTCCAGAATGCCAAAACAAAAGGGTCCAATGCTCGGGCTTGGGCATGGAACTTTCTTTCTCCCTTGAAATAAAGCTTCGGAGTTATGAATTCTCTTGCAAATTTTCTGTTTGTAGATGGTCCATGATCACTAAAGAGCAGGGTTTTTTTTTCCCTCAATTTTGTCAAGTAGCTGGACCACCCCGATAATCATCGAGGGTCTGTTCCTGTTTCTGATAACCACCCAACACTGGAAATTCCTCCCAGGCTGCAAATTCCAAATCTTCGCATCATCTTGGCAAAGCAAAGTAGCAAAACTAATAAGAGAGATTGGTGAGTCAGACCACGCAACAACGGCTTCACATGCTTGCATTTGGCTCACTCAGCTCCTGATCTGTTTTGGTGGCTACAGACTAGATTAATCAAGAGAACTAGCTCTGGATAGTTACATATGATGATTCAGGCAATAAGTATCAGCTGCTCAAATTCTACTTTCCCTCTGTGTTGTGTGTTTTCAGATTCTAAGGAACATGGAAATCAATGACAACACACAAGTTTGAAATTTTGCCACAAAAAATTGGTTCTATGCCAAGAATGAAAAAGTGGGAGTGTAAATTCAGACATCATTCACTTGGGTTCCAGCCTGCCCACTTCAGTGGGTCTTTGCTCGGGATTGAAATTTACAGCAAACAAATCCAACACTGTTTTCCACCCCTTATAGTACTTGCTTTTTTGCTTCACATGGTTTCAGCTTCAAGGTGGTAAATGTTCAGCTTGGATATCACAGAATAAACACAAAGAGCAGAACCTCAAAAAGCAAACCCACCCACTAAATACCCTCCCCACCTGAAACAACAGGACAATGCAATGGGGTTGTAAGCATAAGGTAAAAATGAACACTTGGAAAGAGAGACACAAGCATGATTTTGATTCCTTTAACAGAGAATGCTCATTCATGTACAATTTATTTTACATTCCAGAGATGCATTTTTTATCAAGAAAACGTATTGAAAAAAAACTTGGCGAGAACTGCTTTCTTGTGTCCTGCCCAATATCACAACCATCACTTTGTGCGTGATCAAGAAATGTGGCTAAGCTAATGATGAAGTTGGTAAGTTGTTGATGGGTAGAGTCGAAAGATTGAATTGCACATCTTACTATTAAGGAATATTGTTTGTTTGTTGGCTCTTCCCATAGGGAAGGTACTATGCATCTGTGCAAGATTTTGGGATAAATTTTGGTTAAGTCTTTAACCAATGTGGAGATGACATTTGTTATTAGACACAATCATGCCATCTAACCGCTACTTGTGTTGCAAGGTGGTACTTTGTGCATGCATAATTAGTTGTCTACTTTATTCTAAGTTTTCAAAGGATGTCTTTCAAATTTGAGGAGTATGAGTTGCTTCAAGATGCAATGAATCAATCACTACAATGTTATTGTTGCCTTCTTTGAGAACTTCATGAATTTTTGAGGGAAAAAGGCTCCTTGAAATGATGATGATGAAAAAAAAGTGCATGAAAAACATAACAACAAAACTATAATGGAGTTGTGATGGATAGGAAGTTCAATTACTATCAATAGAATTGAGAAACCTAAGGAAGAAGTATAGGAAACAAAAGCAAGAAAACTTTATTTCCAACAAACAATATTTTCATCCACTTTCCATACTTCATAAATTAATTTATACCCACCATTTTACCTTTGTTGGAGCTTGCAATAATAATATGAATTTGTGTTTGGGTAGGCTACTGGTAGAGGATACAAATGTTCAACTCCTCAATTTGTCATTACGCCATTTGTAGGGTATCTCAAGAGATTTCAAATTTGGAGGTTGAAGTACTAACATTACACTCTTTGTTGTGTGCTTGAATAGTTGTTCAACATAGTAAAGACCATAGTGTTGAACATAAATGTGTTCTACTATACAAGGAATAATTCATATATATCTTTCAAAGCATGAAAGACATGCACATTTTTTTCCGTATGTTCTTGATGTTCTTTTGGCTAAAAGGAAGGTTGATTGGTTGATTGCAACTTTAGACTAGAAACAAGGGGGAGAAGTTGATATTTGAACAATACTCTTGCATTCATAATGAAAAGGACATAACTCGTATGACAACAATAGTTTTGCAAATTGTTTTGTTTGATAAGGAGCTATTTGTGTGTGGAAAAACTAAACTAATTTGGCAAAGTGAAGAATATGTTCACACATTATTGTTGCACTCTCACCATAGAAGCCTTCAACCCAACATTACAAGTCTTATTGTTGGACTAGGTGCTTATAAAATTTGGGAAAAAGTAATTTCAAATATTCAATACATCATTTGTTCAAAATTGCCAAGGTGTATAAAATTAAAGGTTTTCATAATTTATAATTTGAGTTTTTAGAATTTAGTGGAATAACACCATTTATTTTGGTTTTACTTTGACTCATTCATAAAAAATTGAGCTTTTAGAATTTAGTGAAATACCACCCTTCAATTTGGTTCATTCAACACCAAATGCAATGGACATTATGATATATGTGTTCTAATGTTTTGATATAGGTATAATTTTTAAAAATTCAATATATCAAAACCCATTCATTGTGCATTTCAAATTGCCTAACCATATCACACATTTTCATCATATATAAATTTTTTAAAAATTCACCTTCCAAGGTAGAGCCATTACACAATGAGTTTCTTGTTTGGTTTGTTTTGTCACATTGAGTTCTTTCAAACTATGGTGCCCTTTTGTCATTTTCTTAGTATCATTAAAAAGCCCTTGATGAGTAAGGGTGCACTAAGGTGACTTCACGATATTTATAAATTTGAATATTGAACAAAATTGTCATTGGAAATTCAATAAAATCAAAAATCAAAATATTTATGGAAATTGGGCACATTCTTGGAACTATTTGAAAGCCTCCAATGAGGTGATTTCATAAATTTCAAACATAAAATGCAAAGATAATGAATTTTCAGTAATTTTTTTGTTGAAAATTCAATAAAAATCCAAAAATTGAATTTTAGACTTAGTCCAAAGAAGGTGTACATTCATCCTTTAAAAATTCATTTGATATTATGATATGCATTCAACAACAATGGCTTTTATGTACAAATTATCCTCCATCATCTTAACATAATTGATTCTTTTGACATGACTTGTCCAATATTTTGTAAAACTACATCACACAATGGATTCAATGACAAATGCCATTCTAGTCTATGATCTAATTTAGCAAGTGAATAGCTAAAATTGGTTGCACAATCGCAATTGAATGTTTACATTTGTATTAGTGTGAAAGTTCAAACTTTGGTTAACTTGTGTATGGATTGAAAGACAACAATCCAAAATACCAATGTTCAAAATGCAAGTGTGTGCAACAATGTACACTTTATGATATTTATTGCCACAAATCATGTTTTAATTTGAATGGAAATAGTTAGTTTCTTGGCGTAAATAGTTTTTAATGGCAAGATGAATGAATGTAATTTAATGCATGATGCATTGAAGCCCTTGAAAGGAAGGAGCATTTGACGGGACCTAATTTGATTCATGTGACTACTTACATACTTAAAACATGTTGTGGTGGATGGTCAAATTAGGATACATGTTATGATTTTTCCATTAGAAAAACTTTCCAATTATGTTTTGCCCATCATTTCAAATGTAAAGTTGTTTAAATATGAAGAATTTAAAAGGGGTTATCATTGTATCTAATGTCATTAACTATTAAAATCATGACCACTTTATATGTCAAAACAATTATAAATGAGATTGATGCTTACCCAATGATGTTGGGAAGCCCATATTTAAAAGGGCACATGCATAACATTATTGGTACAAAAGATTTAAGACATTGAAAATTGTATGAAATATATTGATAAGTCTTCACAAAGGGTAGAAATTTTGGAAAGGCCAAATTAATTTCTTTAATGTAGAAATTTTCAAGTATGCGGTAATCAATCGTAGAAAATAACATCAACTGGATCATTTTCCAAACACATGGGTGGTGGATCTTTATGTTTTAAAAGTGGTTCCAAAAGAAGGTGACATTGGGCCTAATATTGAAACCATTAGAAATGAAGTGAAAACTAGAAAGATAATTTCCTCAATAATGATAGAGAAATTAATTCATATAATTTATATAAATACATCACTTTATTATTAGATGTTATAATGAAAAAGGTTATTTTGGATGAATGTAAGTTTGAACCATTGCCAATTGCAAAACAAGAAAGGTGAAAATCATGACAAATGAATCCCAAATATGTTTGAGCTAGATAATAATAAAAAGGACTTGGACAACCTATCGTTGGAGGTGAAATGGAAAATTAAAAAATAAGTTTATCCCATCATTATCACCATTGAACAAAATGGGAAGCTTTGAATGTGTGTGGATTACATTGTATTAAATGAATTCATTTAAAAATTTAAAAAGGTTACAACTTGTTTTTAATATCATTGATGAAATTGTAGATGGAGTGGTTGGTCACGAATAGTTTAATTTTGCAAATGGCAATGATAATAATTACAACCAAATCAAAATAATATGAATGATACTATAAATAACACATCTACTATTTCATTGGGGAGATTTGTTATAAGTTCATTCCATTTGAATTGTGAAATAAATTTGGAGCCTTCTAAAGTCTCATAAACAAAGTTTTGAAACTCTACATTGAACATTTTTTTGGGGTATTTTCCTTCACAAATTGCATGTTTCTAGTAATGAAATGATGCTTCTCAAAACATGACATGGGTGTTCAATTGACTAATTATGGTCAATGTGTCATGTAATTTTTTTAAAATGTCATTTAAACTAAATAGGGATGATATTTGGTAAATCATGTTATTTTATAGAAAGCTATTCTACATCTACCATTTTTGGAGGGCAAATTACTATTGTTAAAAGTATGTCACAAGTTATGTAGCCTATACATAACATTTCATCAAAATTTCAATTTTCAAACATAAGAGATTAAAGAAAACAAATTCATTCACATGTTCATAAAAATTAAACCATTGTTTTCAAATGTTTCCATATTGATATCTTAAAACATAAGATGAACAATTTTGGGTGTTTATGAATGTTTCAAACATAATAGAAATGACACTTTACAACTAGATGATGGTGATCATATCATTTATTTCTCAATTGAAATTTGATCACATTTAAGCCAAACAATGGCAATCATCTTTGCTATTCAAAAGCTTCACCATTTAGTGCATCATAACAAATTTATTAAGCTTATTAATCACCAAGGTTTAGAGTATTTATTTTGATTGACATAATTGCAAAATGGATTTATTTGTTCAAAGAAGATTAGTTTACCATCAAAGGTCAAATGAAAAAAAGATGGAAATGTTGATGCATTTGTGTCATATAAAATTTTTAAAAAATGATTTCAAGATCATAATTTTTAGATGTTAATTTTTTCATGTTTATTCTTTTTTAATGTCAAAAGAATATCAAAAGTGATGGATTATCTCCATCAATTCTTTTTTGAAAAGAGTCAACAAACAATGTAAAGAAAGGATCACTTTTAAATGTTGTCCTACAACATTTGTTAAGGTTTACATTTTACTAACAAGAACATAATTAGGTCTTTGGATAAACAACAAAAATGGTATTCCTTAAATGACTTTCATGAAGGAATGTGTTGATGCCATTTTGTAATTAATTTGTAGATGAAATTATGATGAATGAATAATTAACTAACATGTTTTTCAAAAGACATTATGGAATATCACAAAACTGTGATGTTTACCAATATTTTCAACCAATTTTACCACTTTTGTTTAAACTCAATCCAAACCATTTGAAAAATGGAGAATTGATTTAGTTGGGGTTTCCCATCACCCAAAGGAAAAATAGATTGTAATGGCGTTATATTATTTCACAAAAGCCATAAAATGACATCATTGTACAAACTTCAAAGATGGAAGGAATGGCATGGTTTGTGTGGAAGATAATCATTACAAGATTTAATATGCATTTCAAACTATCTTTAACAATGACAGACATGAATTAACAAATGGTATCATCAAAGAGTTTGTGAACAAATTGGTCATTGAATATCATTGCACAATTATTTAAACCAAACACAAATTATTCATGGAGCACACACACATGAAATGTTGTCTGTATTATCATAAACAAAACATTGTGATCATTTACATAGAAAATCTTATGAGTGCTACATGTTGAATTCTTTCAATTGATCGTACCAATTTATTTTTAAATCATTCACAAGTATTAGGTGATAAATTTTAAGATGGATAAATGCTAATTCATATGCTAAGTTGAAAAATATTGGGTGTAATTCACAGTCCATTAAATTTAGCTCAAACATTATATTTTAGGGGACGATGTCCAATACCATTTTATAAACTAATAGGTGGAAAAATATGAAGGTTCAAAAATAATATATTTGTGATAATTGATAAATGTGCATTGGGTATAAGTGAAAAGGGGAAATAATAATCCACCTTATTCAATAAATCAAAGAAGTTAAAGAAATCATGAAGGAATTAATTTTCATTATCTGATTATAAAAAATAACATTTGACCTTGTAATGCAATTAACCAATGTATTGCCAACAAGATTCAAGTGCCTAAAATGAAAAACTTTTGTTGATTCAATGACCAATGCATGTAAGGTGAAGTCCTTAAGGGCACATGTGTGATGACCTTTGCATTATGTGTATTGCACATGAAGCCAAGCTCAATTTCACATAATTCAAATTTGAGGAAGATCGCCCAATTAAAAATCTTGATTGAAAAATAAAAATTATGAACAACTTTACCCAAGTGGGTGGCGATTTAAATTTGCTTGGCCAAAATAATGACAAATATGATGCAATTTTGTAAATGCAAATGTATCATCACTAAATTGAACAAACCACACTTAAATCTAGATCCACTAAAAAATATTCCATCAAACCTTGATGAAACCGTAATTAAAACTTGGAAGTTCAAGCTTCATGCGATGTCAAGGTCATTGAAAAATATGGTTTTTCTTACAAAAAAAAATGAGAATATTACAATGTTACTTACACTTACATTTCATATATATATATATAACATGCATTCACATCATATAAGTGTGTAATAATTATTTTTTAAAACATGATTTACATGTACACAATTTTATGTGAGAGTAAATCAACCATTTACATGCACAACATTTGTTGTAACCTAACCTATTCATGGGACAAATGGACAAACAATTTCAAATCATTGAGGGCCATCATCTAGGGTTGGAAGTAGTGTAATGGCAACTTGGAACAAAGTGAGGGGGCTAAACAACCAATGCAAATCAATCAACATAAAATGCCATGTGATTGGCAATCCAAAAATATAGCAAAACAACAACATTGGACCCCATCTCAAAGAGGTAGGCATGCAAAACACCTTCAAGACAATAATAGTACACCATCCACCCCTTTCCACTAGGATCCACAACATCCCATAAACCCTAAACTCCACTCAAATACAACTAATAAATGTTTCTCCCCCTTGCTCTCCTCTCTCTCTCTCTCTCTCCCCTTGGGACTTTGGATTTTGCACAAACTCATGTAAAAGCCCAAAATAGCTTTGACAAGCAATGACCAATAGAGTCTAGTCCTTTGGTCTCCAATATAAGATCAACACAATTTGGACATTGAAGAAAACCATGCAAGGCAATTGTAAACCATGTTGGGTTATGAAAGTTTTCTTGGGTACCCTTTTTGATTAGTATTGCAATTAAAATTTTAAAAAAATTGGAAAAAAAAGAGAAGTGATTTTGGAGCTTTTTAGTAGTTGAAAGTGAGAAAATAAAATGAGGATAAAAATCACCAGATTCATACACTTGGTTTTCATTGTGTAGCCAAAAAAAATAGATAGACAATTAAACTTTTTTACTTTATTTTAGATCTATAGCCAGATTTGGCAAAATATTCCTAGGGATAAAATCCCCACTTTTCCTACATCTATATCTTCCTATGGATGGTTGCCACAATGGCTACAAATAAAAATTCCCTTAAATTAAAATTAATTAAAATTATTAAATTTAAAATAATTATTAAATAAATTTAATATGAAAAAAAACAACTGATAACCATTGGCCATGGGGTGTGGTGGTGGGAACAGAGGTACACATACACTTGGTTTTCATTGTGTAGCCAAAAAGCTAGAAAGACAATTTAGACTATTTCACTTTTATTTTAGATCTATAGCCAGATTTGGCTAAATATTTTCCGAGGGATAAAATCCCCACTTTTCCTACATATATATATATATCTTCCTGTGGATTGATTACCACTTTGGCTACCAATAATAATAATAATAATAAAATAAAATAAAATAAATCCCCTAAATTTTTATTTTAACATATAAAACAATAATTAATATTTATATATATATTTTTAAAAAAACATTGATGAAACCCTTGGCCATGGGGGTGTGGTGGGGACATACACAAGTACACACACATAGCCAGGCAGCTTTATTGAGATCCAAATAGAACTGGAAAAGAGGCAGATGAAAGTCACCCAATGGCATCTAAGATGTGATCACATGATGAAACCAATCACAAGCTTTACCCAATTCACAATAACCCAAGTTCTCCCCCACACCACTTCCTATGTATCAATCATTTGTACCAAACAACAACAACCCTAAACCCTAAAAAACCCAACAACAACAACAACAATAATAGATTTTAATTAACCAAATAATAGATTAATAGCCAATATTAATAAATTTCAATAGAAAAATTTCAGTAGGTAGTAGGTATGTACCTACATAGCATAAAACTTATAACAGATGCTGTTAGGTATTACTAGTTGAATTTCCAGTATTTTAAAAAAATGATTTTAATAATAAATTATTAATAAATTATTAATTTTAAAGATTTTTTTGGGTAGCCAAAATGGCTATCATTCATTGGAAGATAGATAGATAGATGTATGTAGAAAAAAATGGTGATCATCTTGGGGTAAGATTTAGCCACATCCTGGCTATCAACCAAATATGAATTTTATATACAAATCCTTAAACCAAAATATGAAATACAAATCCTTAGTCATCTTTTTTCTATATTTTGGCTACACTTTAAAAACCAAATGTGGAAATGTGGCGATTGTTTTTTTCCTTTCTCCCCCCCCCCCCCCCCCCCCCCCCCCCCCCTCCCCCAATATTGCATGTGGCTATGAAGTTCTTTAATTTATTGTCACCTATTACATTGAACAGGCCCCTTCAATATTTTAGAGTTACCTATAGGCTATATGCTATGACAGGCAATTGCCCCCCCTTACACTAATGGGCTTTGGGGGAACCATCTGGACCGGTACCAGTGTACAAAGTAAATGCCTCAAATTTTGTATGACTATATCAGGGTCACCACTGAGGTCAAGTTAAATATTTGACTCCACACGTACCTATTGGCCTAAGTTGGGGTAGTTTGACTGCATTGTATAATTTTGTTTGTCACATGGAGATCTCCCAAACTGTGGCGCCACTCACCATGCTCTTTGGTAACCTATGCTCTTGGTAACCCCTCTGTTGGGTGCTTTGGCTTTATAAAGTTTGGCAGGGTCTCATCATCTTGGTAATCTTTAGACATCCTTTGATGAGTAGGGGTGCACTAAGATGGTTTGGTAGAGTCTAGGCCTATGGTCCAAGAGTTGTGGAACTAATTTAGAAAGAAAAATTCAACAAAATGAAAATTAAAAAATTTCAATGAAATTGGGTGGAGCATTTGGCAGTGTTGGAAATGAGTTGAGGAGTGGGATTTCTTGGAGCTGATTTCCTAGTTTTTAGACCTAGAGTGAGGGAGATATTTAATTTTGAGTGTTTTTTGACACTAGAAACTAATTTTCACCCTTGG
>Ga0116227_10009893_pt1 | contig 17012 bp, 11 predicted proteins | sample S1TSphgellanicum_FD_89693 | JGI IMG/M metagenome (GOLD analysis project Ga0116227, IMG submission 89693) | Host-associated microbial communities from peat moss isolated from Minnesota, USA - S1T2_Fb - Sphagnum magellanicum MG | ecosystem: Host-associated > Plants > Peat moss > Unclassified...
AGACCAAATTTTTTGTTATGGTTGAAACATGAAATACATATTTCAAGTACTTTGTTTGCCCATCTTGCATGGACAATGGCACCTTGCCAATTTGTGTGATGGGATGTGTAATGTCATCACTATTTTCCACAAACCCTAGTCTCTTCAAATCCTTTGTGTCTTTAAACCAATCTCCATGACTAGTCATGTGGTTTGAAGCTCCAGAATCCACATACCAGACATTGTTATCTGATACACCTCCTATCATTGAATTTGCCATGTGTTGCATCACAAATAATTATTCATCACCTTGATTGTTAGTTGATGCATAATTCTTTTATTACAGCTTTCCATTTCATGCATCATGTTCCCTTTGATAACAATTTTTTACCATGTGCCTAGGTTTCCTGCAATAGTAGTAATTTGAATCACTATTTGTGTCGCAACCCTAACTTTAGGCTCGCAACCAAGGCAAAAGGGTTACAAGGTTATGGGTCAAAGGGAAGCCCAGGAATCAAGGCAAAGAGGTTGCAAGGGTGCGGGCCAAGAAGAAGCCCGGGAGTCACATCACATATTCCCGAGAGTGTAAGAAAGTGTGAGGGAGTGAGGGAGTGAACCCTCACACTCCCAAGGCAACTCCCACTTTAGGAGATGGAGTCCTGGTGGACTCTTGAAACTTCAGAGAACAATTTCAGGGGTCAAAACTCAATGGCATGTGGCGTTCTTTATATCATTGGAAAGTTCTTAGAACTTAAATGTCTAAAATGGGCTCACATTGCTCATTTGAACATTTGAAATACAAGTTATGCCCAAAAGAAGGGCCGAGAGTCAAACTATCAAGTCGACTCTCGACCAGAAAAAGTCGGGAATCGACCCGATTTACTTAGCTGCAGAGGGCGTGCGACATGCCGTTGAAAATCTTTCAATGAGAGCTACAACTTTGCTTTAGGCTGCATTGCGATCCGAGGTCTTCTCGCAAAGTTATGGGATTCCAAAGTCGTGGGAGTCCCACATGGCGCAATTTCGGGACTCCCATTCGGGAGTCCTGGGAGAGAAAAGCCATTTGGATGTAGGCTCTGTGGCCAGCCACATAATATACTATAAGGGGGAAGGTGGTGGCTTCCCCAAGTCCGGGCCGTGGTGAGTCTAGTGTGTTCGTGTTGCCCGTGGCTCGTCTTAGCACCAAAGGTGCTCAAACTATGCACTAACCACTTTGTGTGGGTTGTGTTCAGGCTGTGTGAGTGAGTGAAGCTTGTCAACTTGTCCTACTCCCATCTCGGAGCTCCAACATGCCCCTCTACCCCTCAAAGTGTTGTGAGCTAGGGAGTGTGGCTCGACTCCTCCCTCTTTCGTTGTATTCTACTTGGACTCCCATTTGAGTCTTTCAAGGAGTTGGGAGTGCGTTAAGTAGCCTCTTCAACACGTTTAATAAAACCTACAACAAATAATTTGTCAATATCCTATTTGACAATGGTTGCATAGTTAGAATTCAACTGATACCTTGCTTGATGAACAAATGGTATCAACACATCCAACTCAATTCGATGTTGAATTATCTTAGGTGGTATGCCTTTCAAGTCTTTGTAAGTCCACACAAAGATGTCTTTGAACACCTTTAGCAATTCAATTAATTGGGAACTAACAATAGGTTTTAAATCAATGCTAACCTTAACTTGTTGTAGGTTTTCTTTAGAACCCAAGTTGATATTGGTTAATTGCTTTTCTTCGGTGATAATCTAACCAACAATGTGAAGGTTTTGAACTCTTATTTGAGTAGGCATCTCCTCAATTTCCAATTCTCCAAGTTTAGGTTAGAAGAAAGTTTTTGGTAAATGTGGTTTGAAAGTATCAAGGGGTATAGCTATTTGAATAAACAATACAAATATCGTTTCAACAAGTTTATCATATAGAATAGGTAGTACATATATTGATTCAACATATACATATACATGTTCAATTAAGTTCAAATATGTTGATGAAATCAAACTAACAGATTGCCCTGACCTAATTGGTGTAGGAACAAACATGGTTCCTATTGAAAGCAATCATGGTTTAGTAGCAAACATTAAATATTTTTCCTTGTTAGATATTTTAGAATGGAAATTGTAACAAACTAACACTTTTGGACGCTTAGTTGGTGCTCCAAGTTTCTTTGTAATAGGTATAGTTCTGATTGTACCCATTCCTTGTATAGTGATAGTATTGTTGCCCCAATTATGAGACACTTTGGCATCTTTCAACCAAGGACATCTTAACAACATAGAATATCTAGAATCTAGGACACTGCAATATATCAAAATAAAAGTTATCGCATAAGGAATTCCATGGACAAAAATTTAAGATCTTTGATTAGACCTAGCCTAAAGGTTTAGCAATGGTTTGATGAGCCATGCATAAGTTGTATGATGCTGATTTTGGTTTTCACAAACCTAACTCCATTTTCCAATTTTTCGTAATGATATTAACTCTAGAGCCACCATCTAAAAGTTACCTTTTATGAAGTTCTTTCATGTTTGAACTTATATCATTGCCATCTAATGATCAGTGGCAACTGAAGCAACTATTGGTTATGGTAAAGCTAGTTTTAATGGTATTAGGTTAAATATGTAGTGTTTGCTATTAGGTATCATATGCAACAATTGTCCCAAGTTCAAAATATACTTGGTTTCCAAGACTTGCTTACTGATATCCTTTAGAATTTTTTCTAAAGTCTTTTTTGTTGTAATTTATTCTAGGATCACATGTTGTTGGTTTACATCACTGGTTTAATTATTTTCAACCGATTGAACTGTAGAAGTATTATTAAGTAGTCCAACCCAATTATTCCGCAATGGCTTTTCATTTGTTGTAGTAGGTTGCTTTTCAATCCCACCACATTGTAGTTGTCTTTCAGTTTCATTAAATGGATCCTGAGTGGACGTTCTTTTCATTGCCAATCTTTGGTTCCTTTAACTTTAACTAGTTTTCTTGTTTTTCAATCCCACCATGTTGTAGTTGTCTTTCAGTTTCAATAAATGAATCTCAAGTAGACATTCTTCTCATTGCCAATCTTCAACTCCTTTAGCTTTAACTAGTTCTCTTTCTTTCAACACTTGTTGTTTTGGTTTTTGACTACGAGTAGTAACAACAACTAAAACATTGACTAGCACATTGTTAGGTTTAAACGGTTTAGGTGTTGTTATAACATTAAAACTAACATGTTTAGTTCTGCACATGTTTTGTACTTTAATCTTCTTGGGACATTATCCATATCTATGTTTTGCACTAGGATAAATTATACAAGGATATCAAATAGGTATTATAATTGATATAGCAAGTTGTGTTTTAGTTTCTACTACATGTTCTGTAGACTTGACTGTGGTGATTGGTGCAACTAATACCTCTCTTTCCTACTATGATAGGTCTCAAGTGTATGACCTATTTTACCATAATTGGCACATGTTAATGATGATTTGGCTATAACAACAACTATTAAAGGTTTAGCTACTATATTAACCTCTAGTGTGGTTAATAGATCATTATAATTCAAACTAACATGTCCACTTTCTTCACATACTACAATAGCTTCCTTGTGTTTAATTAAGGTATATCTCATCATTCTTGTTGTTGTTAATCTAAAGGTAATAAACCTCTTTTGAAAATAATGGTGATAAAAACATTTGTTTCTTTAACTTATAAATAGTTAGTTAATTTCAATAAACATTCATAATAAACTTCAACACATTTGATGGTTTGTTGTTGTATGTTTTGCAATTGCATATAAGCATCTTCATTGTTTTTCATAGTTATGAATCGCTTGCAAAATGTTTTGCTCCAACTCTTCAAAAGTGCAATTTAAATGGTCTTGAACAAAGTTTTCACCCCATTCAAAGATATTTTCTTTTAGAATGAAGCCAAATAGGTTGATGTCACCTTCCATGGTTTCACCAATAACTTTAATGGCCTTCTTGAACACTTTGATGTGAGCATCCGGATTAGTATCTTTGACATATGTTGGATATTGTAGCTTCTTATATGGCAACTTGGTTGCTAGTTTTGGTATAGGTTGCACAATAGGTGGTTGATATCATGGTGGTATAAACATGCATGGGTTAGGTGTTGGCCATTTGAATGATCCAACATGTATATTAAAGGGTGTTCCTCCAAGTGAATTTCATCCGGGTGAACTTCCTCCAGGTGAATCTCTAGGTTGTCTTCCATTTGGTGGTTGATGAGCATAGCCTCTAGGTACATAAGTTGGTAAACTGGTGTTAACCTATACAATGGTTAATGTTGGTGCTATAATAGATTGTTGAATAGGTCTTTTGTCCATATTGGTTACTAGCTGAACCATTATAGGAAATTGATTTCCAACAATATGTGATGTGAATTTAGGTGGTACAATAGGTTGTTCAAGTATTGGGTACACATACCCAGGTACATAACTTGTATAATTCTTAAAGATCAAAGCATCAAGTCCTTTTGTTCCAATTGGGTATGCTAGATATAAACTATGATTTAAAGGCACAAAAGGGGTATGGCATTATACCACATTGGGTATGTTGAAATAGGTAGCACACTGGTTTTGCTTAGTATGATTAGTGTAATAGGTTGTGACCAAGTTGTTTGATAATTAATAGGTACTATTGTATGACCTATACTAGGATTCATGGCTTGAGTTTCTAATATAGACACATTGGGTAGTACTGTTGTAATGGTGGGAAGAACAGGTTGATGAACATTCATCACCTCCTCCCTTAATAACTAATCTACCATAAAAAAATGGGAAATGGTTGAACATGTGTCCCACCTATTGACAATACGAACATGTTATAGTTCCAACACCTTGCTTTCTTCTTGAAACTGATCTATGATGTGGAACTTGTGATTTTTCACCTTGACCAAGTATGATCTCACTGGCTAGGTGCCTTGTTGGTATGTGGTTTCTTGCCAAAAAATCATTGGTTTTGCTTGGGGTTCAATAGGTTGCAAATTTGGTATGGAAACTGATTGATTAGAAGGTCTTTGGTCAATGCGATAAAGTTGCTCCAACTTGTTGAGTAGTTGGAGTTGTTCCATTTTCAAATTAATGGGTACCAAATTGATAATGGTGTTTGGTGGTTGCTTTTGAAAACCAACAAATATTGCAATTGGTGTAGGTGCACCCATTTTCGGTAATTAATAATTTGGGGTTGCAAATCACCATGGTTGTCTTGTAGAGACAACTTCATTAAATGGTTAAACATGTTCATGATTATCATCGTGATGAACACTCATTACATGCGGTTGGGTTAATGTTTGTGGTGTTACTTGATGAGTGGTTGAGAATGCAGCTAGGTCTTTCTGCACAACTTGTCGAGTGCATTTTTATGTTACTCATTGGTTTTTCCCCTTTGTGCAACATCCGTGTTTCACAAGTTCATTTCTCATAGGTTGCACTTGTTCATCTTGTTATTGTGCAGATTCTAGAATAAGTTTATCGTAACCCTACTTTGAAAAAATGTGAGGATGAAACTCACACTCCCAAAGTTGAGATTTGGGAGTCCTCCGGTACTCCTGCAACTTCAGAGTTTGATTACAGGGGTCAAAACACCTTGCATTAGGGTGTTCTCTATATCATTGGAAAGCTATTGAAGTGTAAATGTCTAAAATGGGCTTGCATAGACCATTTGGACATCTGCAGCACAAGTTATGGCAAAAAGAAGGGTCGGGAGTCAAACTGCCAGTTTGACTCCTGACCATTAAAAGTCTAGAATCGACCCGACCTCGGTGCATGAAGGTAGATTGCAACACACCGTTGGAAAGCTCTCAAGGAGAACTACAACTTTGCTGTAGACCTCATCCCAATCGAAGGTCTAAGCAAAGAGTTATGATCTCGCAAAGTCCAAGGAGTCCAAACTGGGACAGTTTCGGGACTCCTCCTTGGGAATCCCGGGACAAAAAGCCATTTGGATGTGGGTGCCACGGAAACGCACAGACTATACTATATGAGGGAAGGTGGTGGCTTCCCTTGAGTCCAGACCGTGGTGAGTCAAATGAGTCCAGAGTTGCCCATGGCTTGTCCTAGCACCAAGGGTGTTCCAGAATGTGAATTAACCAACTTGTTGGTTGGTTTGATGCAGGTTCGAGTAAGTGAATAACTTGTCATTCTCCCTAGTCCCATCCCGGAGCTTCAGTACGCCCTTCTACCCCTTTTAGTGCTAAGAGCTTGGAACGTGCCCCAAGTTCCTCATAATTCTACTGTGAAAGTAAGTTAGACCCAACTTGGGTCTAACTAGGGACTTGGGAGCGCATCAAAGTTGATGTGTGACCTATTTTAGTTATTTTTTAACACTTTTAGTGATTACCCTTGATATCTTTTGAAATCAACAAGTTCTAGGAAAAACTTTACATTATTTTTTACCATTAAAAATTCAAAATGACCTTTAGCTACCCAGTAGTCATGAGTTTATAAATTTTGTTTTTTTACAAATTGGGCTCCTAATTTACTTCAAAAACTTTACATAAACCTCGCCCTATCTTCTAATGCTTTCAAATTAAATTTTAAAAAACTTACAATTTTAAATTTTTACAAAAACAAGCAAAACATAATACAAATCAAAATTTCAAGCTTAATTACTTTTCAATTTGATCTACTAAAATCATTAATTATAACCAAAAATTCTAAACATGATTAGTTTAATTTTTTGATACACTATGTGGACACTAAATGTTAATTGATTTTTATTCCCATTAAGTTTTCAACTTTGAATTTTTTCAACAATTGGTTTTTAAAATAACAAGTACATTAACACTAAAAATTCTAAATTTATTTATAATTCCTCAACTAACATGTACTTAAATTACACATAGCTTCAAAAAAAAATTTGTTGAAACAAAATGCTTTCATGTTTTAGTGAAAGAGAAACACAAAATCAAAATAACATCAAAAAATCCTTTTGAATAGGTCTATTTTCTAGTCTTATACCAAATAATTCAAAATTTAAACAGTCATAACATACCATTGAAATAATCATTAGCTAATACTTAACTAATACTCTCGAAAGTTTAAAAATTATTATTGAAGTGAAACATTTTTGTAATTGAAATCAGGTTTATGGAATTGAAACTAGATTTGTGTAAATCAAAATGGGATTTGTGTAAATTGAAATTGGATTTCTAGAACTGAAACTGGATTTTTTAAAACCAAAATTGGAGTTAGATATGCTTATTTTAAAAACCAAAAATCTAAAAATGATCAGTTAGACTAGTAATTAAGATTTTTTTTTTATAAGGTTTGGAATGTATATATTTTGGGGGGGAATTAAATTTTTGAATATTTGACCAAGAGAAAGATTGTATGAAGTTTTTTCAACCTAAATATGGAAGAAGTTCAGACCTTTTGAGCTTTTATTACCTTCTTTTTTAAGTAATTAGTTTCTTGTTCCAAAGTGGGACTTCCCCACAAAGTTTTATGTATCCAAGTGTGTATATTCAATGTGGATTTTTTTTGTTCTTACCTTGATTCTTCCATTGAAGTTTTGTGTTTAAGTCTTTGATATTCAAAGTGGTTGCACATGTCCACTCCTATTTCAAATCTCGTAGGGTGTGTTCCCTATCAAAAACTATGCGATATTTGATTTATCGGTAGCCATATTTGGTGATTTTTAAGATCATCCATTGAACATAAATTAATTAAATTTTTGTTTCACTTCACCTCCAAACTTGATTATTTACTGGATGGCCTTAACATTTGGCGACCATATCGATATCGCGGATACAGAACCAAAATACTTGGTTTTGTGACTTTAAAGTTTGGCATAGGGATAAAACTATTTGATTTTATTCAAAATTAATCTTTTTAGTCTGATATCATGAGGATTATAGCTTTCTAATTTTTATTTAATATTTTTTCTATTTGCTTTCCATTAAATGTTTTTGTTTTAACACAATAACATAAAATAATAATAATAATAAACTATTTACCATATTTTGTTTGGGTGTATTATGTAAACTACTATGAGGAAAGGTATGCAAAAGAAGTTGGATGAAGTCTTATAAGAAAGTGTAAGAAATGGGCAACCAATTTTTAAACTGGATCTATTAAAAATGGACAACAAAATTGTCGTTACATTTCATAGTAACGTAACATTGGAAATAACAACTGAAAAAATAAAATTAGACATTATACTAGTTCAACTATCAAAATTGATGGGAGAACCTCTCCTGAGACTAATGCTCATTATGTTACAACAAATAGTCTCTTGGGAACCCATGTGGGAACCTATCGAAAATCCAACTTTTTGGTACCATGAATATCGCAACCCTAGTTTTGGGCTTGCAACTAAAGCAAAGGCTTGCAAAGATGCGGGCCTAGACTAAAGCCCGAAAGTCACATTTCATGCTCTCAAGAGTGTAGGAGAGTGAGAGGAAATGAACCCACACCCTCCCAAGTGGGCTCCCACTTTGGGACGCCTCAAATTACAACTCTCGAATTTTAAAAGGTAGTTGTAGGGGTCAAAACTCATTGGATTGAAGATTACCTTATACCATTACAAATATCTTGGGACTTAGATGTACAGAATGGGTTTGCATGATCCATTTTGGTACTTAAAACACAAGTTATGGCCAACAAAAGGGTCGAGAGTCAAATTGCCAATTTGACTCCCGACCACTAAAAGTTAAGAATCACCTTGATTTATTTGCATGTAGGTCACGTGTAGGTGGTGTGCCACATATCGTTAGAAAGCTCTTGACCATGGCTACAACTTGGCTTTACATTTCACTTCAATCAGAGATTTGCACACAAAGTTATGGGCCTCCAAAGTTGCAAGAGTCTCAATTTCATGAATTTTGGGACTCCCAACTTGGGAGTCCTAGGACAAAATGAAATTTGGGTGCTGGCCCCGTGACTGGGCATAAATAATATCATAAGGTGGTGGCTTCCCCTAAGTTCGGGCCATGGTGAGCTTGTGAGTCCATGTTTACATGTGGCTCATTCGTGCACCAAAAGTGCTCCAACTATGCATTAACCAACTTGTTGTTTGGTTTGTGCAAGTCTGTGTGAATAATTAACCTACTTATCCTTCATCCTAGTCCCCATCCCAAAGCTCTAATACGCCCCTCTACCCCTGAAGTGTTGCGAGCTAAGGAGCATGCCCCAACTCCTTATCCTTCCATTGTTTTCACATTAGACTCACATATGAGTCTATCAAGAAGCTTCAGAGTGTGTCAATGAAGGAGTGCTACCTAGTTCAACCACTTCGAAGATTAATTTGAATCAAACCTGAGAGCATTTGGAGGAGCTAAGGCACTTTTAGGAGAGAGATACCTTGGACATAACCGTAGCAATCATTCATTGAGAATGAGTTTCGTGAGCGAGGATGAATTTCATTAGATGAATTTCACCCAATGAATCCAATAACTTCTGTTTTCAATGTGGAAGTTTCCCTTTGTGTGTGTTCAATCTATCATGGGTTGAAGCATTTATTAACCAACTATCACTATAGATCTAATTAAGTTGAAGTTTAGCTAGGATTGCCAATTTCACGTCCTCTAGGAAACCCCCCATAACTATTATACCAAGAATTTCCGGTTCACACTTGGATATTGGTGGAAATAGGGGTAAATTTCCAAGATTTTTGAATCCCACGGGAAATTATTTTCCTTCCCTAGAGGGCTATGGCTTCTTTTCGGCATCGGCTTCCATCCAGCTTTACTGGCCCATGATGGGACAACCCTATCAAGGGGGAGACCAGTTGCAACACTAGGATGGGGTTGGCTAGGTATGATGCCAAGATATAATGTGGCTACGCTCATAATGACCATGGTTGAGGCTAATGGTGGAGGCCCACCAAATGTAGGTGAAGGATCTTCCAAACCTTCAAGCAAAGGATAACCCAAAGGACCCAATCATTCAACCAAGGCACATGAGCAAGTATCGTGAAAAGCTTTTAATTCGAAAAGAGCGAAAGTGGGTGTTGAATCAGTGGAGGGTGGAAGAGAACCTCCAAGATGATCGACTTTAGCCATGACCACACCCACAAGGGGACCTTGGATGGGCACATTGTTGATGACATGGTACCCAATGGCACCTAATCTACTTCCAGTGGCACCTACCAACCAAGAATCACTTCCTTACCCTATTTATAATGCCAAGGACTGACCTTGATGCCCATGTTTGAGTGTTTCAAAAGGCCATCCAAGCTAATGGAGAGAGAAATGATCTAGACATAGTTAACCTATTTTGCTTCACTTTGAAGGATGCAATTTCAGAATGGGGGGAGAATTTCATGTAATATCACCTTGGATGCACATTTTTCTGCAGATAGTATTGAAAGGTCCAAATAGACGAATAAGTGTGTATGGTTTTGAAAATCATCAAACAAACATTAGACAAAAAAGTGGAAGTATGCTATGAATGTATATTGAAACTCACAAATTGCTTGAATCATAAAGTAGATGACAATTTGCTTATGACATTCTTTTGCGCCAGGTTAATACCCATAAAACAAATATTTTGTTTCTCCACAAAGAAGTTGTGGTGATATGTGAAGAGAGCATGGGTGATGCTAAGGAGTACAAGAAATTATTGGAACCTCCACCAAAGCCGGATAAAATTGTAGATTCAAGGAAGAGTGAGTTAGTATGTAATTAAAATCAAGTCATACCAAAAAACACTACCATTAAAGCCCAGAAAATTCGAACAATTGATTCAAGGAGAAAAAGGAAGTACATGTGGATGAAGTTTTTATTCAATTGAAAATAATTAGAATTCCATGTAAAGGAAACCAAAATAACAAAATCAATAATACTACCATTCAGTACTCTTGTTTCATTTGTGGTGGTCCGGATCATAAGATTTTCGACTACCCGCATTGGTAAGCAGCCTTGGAAATGCTCAAAAACAAGAAGGCAAACTTTGAACCGAAAAAGGAGAATGTAGCAGTTAACATGGTGTTAGTTGTAACTATTAAAAATCAAGTCTCTAAAGTTGACGCCTTTAAGGAAAAGGAGACTAAGCAAAACAAGATTGTTACAAACCAACAAAAGGAAGAATAACTTTAGAAATCATTTAAAGATGTTATCGAACAACTACAGAAAGAGGAACCACCATTGCCACTTCCAACATTAGAAACCATTAAATGATTGCCCATAAACGAACAAATGCCAAGAGCCAAAATATGCCATACATGCCAATCCCAATTCAAAAATTAAAACTAATGCATGAAGAGCTGCAAAAGAATCAGTTCCAATTCAATAAGTTATTGGAGATCAGTTACTCAAAAATAAACATACGTTAACCCTCAGGTAACTCTTTAAGCTTACATTAGACTTAAAATAACTTTTTTTTTCTAAAATCTTTTCGGAACAAAAATCGAAATCCCCTTTGTACCATTGATTTTAACAATGGCTTTAGTTGCCATCAACCTTCACATGGTAGTTATCTAAGTACATGTAGGGAAAAATTCGGTGGATAATGTGTTATTAGACGAAGGTTCTAATGCCAATTTATCATAGAGGATCAGAGGAAATGGTTAGGGTTACCTTCCCCTAAACCCATTCCTTATATGCTCTGAATGGCGAATCAGAATTTGACAAAGCCGAAAAGAACCATTTGCAACTTAAAAGTACATATACATGGAATTCCACACATTGCAACGTTCACCATTACATGGAACAATGTGTTAGATGGCAATTATTCCATGTTACTTGGTCAACTTTGGTTAAGGAATGCCAAGGTGATTCATGATTGGGGAAGAACTTGATCATCATAGGTGATGTGCCCCCAAACTCCTCAAGAGACCCAAAGGTGGGTCCGAGAATAAAACAATGGAGAAGAAGATAATTGGGTCACGTTCCCTCATTTGTAACACTTCTAGGGTAGGAAAGTGTGTTGGAATTCTAGGATGGGACTAGGATGAACTCACAAGTGAGAGTTCAAGATGAAGTCAACCTACACAACCAAGAAAATAGGGTGGTTAATGCAAATTGAATGAAAATGGTGTGGCGGATTTAGTAGGGACAACCTCAAGCACAATTTTTACATGGCCCAAAACCTTTGAGAAGAGGCACCACTCCCCTCCCCTATAGTATACTCTATGCCTCTCTATGGGGACTACATCCAAATGTCGTTTTTCCCCATGACTCCCAAAATTGGGACTTTTGTTGTCCCAAAATTTTGGACAGTCATATATTTTTCAAATCAAGTTTGTGTTGAGAATGCAAGGGTAATATCTTATAACCTTCAAAAAGATCTTTTTAACTATATATAACACGCCCCAATCAGACTTCATTTGGCCCCCTACTTTCAAGGGATTTGTGGTTAGGAGTCAAATTCCCAATTTGACTTCCGCCCCTTCTTTCGATCATAACTCATGCAAATTAGGTCTAAATGAACAATGTGAGGGCATTTTAAACATCTACATTTCAAGAAATTTTTGATGGTGTCATGGGGGCCCAATTTGGTGCTTGTTTGTCTTTTCAACCAAGGCTCTGAACATTTGCAACTCCCAAAGTGGGAGTGCACTTGGGAATCATTAAGCTTCATCCCTTGCATTATCACTCATTTATGAGAGTCTGTTTTACACCTAAACATATTTTTGGCCTCATGGGCCTTTGCACTTCACACTTAGTCGTGAACGCAATGTGGCCTTATCCTTTTATGTTTGATTTGCTATAGTTTCTGGATTCGCTCTGCCTTAAAGCCTTGCTTCCTGGGTTGCAACACATTAAAAATATTTGTAGTATTATATAAGTTATAGGCCTAGTTTTGGATTTGACCATTTACAAAGGAAACATCCATAAAACCAATCTTATGAATATAGTTGAATATAAAAAATCAAGTTGATTAAGTGAAGGTTGGAAGTACAATGGTGTTTCGTAAATAAACACGATACTTTATTGATGGGTATGTAGGAAAATTATGTATGTACTAATAAATCCTATGAAGGATAGGACAACAAAACTTTTATAGCCTAAACCAAAGCCTAGCAAATCTTCATAGCCATAGAAATTCGATCAGTCGGCAAATGGTTTGAACAAGGTATTCAACTCCTTATTCCATTGGCAATGGGTTTATTGGACCTTTGAGCCAACAATAATGTCCATCACTAGGGACCTAGGTCCTACAAAAAATACAAACGTTGTCATCTTTGCATCAACACTCATCAAATATTTCAAGCCTAGTTCTTAAGGTAGGAATTAAATTTTAGGTAGATGGTAAGAGCATGAACATTAAATGACACACGACAATACCACATTAATTAAGCCACTCAAATGCGCACCACCTTTTCGATTAATTCTTCTTTGTGCGGTTGTTGGGAAACATTCATGTCAATTGGTGCTTTTTCAAGTTCTTCATCTTATACTAGTGCGATCAGAAGAGATGAAGATGTAGTGACATCCTTCGTCATGGTTTGATCCTTACCTGCATCAATAGAAAACAAATTAGTATTCTTGGACTTGCATTCAAAAGAAGGATGATGTTTTTATCTGGGAATTTAAAGTAGGCATAATTGCGATAGTGTAGGTTACGACAACGAAACTATGAAAAAATCTTGATGCTTTAGTTCCAATAGATTCATTAAGCCCTAGTTTTAACAGTGAATCCAAATAGTACATAAGAATTCTTATAGAGGAAGATTTATTCATAAGTAACTAATACAATTTACTATGTATTACACAAATAATTAGTAAATGTTAATGAGTGACTAGTATGTACTAAAAAAGTAAATAGTACATAGGCTAGGAGGAAGGTTATTAATGCTTTTGAGTTGACTTGGTGAAAGAAGAACCAAAGGATGTTACTTCTTACTATTGGTAATTTTCATAAAGGTTAATTACTCTAAAAGAATTAAGATGAAAATTAGGATGATAAGTCAAATGGATGGGATTGGTAATAATCAAACTCAAGGTATCCCATCAAAATATCCAAAATAAAGGAAGGATGAATCTTCCAAATTCATTGGTCATGAAGATTATTGTCCTAATTTTATTGGTGGATGGAACCCTTTTTAGTGTTCCATTGGGTACAAGGATTTTCATCCTAAACATCATTGAAGGGTGGATTCATCATCAAATCCCATTGGTTCATTAAGGGAAAAAAGGCCTTTGATTGGAAGGAAGGATTTTCACAAGTTTTCATTAACCAAGGGAAATCAACTTGAGGGAAGGTCAAGTGAAAGGCTTTTTGGAGCTTGAGACTCTTTTGCTTATTTGGTGTGTGAAATGTTATATGTGTTGTAAGAGGAATGTGTGAGAAGGAGGAGCTAGTTGAGTTTGTGTAAATGTGTGTTGTTCATGAACACAATGATACGTGCAAGCAAAAAGAGCATGAAAGAATATTAGGTGTAGAAAGTAGAAGGAGTTCGAGTTTTATGGAATATTATTAATGGACAAGTTTCTGGATTTTTATTAAAAAATATATATTTTTCCCAAATCCATCATTGGATTTGTGTCAAACTTCAAACAATCTTAAAATACAAGTTGGAAAAGATTTTTTTCCAAGTTTCAACATCATCCAAGCTTCTATAAGGGAGCTACATTTATTAGAAGTAGCAAGGGTTCTAAGGTTGTTTTTTCCCAACATTGTAAAAATAGCTCTCGGGTTTTAAGGCATATTTCCAAACTGCAAAAAAAAACACATGAAATTTTGTGCCAATGTTGCCTTTGAAATTAGCTTTTCAACATTGTTATGCATATTAGAATTAAAGTTTGTTTGAAGACATTATGATAAAGTGAACGAAGGGGGGTTAAACTACCAAAATGTGAATGCCAATGACACCAACACTACTTCTTCATACTTGTCATGATAAGTGTTGATTCTTCTAAACATGTTTTGATACTTACTAAAAGGACAAAATGCAATGGTTTTTTTGTATGATTATTTACATTCCATTGAACCACATTTTTATTCGTCAAAACACAGCTATGTATTAGTTCCATTTTGAATGAAGGTTGTGAGTACTTGCATGTCTTTGAGTTGAAAGGTGTGCAAGAATCCTTCACAAATACCTAAAATTATTTTTACTCCCCAAAATTATGTGTCTCAAAATGAGTTCCTTTTGCCCAAATCTTCCCCCTTTAGGCAATCCCAAGTCACATCATCATGATTTAAAATCAACAAGAATTCAAAATTCAAATCTACAATGCTCCATGATTAGTCCTTATCCTAACTGCCTTGTTCATTTAAAACCATGTAATCATTTTACCCCTTTAACATTACCCCCCCTATACTTTGGATTTCGTCTTCGAAATCCTTGGAAAATGAAAGAAAATGAAATGAAAGTATTTTGCAACCTTCTAAGCATATGTCTCCTCCACTATAATCTTTGTAATCTCAACTTGTTTAGCAACTAGTGGTTATGTACCCACATGTGGTTCTACAATTCGGACCTCCTTTTCCACGAACTTAATTTTTGGTTCTATTTCCATGGGATGTATCTTGGATACCTTTTTTTCTGTTGTTGGAATAGTTTCCACCTATTCTTATTCTTGAATTATCTATGGTTTTTTCTCTTCTTGGCCCCCCCTTATGAAGTCTTGTGGTTTTTTAATCTATATTTCCTTCTCTTGAGCTATTTTTTCTATGAGGTTTTGTGGTTTCTCATTTTATATTTCCTCCTCTTAAATTTTCTGCTAGGCCATGCATTAGCCTCCTCATCCTTGTTTAATGCCTCTATGGTTACCTAGACTTCAACCTTTTGTTTCAACTTTTATAGTTTTGTAGCATGTGATTTCATTTGTGTTGTGCTAACCTTCAACTCCTTATTTTCATCCTGCAGTTTCTATATGAGCACTTTAATCTTTTGTTCATGAAATGAGATTTGAGTCATACAATTGCAATAATTCAAATGTAACCCTAACCAACAAGGTATGAAAATGAAAATGTCAAAAAAAAGAAATAATTAAAAATATTATTGGAGGAGGTGATACTAAGAGGTGTAAATTGAAAGACACACAAAAGGACTTATGAATACCATTGGGTGCATGTTTGTGAACATTTGTTCTAACGGTTGGTGTGAACCATTGACATAAAAAACTTATGAAATATTTTTTTTAAATGATATATCCTACAATGAAATGTTAATGAAACTTATCCTCCTATGATGTAGACAAATCTCCCTATAGTTGGTGCCAACTATAAGGTGTTGGGGCTTTACTAGCAACAAAACACACGAAAAAAATGTTTCAACCAATTAATGAAATTCTTTCAATGCCGACTATGAGGTATTGGGGCTATGAAGTCCACCAAAGAAGAAAATTGGAACTTAGATTGAACTATTACAATGTAAGGTTCAACACTTTCAAAAGAAAACTTTCAATTTTGATGAAGCCTATAATTAATGTCGGCCATAGGGGGAGGGAAGAAAATTAATTGAATTGAATAAAATTTACCAGTTGTAGTTCAATTACTAACACTTTAAAGTGACATCCAATTGTTTTCAAATCTTACATTATTCACTATTCCTTTCCAATGGTTGTCACAACCCTAACATTGAATTTGCAATTAAATGTGGAGTACAAAGGCCCATGAGGCCAAGAGAGTGTGTTTAGGTGTGAAACACACTCTCACAAATGGGGGAGAATGCAAGGGATGGAGCCCAATGACTCCCAAGTGCATTTCCATTTTTGGAGTTACACTTGTGTGAGATTTACGAATGTTCAAAGCTTTGGTTGGAAAGGAAAAAAACACCAAATTATTTTGACAATCCCAGTAAACTAGCATGAGTTCACACACTACTAGAAATTTTGTCTTTTGCAACTTGTTTTATGCAACTAAAAAATCTCACATGCAACTATTTTGGAGTTGCATGCGACATTTTTTAGTTGCATAAAACAAGTTGCAAAAGACAAAATTTCTAGTAGTGACATTGTCAAATTGAAAAAATAAAATTAAAATAATTAATCTTAAATGATAGAGCTAAGGAAACATTGATCCACCTTTACAAGCTTGCCTTATCAATTGCTCAATTATCGTAGATCTGAATATGAATGGCCACAGACATGTTGATTTCAATATTCTGTGCATTATGTCTACAAAATGATTCTACTCTCCCCTTACCCCCCCCACT
>Ga0116227_10009895_pt1 | contig 17009 bp, 15 predicted proteins | sample S1TSphgellanicum_FD_89693 | JGI IMG/M metagenome (GOLD analysis project Ga0116227, IMG submission 89693) | Host-associated microbial communities from peat moss isolated from Minnesota, USA - S1T2_Fb - Sphagnum magellanicum MG | ecosystem: Host-associated > Plants > Peat moss > Unclassified...
AATTTAATTATGTCTTTTACACAAAAAAAAACAAAAAAAAAAAAAAAAAAAACCCACCCCCCCCCCCCCACAAAGTTGTTTTTAGGCAATAAGAGATACCAAGAAAGACATTGAAAACGACAACAGCTGTGCAAAGTAGGTCACTAATAAGGAACGATACGGGTGTCAAAAAAAATCATGTTTAGAACCAATGGAAGTGAAAATTATTTCATGATAATACAATCATAGATTCGCAATGTTTGTTAATTAATTATATTTTTGTTTCAAAATCAGTCAATTTTTAATATATTAATATTTTGACCTTATGTCAATCGATCGTCACTGATAGTACGAAGCGTATCGTCACTGGTAGTACGAAGCATATTTTGCAACAGGCTAGATCGGAAGTTTCTCTAGAGGCGCGCGAGAAGTTACCACTGATCTCTCATCTCGAAGTTCCTTGTATACAAATTGGCGAAGAAGCTTACCACACTTTTTGGTATGCAATAAATCTCTCTTCAAAATCTCATCTTCACAAGTAGAGAACTTCGCTCCAGGTATGCATGTCATGGTTGTACTCGCACCTCTCCGGAGTCTCATTATGTGATCGATTTGCATGTGTAATTTCTGAGGATTTTTCAGAGTTTTTGGGAGTTTAGCTCGTCTTTCCTGGGTCCAGTTTGATCCGACTGATCGGGAAGATTTCGGTTTTATTGGCTTTGGGGGATCTGACTTCTAATCTGGGTATCAATTGTAGGTTTGTAATCGGATATGGCAGAAGAAGTAAATTGGTCCAAGGCACAGCAGCCAGTTGCTGATGAGGAAGAGTTGATGGCAAATCGAGCAGTGTTGCATCCTCTGATCCTGGGGTTTGAAAGTTCATTTGTGTTAAGAACTGCTGTTATGCTGGAACTTCCAGATATCATTGCCAGAGCAGGTCCAGATGAAACTCTCACCGTGAAGCAAATAGCTGCACAGTTGAAGAGCGAATCTGTCAACGAGTTTGGACTGCAACGTGTTTTAACCGCTTTAGTCAATTGGAAGCTCTTCAGATGCACCAAACCCGATCTGATGTCGGAGATGCAGTACGGATTGACACCAATTTCCAAGCTACTAGTAACAGAGAACAACCCCTATAACCAGGCACCTGCGGTGCTATTTCACACTGACCCGGCAATTCTTGCTCTTTGGCAACAACTTCACCGCTACGTTCTGTACGGTGAAACGCCGTTCAATCTACATATGGAAAGGTAGTGCAGCTATGTCTCTTGAGTGCTAACCATACATTTTCATCTCCACGCCAGGCATTTTCTGCTCAGATGTGTTTTTCTTGCAAGCAATTTAGCACTTTACCAGCTGTTTGTCATTTTTTGTTAAAAGAATTTACTTAGGATTTTCTGTGGAATGTGCTCTGGCAATCTGCAACCATTCGTAGCCGGTTCTGGTTGTGAATCAGTCCCGCTTTGGATCCAGTTCTTAATGGGAATTCTTACCCGCCATAGGGTGTAACCCCCACAACACTTGTTTTACTTATGTGCTACTTTGTAATGGGTATGTGACATGCTCCTCATGGTTGGCTCTTTGGGGTTAATCAGGATATTTGGCAGTGTTTCAAAGACAATCCTGAACTCAGCAAGTGTTTCAACGCTTGTATGGCATCAGCCACTCCAATTGACTTGACTGTTGTGAGGAAATATAAAGGGTTGAAAGACATCAAAACTCTTGTGGATGTGGGTGGTGGCATTGGGAAAGCCCTTAAAACCATCATTTCCTCTTATCCCCACATTCATGGGATCAATTATGATCTTCCTCATGTCATTGCCGATGCACCCACCATGCCTGGTAACAGAGATTTCTTTTGTGCTAAGTTGGGTTTTGTGCATCTTACAGCAAAAGAAAGTGATGATTTCTGAATATTCTGTCACAATTTTTCAACAAGAATAGATGAGAAGCGTACTCATTGAATGGGTGGTTAGAAAACTATGTGAGCTCTTCAACTAAGGTACACAGGCTTTGTGTGTTGATCAGGAATTGAGCATGTGGGTGGAAGTATGTTTGAAAGTGTACCAAGTGGTGATGCCATCTTCATAAAGGTATGATGAAAAAACCCTTTTTGCAGAAGTCAAAATTCCAATGAAAGGAAATTTCTTTCCTTGGGATGTTGTATATTGCTTGCTGCTATGAAAATCTTTAGTTTTGTGTTTACTCCCAAGTTAAAGTTTTCATTACTGAAGATCCATCCACTGAAGGTTCCAGCTCTACACCCCTAAGGCCAGAAAATCTGAGAAGGTTTATGATTGGTGCCCAGACCCAAGCTTCCTGTAATTAGTCCATCTATTCAACCTCTGTAGATCCCAGAAGTACTTTCAGTAATCCTAGTTTGGTTCTTGACAAGTCAGTTTTGTTTCTACATTAGAACATATCAGAGCTTGACATTGGAACTTTATATGTGGGAGGTGGAGATGGTACATTGATATGTCATGTCTTCTTTTGATGTGGATCTAGACTAATTGGTGTTGCAATGTTTTTTTACAATTATGTCATGTTTTGATACAGATCTAGACTAATTGGTGTTACAATATTTTTCATTATTAACAAGAATAAGAGACTTATTGTGTTTGTTCCCAACATTTTGAGTTGTTGTGGATGTAAACTTAGATGGTTGTTTGCATTGTGTTTTGCAGCGTGTTATGCATGACTGGAATGATGAAAACTGCCTTAAAATTTTGAATAACTGTCAGAAAGCACTTCCTGAGAAAGGGAAAGTATTGATTTGTGACTTGGTACTGCAACCAAGTGGTGGACTGCCTCAACTGATGGATATGGTGATGATGGTCATTACTGATGGTGGCATGGAAAGAACAGAAGAACAATGGAGGAAGCTGCTCACAACTGCCGGTTTCTCAACCATCAACTTTATTGAACTATTGCAGCAAGTATGGCTAATCGAAGCTGTCAAATAAAGCATGTGAACATATTTGCTGTCAAATAATGGTTTGTAGACAAGTGTGTTTTTTTAGTGTTTTTTACTGCTTTTGGGTGGCCATAAAATTGGCTACAAATGTTAAGTGGCAAAATACATGTAAACTCTTGATTTTTCCTCTGTGGAAATGATGAACTCTAATAATGTCAACAAGCTGCAATAAGAGCAATGGGCCTATACATGAAGATGTGCATCCATCCTGGGTTTAACATTACATTGGTGATTATAAATTTATTGCTCAAACATGGTGTTGATTTCAGTAGCCTTCACCTTCTCAAATCACAACTTTAGTGGAGATAGATTGCCATTTCTAGTCTTGTGAATCAAGACTGTGATTGAAGAAGAGAAAAATATAAGGTCCTGCTTCTGATGGGTACCAATGAGCAAAGAAGATGATGTCTAGAAAACTCACTTCACCTCATCAGCAAGAAGCAGAAACCAACCACAAAGTCAGATGAAATCTCCTGCAACCTATAGAAGATGCTATCAAGCTGTGAAGGATTCTCATTAAAAGCGGTAGGTTCTGTTCAAATCAATTTTGGACATCATGCAGGTGAAGTACACTGAAAAAATTCCGATTGTATCATGTGGATGTTATGTGAATATATGTGAATATTCTTCCTAGAAAAGTAGTACCACTAAGTGTGAAGAGAAGTGAGAAGATCCATGTCCAGGACATTAAATCAGCAATGGGTTCTTATTGCAGACATTACAAAACTACCGTCTGCTTCTTTTTCGTGACTAGGGTAGAGAGGCCAGTCATAGAACACTTAAACGCTCAGAGGACATTTGGCATCACATTTGGAGTCAATTGGGTTTAGGGTTTGAAGATGAGATGTAGGGGTTTAATGGGCGCATTTGTTGCCCTTGAGAACATTTGATCTGGTCAAGAGACAGTCAAGATGTGGCCTTCCAAAGTCGAAGGTGTCATTGAAAAAAAAAACACCATGACCAATTATCCCCCTACTTTGGTTTGCAAGCAATTGTTTCCCTATCAACAAACAAAAAAAAATCTTACACATGTCCAACATCCATTCTATTAGTACAACATTGATAGACCAATCCCCAAAAGGTGTATTTGAAAAAAACGTTCATTTTCATTCGATGGACGAGATGCAAAAATGTACATGGGCACTCAAATCTACAATAATACAAAACATAGTGCCCACTAAACCCGAAATGTGCCAGGGTAGAAGCACGCTTAGGTGACTCAAATGTGGTGTTTGGGAGTCCACAATTCAGATTGACTAAGCTATTTTTTTTAAAAATAAAGTGCCTTAAACAAGATAGTCAACATGTCAATTTGACCACTTTTTCAGGGCCAGATGTAAACACAACACAAGTTTTTTTTCAAATTTTAGCCTATGCGCATGTAGAATTTGCATGAAGACTCAACTTAGCATTGTTTTTGTCAAAGTTCTCTTTCTTTTTTGATTTGGACATGATGGTTTTGACCTCTTTTGTACCATTCATGTTGAAACATGCAAAGCCAACTTGCATTGTATGATTATGGTCCTAGCTCAAATGTCTCAAGCAAATGGAAGCAAATTGAACAAGCAATTGCAAGGTCAAGGTTTTAATAGACCAAGCAATGGCAAGAGGTTTAGGGTCAAACAAGAAGGAAGCAAGTTTAAAGGTTCTACATGTGTCAACCCTTTGTATGGGAAAGTCCCCCACATTATTGCACAAGGTGCTGAGTTTATCAATCCAAGTCACTTTGCTGAGGTCTACAACCTTAACCATCAAGGACAATGCCCAAAAACTTTGAAGGTTCTGAAAGATTTAGAAGAATCGAAGGTTGAAGCCCTTTTTGGTGAGCTTGTCAATAAAAATGGTTACAAGTACATGCAGTGTGGTGATCCTTAGTTGATCGCTTGTATAGAGAACCTATGGATGGTTCTTCATAAAAAAAACATGGATGCCAAGTTCACACTTAATTCCCATTGCCATGGCCAGAGGTATAGTTTACAAGAAGAAGGGGAGTCATGTCATGAATTGGGCTTAGTTTGCAACCTGGATGAGAAAAAAAAATAGGTTCATAGATTATTAGTGAAGACAAAAAATTTAGGTTTAGAACAAGAAGGCCTTAGCCTTGATGAGGAGGAAGGAAATTTTGATGATGAGGGGGAGCCAATGGATGACATTAAGGTTGCAATTGCTCCAATAAAACCTGAGCCAACAATGAACATTAGTCAATTGTTGGAGTACTACATTTCAAGCTGAAGTCAATTGCCAAAAGCAGAATGGGAGTTAAACAAGTTGTTGCAATGCAACTTGAGGTTAACAAGGACCTCATGTGTCGTAAGACACAATTAGATGACTAGAAATACCATTTGCAAGTGGTGAAGGATTCTTTGTCAAAATTGTTATTACACCTTCAAGATTTGAAGGCAAACATAGAGAAGTAAAAAGCAGAATGGGACTCTATCCAAGATGGCTACTTGAATGATGTTGTACTAGCACCTTTAGAAGTTGCACTTACCAAGGGAGCACACCTCACATCTTCTGAGAGAAAAACCTCTAAGGTGTTCATAGCCCTAAAAAAATTGGAATATGAGGAGTTTCATATCGCCAAGAAGGCAAAGGTGCAAAGAAATGTATGTAATGAATTTGAAATAATGGTTGTTGAAGGTGAAGCTAACTATGCAACTTCCTTAGAAAAGAGTCTAACATTAGCTAAAGAAGTCGATTGGGCAAGATCAAAATTTGATAGTCTACAACAACAACAAACTGCCTTAGAAACACATCATAATGCGATCAAGCATGGATTAGGAGGTTTTTCTGTCCACCCAAAACCTCTTTTCTTTTTTTGAGGTGGCTTAGATTCAAATGACCCAAATTCAACATGGGGGATGGAGTTTTGTATTGTTACATCATGTGCATTTTGTGGTAGAAAATTTTCACTTGTATGGGATTGTCAATTGGTGTATTGTCTACATATGTATCATTCTTGGTGTGATGTGGCACACTTTTATGTTCCCACCAAGTGTTTGATGACAGATTGAAATTAGGATATTCACTCAAACTAGTGGGCAAGTTCTGGGATTTCAAAACCTTGGGAGAAGTCATAGTTATGACATTCTTGGTGCGAGAATGTTATGGAAGCCCAAAGAAGCAAGAATTTTAAAGAATTTTATAGATCAACCAGTGTAATTTGGTAAACATTCGTGGGTAAAGAATGTTATGACAAGGTGCTAAATGAAGAATTTTAAAGAATTTTAATGTGCAAAATGAAGAATGTCATCACTAGGGGAGAAGTTGGATGATCATGGTGCACATATTCGAAAAAATAGTAGTCCATTTTATGATGAGCTGAAGTGCAACAAGATTGACACCAAAGGCAAGTTTAAAGCTTCAAATTCTTATCTCATTTTACATTCATTTCTCTTTGTTTGTTTTGAATTTGTTGTAAGCTCCAAGTGTGGTTTATGTCTTGTAAAGAAATAGGATGCATTTGGGTGGAAGTCACATGTGTTTGTGCCCATCTTATGGACTATGGTTAATGGTGCTTTAAACTTGAAATCCAAAATGTTTGTTTACAAAATCGGATTGAGGCATTAAGGTGGTGAAAATTCTACACTGTGGTACATTGAATGTTACTCTAATATCGGAGTTTGTTGTAAGATTGTAAGACAATTGAACAATTTGGTACTTCTATGACCTTCAACTTCTTGCATCTTTGTATTATAAAGGTTGACATAGTATTTTTGTGGATAAACTTATAGATTCTATAGACTTTGTGTACATCAAGTCCACAAAGGTTTTTTGCAATGGAATTATTTAGACTTATAATAATTAGCCATGATTAATTTGTGTACATGTAGTCCATTGCTTAGGTCTAGCTTTGTCTGTAATTACTATGATGGAATCCAAGTCCATCACTTCCCTAGTCTATTCCTACATATTGTCCATTCTATGAACATCTGTGGACAATGTGTATATCAAGTTCATTCTATGGACACCATCAGACTATGTGTATCTTTGTAGTGGATTATTTGGACTCAAAGTAGTTAGTGATGATGGACTTGTGTACTTTGAGTCCATTGGTCAAGTCTAACCTTGTACATTGATTACTTTGATGGAGTTCAAATCCATTAGTCCTCTTATTTCTTCTGACATATCCAACACCTTTATGTACTTCACGGTCTACTCATGTGTCTAATATGCTTGAAATATTGTCTAATAAGTTTCATGAATGCAAATTGTAGGTTGTTAGTGAAGTATTATGTAACTAATCCATGATTGTGGACTAATTTGTTGAATGCAGGTTGGAAAGTACTATTTGTACACTTGTGTAGTATAATGTACTCTACAATAATCTTTTGTGAATTGCAGAATCTTATATCTAATCCACATGGTCCTATGTTCAAAATTGTGCATAATTTGAAAGACTTTATTGTCCTTTATGATTTGCAATTTGTTAAATACTAACTACTAAATGTGTGTGATGCTTATGGATTAGTAGTTGCAAAACCTTGAAAAAGTCTTTTGGAGACAAACATAAGCTTTTCCATTCCACTTATGCGACAAAACCATGTGAATCTTAGTGTTGGAAATGTTCATTGGTTAACACTAGAATGACAAGCTATTGCAAAACAACTATGTGATGGAGAGGTTTCATCACCAAAATGTGTACATGTTGGAAAGCCAAGTCATGGCTCTCAACCACCTCCATCTCCCTTACAACCAAATGTGGTTGCAAAAAAAAATGTCCAAGTGGGCTCAAAAGGTGTTAATAAAAAAGGCATTAGCATTTGAAAAACATGGTAATTTTTTTGGAGCTTAATTAATGAAACCCATTCAAGAGAAGAAGGTGACCCACAAGGGCCTGTTTTAATGGATGAGCCTGGAAATGCAAATGTAGAAGAAGCTACAAATAACTCTGCAAAAGAACAACTAGTCTCAAATGCACCAAGTTTTGGTATCAAAGAACCAAAGGCATCAAAACGAGGAAGAAAAGTTGTTAAACCTTTGGCTAAGTGGGTTTCTACAACAAAGACTACTAGGCAAGCTTTGAAAGCAACTCAAGGCACTAAAAAGGGTTTTGATAAGGTTCAGAAGCAACATGGCAAGTGCAAATGATGATGGTTTTTTTTTTGGGGAATCGGCTTGTAAAATGTATGTGTTTTGTGTACTTAAACACATAACAGCATATGCATAGTACTATCTAGTTATGGGTTCATGAAACTTCATTTTGGTAACAAGTATATAAACTAATCAATAGAAAATTAATCTCTAATAGGGTTTAAATGTTAATGAAGTCTTTGTGATAACCAAAGAGTATGCAAAATTTTATGGGTAGACTTCTTTCTAGAATCATGTTTTTTTTTGTTGGGTAGGGGACCAAGGTGATTATAATACAATATTTTTGGTCAAATGAATACAATTTGGTTTAGGTATATTCATTGAATGATTTCAATGCTTGAGGCTTTTACACAATGTTGTTCCAATTTGAAAGTGTAATTGTTTAATCATGTGAAATGTTGCAAAAGTTGACTTCACAAGTGCTAAATTTAAGGCATATCAATGTAATCATGTTGATTTTTGGTATTGTTGTCCATAGATTGGTGCCCAATTATGTTACAACATTGTGTGCATGGTATTAATGTACTAACATGGAGTTGTATGTAATAGAAGGTAGCATGATTGCCATTTTACCTGCACTTGGGGGATTGTCCAAAGTAGAAATGGTTAAGGAATCAACTAAATACCGAAACATTTATAATGGAGGTTAGTCACTTTATTATGATTAGGTACACAAAGTCAATTAGCTACTACCCTCTAGTAATGTGCCATGATCTTTGCATGATCAACAATGTCACCTTTTGCTTTTACAGCATAATGCTATAGCTGGTTAGTACATCATGACAATTATTGAAGAACTCTAATATGACTTCTTAATCTTTAATTTTTCCAAACATGATGAAAGAATAAATGCAAGAAGTTTTATGGTGTTGCCCAAATTGTATTTTAACAGACTTTTCTTCATTTCACAAATTAAGGAGAAAAAGTGCCTTGAAGGTCAAACATTGGAGCTTGGTTTAGTCCTTGTGGAATATCAAAGTACATCCTTGATCATGGTGAATCTATAAAGAACTTTCAAATGTTTAATGAATTTTAGAGAAGCTCGCCATTGTACAAGGAATTTAAAGGGTGTGTTGTTAATTCAAGGCTTTTAGAGCTCTAAAATTCTTTTATTTGTAAATATGTGCGGAACTGCCATGTTTAATGCTTGAGATTCAATAAAGATGTGTGAAGTGGCAAGCAATTCAAGTTCACAGTCCATGGCTTTGGCAAAAGTTGGAAGTTTTGCTTGCGAAAGTTTTCATTGCTTTTCACTAACTCTATCACAAGTCCACAATGCTTTGGGCTTAGTGTCTAGCCTTGATGGCAAGTCTCGGATCCTTCTCTACCTCATCTTGTACCACATCTTGGTGGTATTATTTGTACCTTGGATCATCAATATAGAACCACCTTCACTACAACAACATTGGGTGGTTATACAATCCAAGTTTAGACATTGTGCTTGTATCCTCTTTGTTTGCTTGCTTGCAAAGTTCTTTAATTCTTTGATTCAACATAACAGTTGCAAATGTTGTGTGTGGAAAAAGTAAAACATGATTCTTGTCTTTCCAAAAGAAAAACATGATGGGGTGTACATTTGTAGCAAAAGTTTGAAGTATTTGTGATGTGCATTGCTTGATTAGTTCTTTAAGGAAAAATGTTTGAAAATGTGTGCAGGTTGTTTGCAAGTTAAAAATACACTATAAGCAATACAACAACCAAGCATGATCTTTTACTAACCAATATCACTTTCATCTTCATATGAGATGTTTTTGTCTTGCTCTTTCCATTGATATTTATTTTGATGATAAATATTTATACACACAAGTAATGGAAAATAATGCCACCATAATGACTATGATATAATAGTAGGGGGAAGGAGAAAATTTGACACATAACTATGCCATCTGCATCTCCAACCTTGTGGAGCATGATCTTCCTGAACATGGAAACACTAAAAATGTGTTAACACCTTCTTGAATGAACTCTCTAGAATGCAGATATGATCAAATGGATGTTCAAGATAGGGTAGGAGACCACACAAAATGTGGTGCAAAGTTATTTTTATTAGAACTTATATTTCATTTTGCTGAATTGGAAACCTAGTTTGTCGATCTCGGGTCATTTAATGGATGCACCTGTTTTTACAATTTCTAAACTTCCTAGGTGGAAATGGCCATACATAAATGAGGTGCACTTTGTGTCAAAATCTTCACCTATTCAAGCTCATTACTTTCTATTATTAAATGAATATGAACAAGTTGTTGAACATGTTTACCTCACAGTAGTTATGTGACAAACAAATAACAGAATTGTATGAACAACATTTCCAAAAAGGTAGTTGTGATAGGAATTGTGATAGAACAACATACTAGGAAAGGGGGGTGAAGCAACAACTTGAAATACTCTACAATTTGTATGCATTATTGAATCTTCATCAAAACACATTTTAGTGATTTTTTAACAATTAGATATTTGACAGGTACCTAGGTATTCCATGCTAAGGATCAACATAATGCATTATTTAGTTGTGTAAATAACTTCAATCCATCATGTATATCTCAAATTTGTCAATGTATGTTGCATGCATCTTGTCGATGAAATGTAATGTTGAGCAACAATGAGAAATGACTTGAGTGCAACATCAATAGCTACACCACATTTAAAGGACTACTGAATTGACATCTGATGCACCACAAAGCCCATGACACACATGGATGGAGATGAATTGCACGTTCAATGAAACTAATAACATATTGTGTGGATCCTAATTTTGTAGGTATGTCCAAATGTTGTTGCATTGGTTGATGTTTTTAATCACACTAATGATTACTTCAGTTCAACCTTGGGTTGGTATGATGGGGATGTGTATACCCATTTGTACAAAGATGTAGGCAAATGGAAAGGACCTTCTAAATGAGTTTGTTGTCATAGTAGGCTATCATGAGTACTTGAGGCTAGTTCTCACACAACAACTATTGGACCCTACTTTGAAGCTCTAAGCAACCATCCATAATCTTATCTTGGTTTAATTTAATTTGATGGTGAATAAATGCATCATTTTTTTGAGTTGTGAAATCTTTTGGGTAAATTATGTATTTGGAGTGAATGGTTATCTTTGGTCTTAAACCTAGCAGTATTAAAATGTGAAAATCCTTTGTGAAGCCCAATAATAGCCAAGACATTGTGAGGCTATGTTATAGAATTCCCAAGGTGATCAAAGGTTTAGAAAACTTTTGATCAGTTTGCATTCATTATTTCATGAACCTAAAATCAAGTGTCATTGCTTTCCATTGGTCATCATTTTCCTACGTGTTCCATCTTTGTCATTCCTGTCACTACTGCCTTTTCCAAATTTCCTTCATTGATACAAGATTTTACCATGGTCTTGTGACCAAGAATGACTAGTTGTTAAGAAGCTAAGTCCTAAAAGTCTAAAGTCCTAGATCTTTGAATAGTTTTTACTTCCTCCAAATTCCACATCCTATGTCAATCTTGCAAAGTTGTGGGGAGGTCCTAACACAATGAAAACATTGTTAATGTTCATTACATGGAGGTTGACTACATTACTAATTTTATTATGATTAAGAATTTATCTTCTACCTTCACTTGTCGTGACGTGTAGTGTCATGATGTTCGGTGTCGTAAGGGTGTAAATCCATAGTAAATTCTATTGAACAAAAAGACTAGTCAAAGGTAAAAACTAATCAACCAAAAAGATATGCACGCACACATATATACAATGCACAAAAAGAGACTGAAATGAAATTCTCATGTACCCCCCCCAAGACTTAAGCCAGGAAAAGCGTGGCATGGTCTGAGTAAAAATCAAGGTGCTACAGGAGAACATGATGAACAGTACCAAATGCCGACGGGAACTTGAGTGAGCTTCGGCTTGAGGCAGAATAGATGGTATTCGCCATTATAATTATCACAAAGCAACATCTGATCAACATCATCTGTCCTTTAACATACCTGACATGGACAATCAAGTGGAGGAATCCAAATTGATGTGATGATGGTAGGATCCAAGTTCAGCAGATGGCAGGGTGCATAGTTTTTGGAGTGATCCCGAATTGTGCGTCCGTCAGCTCCTTACAACTCCAACACACTTGGAGGCCTAATCGCCTTAATCCTCAAGATAGTGCGACCGGAAGAAGTGTCTAGAGTATCATTAGGTTGCCGCTAGAGATACACAAAGTCACTAACATCAAATTGTCTCACCTTAGGTTTGTAACTACCACTTCGTGTGTGTGCATACCATAAGGTGTCTTGATGTTGTGCAATTGACAAGTTCTCCATGGCCATGGGCATAACCCTCTTGAATAGAATAGCCCTCTCTGGGATGACCCTAGCCCAAATGGCTAGGGAGTCCAAGTCCACAACCTAATCCATTTGAGTAATAATGGAAGAGGGTGGAATGGGATGTTTCCCAAAAAGTAGAAAGTAAGGAGCAAAATGTGACAAAGAGGCATGTTTGGACATCTTGTAACCCATGGCGATGTAAGGTAGAGCTAGGTCCCAATCCTTTTTGTTCCAAGTGAAGCAAATCTTTTGAAGTTCCTTCTTGCATGTCTGAACCATCCTCTTTGCAAGGCCATCAACTTGGGGATGATCCTTTGAAATCCAGTGATGGTCAATGAGAGCATGATCAAATAGGTCTTGGAATTTTCCTTTAAATTCTGATCCTTGATCAGTAAGGCACTCAACACAAGCCCCAAACCTACTTAAAACTTGTTGTAAGAAAGCATGGCTGGTGTTGTGTGATGATTTGTCTAGTAACGTAACAAGTTCGACCCACTTTGAAAAATGCTCAATCATAATCATGATGTAAACATTACTCCTAGAGGTTTGTGTTAACTCTCTAGCTAAATCACATGACCAGCAATAAAACATGTCTTGAATAGGGAGTGGAGAAAGCATGAGCTATTAAATATAGAAGGAAGTTTTCACTCTATCACATTGTTCACACCTAGCAATGACATTTCAGACTTGAACACACATACCTCTCCAATGATAATGAGGAGCGAGAAGGCTATAAGTACACTTAACTCCAAAATGTCCAAACTTTGAGTGTACTTTCTAAATAAGACCAAGTCGTTCATGTGGTGGAGGAACCACTTTGTCGCCTTGTGGTAAGCATCGGACGAGGTGATTGTCCATCCATGAGTAGCGTTTGGACCACTATTGTATGCAATCTCGATGACTTGATGTAACTTGCCAAGGGTATTCCCCATGCTAAAGAAACCTTAAAGTGTCCAAGTCCTCCCATATATCCACAATGGGATGCTTAATTAGGTTACATTACAATAGTGCAAGATAACTAGATGCATAAGATATGTGTATTGCTGGAATCTGGTCGAAGTCTTGCCTGGTTTCTGAGAAATCTTCAGAAGTAGTGAGGGGTCTTCACGACATGGTATCTGTGTTCTGATGTGTAATACCAAGTCAATGAATAACCTTGAACTCATACTCCTGAAGTATAAGCACCCAACGAGCTAACTTACCAGTAAGTTTGTCGTTGGTCATCAACCACTTGATAGGCTGGTGGTTGATATACAAAGTGAACTTAGTGCCATCATGATAAGGCTTGAAATGTATGACGGCCCATACAACAACAAGACACTCCCCCTCGTATGAAAAGTAGTTGCTTTCAACCTTATTGTTGCTTCGAGATGCATAGGTGATAACATATTCCTTGCCTTCCTCATCAAGTTGGCCAAGAATAACACCAATACCAAGAGCACTCCAGCTAGTGTGTAGAATGAAGACCTTGCTAAAATTATGTCTTTTAAGAATGGGGAACTCTGAAAGTTTTTCCTTGAGTGTGTTGAATGCTTTCTAAGCCTCTTCACTCCATGTCCAGGCGACATCCTTCTTTAACAATGCATAGAGAGGATGAGCAATAATACTGAAGTCTTAGACATAAATCTTAATTACATAGTTCGATGAAGCTCCTCAAAGTGTGAACATCAATAAGATTGGGCATTTCCAAAATGGCTACTATTTTGGCCCAATGAGCCATAATATCATTTGGCAAAATTTTATGTCCAAGGAAGACTACTGAGGTGACAACAAACTCACACTTTTTAGGATGAATCTTCATTTTGACTTCGTGAAGCCTCTTGAATAACTCTTCAAGATGAGCCAAGTGTTGCAAGAATCCCTTGTTATGCACTAAGGCGTCATCTATGTAACATTTCAAGAAATTCGCCCTTTCAAGAACCTGGTCCATGACTCGTTGAAAGAAGACAGGTGAATTCTTCAAACCAAAAGGTATCACAAGCCATTCCCACAACTTGTTACTTCCATGGAATGTCATTTTCTTGCGATCCTTCGCAGTGAGCACAATTTGGTTTAAGCCTTGCCTTAGATCCACAATTGTGAAGATGTTTGAGTCTCCAATGCTATCAAATAGTTCTTCATGGATAGCCATGGGGTACTTGTCCTGAGGTGTAACCAGGTTCAAAGGCCTATAATCCCCACACATCCTTTTTCCAGTCCATAATCTAGTTGAATTCTTCTTTGCTAGCATTACTATAGTGGCTGCGAAATCAAAACTTGATGGTTAAATGAGACCAGCCTCATAGAGCTCTTTGCATCTTTCATCTACTAGTTCCCACTTGTGCTTGATCAACCTATGCCTCCTCCGATAGATGGGTGTCTCATCTGTAAGGTCTATAGAAAACTACATGGTTTTACACCTACCTAAGTTTTTCATTGAGAATGCCAACACATTTTCATACTTAATTAGCAAGTATGTGACCCGGTCTTTCTCCTTCTTAGTGAACTAGTTCCCCATAATGAAAGGGTAGTTGGAAACACATGGAATGGAGTTGGAAAGTGTGTTTGAAAAACCTGGTGAATTGGGTTCTCCACTATCCAACTATGCAAATTCATAGAAGGTTGTAGTTGTTTCTTTAGAAACTTATGTACCTCCAAGTAAAACAACTTGAGTCGAATTACATGGTACCTCCTCCCCCCCAACATTAAAAGTGAAATGTAAAGTGCTAAAAATAAACAAGTGTACTTGGTCAAGGTGCCATGTAGTCACATCGCCAAAACTATAAGTTGATTGAATCAGTGTTGGTGTTGTGTACATTTTGAAAGAATACACAGGTTACCAACAACCATGTAAGGGAGTTCAGGTCCATGCCTTTCCCCAATAGAGCGTTACATTCCAATCTAATCACCTTAGTGTGACTACTAATTCCAGTTTGGAACCCCATAGCCCTTTCTCTTTCTTCTAGGCTTGGTTCATCCCAAGTGGCTAAAGCATGACAATACACCAGGCCTAGTCCATCTCCCTGAAAAATGTGTGCTCTTGGGAAGGAAACACAAGTGGGCCAAACACCTTTTAGTTTTCCTATTGTGTTCGTAGGAAACCAAGGAGGTTTCTCTTGCCTTGTAACTAATTGGCGGGAGCTCTGATCATCCAATATGTGTGAAACCTATAGGTTGGGGTCTCTGATGGTGTATCTTAAAGCCAATTGCAAAACTAAAAGTGGTACAAGGTTGATCCACCAATTACGCAGTTGGTGCACATAAGAACCACATTGTGCCGCATCGAGTAGGAGCGGCTCTCCAAGGTAATGTTTGACCAGCGTGCAGTGTTCCTGGACTTTTTCCCTCTAGTCAAGCTGAAAATGGGTGTTTTCAATTACATAACTAAGCTAGGAGAAATGGATTGAACCCAAGTGATCAATCGTACCATGTTCGTGAAGAGATTGGATCTTATGCCACACAAGCCTTCTCCAAATCCAGCCATTAAAAATCCTTGACACTCCCAACCTGAAATGAAGAGGTCCACGGGGCCAAGTAATTCCATATGATTTTTCTAAACTAGTTGTATGTTAGAGGGCAAGAAAATGAAATTGGCCTTCCATGCAGTGGTTGCAAACTGTTGTGGAAATTTGGCTATGAGTTCCATCAGTTTCGATGTCGCCACTTGCCTTGTAATAAGATCAATGTCTATGTAAAAATACCTCTGGACCACCATCCTTGACTATAGTAGGGCTTCGAAAACTTGTACCAATACCACAAAAAATCTGTAGTAATGTAATCCCCTCCTTAGGTGGTGTCCAAGTGATTAGTTGATGAAGTACTGGCTTAATTGGTTCACCATGGCCCCCCATGTTCTCAAAACTAGATAGAGTTTTGACCAAGGGCTCGTGGGCTGCTTTGAACCTTTGTAAAACTTTTGGTCTGTGTTAAATGTCAGTAGGAACCACCCTCAAGCTTTCAATAGCTTGGGCGTAAATTATCTCCTCTTCATCTCCCTCTATCCACTCATGGTTAGCTTGTTGGATGTAGGAAATAGTGTGTGCTTTTCCTTGAACATACAATGGTGAGCCATAGGACTATGGTTCCCATGTAAATCAAGGGGTATGTATCATAGGTGGTGGCCATCAGTCTCCAAATCCATTCGGTAGTACGCATGTTCGAACTAGTTGTCAATTGTGAAACCTAGTGGAAACAAGGCCTCTTGCTCAATGAGCACATCATAACTAGTGACATTGGTGACTAAATATCTGACCTATAGGCAAAACTCCTAATTTGTACCTTCATTGAAGTTAAGTGTAATCAAATATGAACTCTTCCTAAGTACCTCCTCTACACTCCCACTAGCAGTGCGAATCTACCACATCAATTTTCGTAGTTTGGAGTCGAGCATGCCCATCTTCTTAGTGAATTGAACTCCAAGAATCATTGGTTGGGCACTTGTATCAAGAAGTATCCTCTGGGGGTGTTTGTCTTCCCACCTGGATTGTTGATTCAATATTGTCAACAGTGGCAACTCCAGTGGCGATGGAAGTTCTTTCACCAAGCACCACCTTCGGAAATGAGTGAGAGATTTTGTCCTAGTGATGACATTCTTCATTTTGCACATTAAAATTCTTTAAAATTCTTCATTTAGCACCTTGTCATAACATTCTTTACCCGCGAATGTTTACCAAATTACATTGGTTGATCTATAAAATTC
>Ga0116227_10009896_pt1 | contig 17006 bp, 17 predicted proteins | sample S1TSphgellanicum_FD_89693 | JGI IMG/M metagenome (GOLD analysis project Ga0116227, IMG submission 89693) | Host-associated microbial communities from peat moss isolated from Minnesota, USA - S1T2_Fb - Sphagnum magellanicum MG | ecosystem: Host-associated > Plants > Peat moss > Unclassified...
TGGGCGGAACTGAGGACGCTGATAGTACAGAAGTATGGGGATGTTGATGCTGATGACATCAGGATGAAGTTGGATGCCATCAAGCAAGAACCTAGGGAGAGAGTTCAAAAGTATTTTGAACGTCTCGATAAATTGTTTCAAAAGGGCCGGCTACAAGACGCCAAGCAGAAGAGGAGATTCCTAGCGAGGTTGAGGCCAGAGATTCGGAAATTGTGTGTGGTGAGAACGTTTGCAGACATTGAAAAATTGGTTTGTGCTGCGACGGAAGTGGAGAGAGTTCTAGGCGAGCTCGGGGAGACTCCGTATGAACTTCTGAAAGAGGAACAAGAAGAGGAGTCCTTCTAGACCATCATGGAAAAACAGGTCACTGCTTTAAACAATACCCTCATCAATTTCTTCAAGGGGGCTGTGCCGAATCCAGAAGCATCGTCGTCTTCCACCGTGTTTAGAGGATGCCAAATCTGCAACGGAGGGGACCATATGGCCACCACATGTCCAAGGTTGAATGAAGCACGACCAAAATGTGCCAAGTGCAAAATGCGTCATAGGACAGAAAATTGTGGCATAAAATGTTCCTTCTGCTTAGGGTTGGGGCAATCTGAGGACCGGTGCTGGAAGAAGCCCAAGGATGGGAAATCGCAATCTGGAGCAACAAACTTCTTGGAGGTGTTGCTGAATGATGAGGCAGCGACCAAGTAACAACTTAACAAGCTGTGTGGTAATGAAAACCTGTTCTCTTATACCCGAGTGCCAAGGAGGAGAACTCCTGTCGAAGTGACACCAAAAAGGGTTAGGCTGATCCCTGAAGCTGCAAGGGAAGGTGCAGGCCGAGATACGTCAGTTAAATCCAAAATTCTTTCACACTTCATAAAGGGAAAGATTTCCCTCTCACCTATGGAGACCATTCTGATGATCCCTGTGGAACTGGAGCACCTTGAGAGTTTGGTGAAACTGGCAAGGAGAAAGAGGGATTCAGAAGCAACTGAGAATCAAATGTCAGTAGTTTCTACGATTCCGTCATTAAGGAAGATCTGCATCAACAAGACTCATCGAAGCAAGACTCTGCATTTGTCGGTGGAGATCAGCAACTATGTTGTAGAAGGTTTTGTGGATACTGGAGCTTCCATGTCTGTTATGGCTGCAGCTGTAGTTAGAGAGTTGGGCATGATGCATCTTGTTACAGGAACTGAAACCTACAAGACCGCATCGGGAGTGATCACTCAAGCCTTAGGAAGGATTGATGAGATACCAGTCAAGGTAGGAGGCGTACAGTGCGCCATGACCTTTATGGTTGTGGACACGGACAGTTACGACGTGCTTCTTGGACTGGACTTTTTGATGAAAATTGGAACAGTAGTGGGTGTGGAACGAGGTTTGCTACAAGTGAGACATGGTCCTGGGACCAATGTGGAGGTGTTGCCATTGACGGTGGTGAACTTGCTGCAGAGGATGAATTCGAGAGCTTTGGAGCAGGAGGCGTCGACCACCTGGAAAGACACACGCGTCGATCAAAATTCTGACTGGATGCCAGAACAGGTTCAGACAATTGTGACCAAGGAAAACGATGTATACACCTCGGATTCTGATGATGACACTGATAGCAGTGGATACTATGATTGGGAATCTAATCAGTTGAAGCAAATTGACTGTGAGGATGAATTTGAAGATGCTAATTTGGAAGAATTGGTGAACTTAGAAGGGCCACAAGAAATGCTACGACCGATGCTAAAAGAGCAAAGTGACGAGTTCATGGCGGAAGAGGTCATTGATTTAGATGATTACGCAGATTGGATCAGATGGGCCTCTGATGCAGAACAAAGCAGACAGGTTGTGTATGAATCCATAAAGGATTTACCTATCCCATTGCTGCTGCAACAACCCAACCCAGCCCACAATTCTTCGATTCCAGTGCTATTGCAGACTGTCCAGGTTAAAGATGGTAACCTTGATTGCAAACCCGTTGAGAAATTGGCATCTTCTAGCCATCAGGAAATGGACAATAGGTGGAGAGAAATCTGCCAGCGAATCAGGATAGACACCGAATTGGATGATGAAGGACGGCAGCAGATCTGGGGAATTCTGGAGCGGTACCAAGACGTCTTTGCTTGGAACAAGGGAGAACTTAGCTGTTGCACCATTGGAGAGCATTGTATAGATACGCAAGGACTCCCACCTTGCAGAGCATCTCCTGGTCAATTGTCTTACTAGGAGGAGGCTGAAGTAAAAAGGCAGATAGATGTTCTGGTAATTTTGGGTAAGATGAGGCCCAACAACTCTAAGTATGCCTATTGTGTAACGCTGCCAGTAAAGAAAGATGGGAGCAGGCGTTTATGTGGAGATTATCGACCACTCAACGCACAAACGCGTCAAGATTCATTTCCAATGGCACTCGTGGAGGATGTTATTGATCAACTGGGAAACTCATCATGGTTCACTGCCTTAGACCTGCAGTCGGGTTTTTGGCGAATTTAGATGGCTCTAGAAGACATAAAGAAGATCGCTTTAATTACTAAGACTGGATTGTATAACTTGACGGTTATGCCGTTTGGACTGAAGAATGCAACGAGTACATTCACACGAACCATGTCACAAGTCTTTAAGGACTTGGGTAGCAAATTTCTGAAGGTATTCGTTGATGACCTCCATGTACGCAGTGAGAGTTGGGGGGAGCATCTCCAACATCTGAATGCAATTCTCTACAAACTCAGGGAAGTAAATCTTAAACTAAACCCAAAAAAATGTTGTTTTACTGCTAAGTCCATCACATTTTTGGGCCATGTGGTAAGCAAGGAGGGCACCATGCCAGATCCTAGGAAGATCGAATCAATTCTGCATTTCCCAACACCGGAGATAGTCATAAGTGTCAGGTCGTTTTTAGGTCTGACAAGTTACTACTAAAAGTACATTCGAGGCTATTCGAAATTGGCGGGTTCTCTGTTTGAGTTAACAAGAAAGGATGTTGCATTTGTGTGGGATGTGGGTTGTCAACAGGCATACCAAGCATTGAAGGCAACGCTGGTGGACGTGCATGTGCTCACACGACCAGATTTCAGAAGAACATTTTGGTTGGATGTAAACTAATCGCCCAAGGGTGTTGGAGCTATATTGTCACAAAAAGAAGGCAGGTTTGAGAAGGTGGTAGCATATGCCTGCAGGAGCCTGACAAAGGCACAGAGGAAGTTCCACCCCATGGAAGGGGAATGTTACGCGCTGATCTGGGGTGTCATGCATTTCAAGCAATACTTGCACAAGAATCATTTCATTTTACGCACAGACCACAAGCCGATTGAATGGTTGGCTACTGTGTCAGATGCGAATGGCAGGAGAGGAAGGTGGGTAGACATGCTACAAGATTTTAGCTTCAAGATAATACACCGACCAAGACTCAGGCATACAAATGTCGATGCTTTGAGCAGGAATCCAGTTGGACTAGTTGCTGATGACGATGACTTCAGTGAAGAGATACAAGACATTGTGTCTCAACCCCACTTTGGGCAAAGTGAGGGAATGCAACTCCCACTCCCAAAAGTGGAGACTTGGAGTCCTCCGGGACTCCCAAAAACTCAGAAGACGATTTGAGGGGTCAAATCTCCTTGCCTTGATGCGTTCTTTATATCAATGGAAATTTCTTGAAGCGTAGATGTCCAAAATGGCCTCTCATTGCCCATTTGGACATTTGCAGCCCAAGTTATGGGCAGAAGAAGGGCCGGGAGTCAAACTGGCAGTTTGACTCCCGACCACCAAAAGTCAGGAATCGACCTCTTCCCGACGTCGCCTCAAGGAGTGCGACACGGCGTTGAAAAGCTCTCGACAAGAGCTACAACTTTGGTTTTGGACTCTTTCCAATCCGAGCTTGATGCGAGGAGCTGTGGCCGTCCAAAGTCCCGGGACTCCAACCCAGGACAATTTCGGGACTCCAACTTGGGAGTCTTGGGAAAAAAGGCCATTTGGATATAGCCTCGGCGGAAAGCTGCAGAGAATATTATATGGGGGAAGGTGGTGGCTTCCCCCGAGTCCGGGCCATGCTGAGTCAAGTAGTCCAAGTTGCTCGTGGCTTGTCCCAACGCCCAAGGGTGCTTTCGAATGTGAGCTAACCTTTTTGTGGTTGGTTTTGGATGCAGATTCGTGCTTGATCTTTTAATCCATCTTCCTAGTCTAATCCTGGGACTTCTAGCACGCCCTTGTACCCCCTCTTTAGTGCTAGAAGTCGGGAGCGCCCCTCAAGTCCCACTTTTCCGTAACTACACATAGTTGGACCCTCAAGTGGGTTCAACCCGGGACTTGTGAGTGTGTCACATTGCAAGTACTCAAACTAATGCATCTAAACGAGATGAAAAGTTTCTCTGTGTTCGGACAGGCAAGGAAAAGGAATGGCTCGATATCAGGAAAGGGGATAAAGAATTGGTACAACACCGTGCCTGTTGTTTCGGGATTAACCATTGTAGGTATGACGACAACCATCAGCTGTATGTAGTTGCCGTTATATCAGGAGAAGAGCAGCCCGAGGAGGTTGTTTCAGGTGAAGCAGAAGCTGCAGTTGGGGGTCTGTGCAGGACGATGGTGAGCGAATAGTGGTGAAGAGGAGGAAACCCCAGTACTTTGACAAACGGCAACAATTAGATCTGATTTTGGAGGCTCAGGAACTAGCTGAGTCTAGGGACCAAGAGTTGAGTCCTATCGAATCTGATGAGGAGGAGGACCAAGAAATGGATGCAAAGTGCATCGACATCTGGGAAGATGCAATCTGTTGGGATTATTGAAGAACGATGCACTGCCTGATTCAGTGGACCTTGAGGAGAGTAAGAGGGCTAGAAAGAGGGTGAATAATTACTGTTGGAAGGAGCAGAGGTTTTACTTCAAAGGGTTGCTCATACCCAAGCTAGAGGAAAGGATGTCCCGGGTAAGTCAAATGCATGAAGATCTGGGGCATTTCGGGGAACAAAGGATGTTGGCTAAGATTCGTTGAAAGTACTTCTGGCATCATCGAATTGAAGATGTTAAGGCGGTGGTCAGAAGCTGCCAATAGTGCCAGCTGGTGAGGAGCAAGGGTAGTATCCGCTCTGGGGATGAGCAATTGAAGAGCATTCCCATTTGTGACTTATTCCATAGAATTGCATTAGACACTGCAGGACCTTTGCCTGAAACCAAGTCAAGAAACAGGTACATTTTGGTGGCCATCGACCACTATTCCAAATGGTGCGAGGCAAAGGCGGTTGTTAACCATAGTGCTAAGACTGCATCTAGGTTCTTGGAGGACGACATCATCTACAAATATGGAGTACCCAGATTCATACTCACTAACAATGGTGGAGAATCGGCTGCAGAATTCAAGATGATATGCAAGGATTACGGAATCCAGCATTAGCACAGTGCACTTCAGTGGCCTCAATGCAATGGGATGGCAGAGCGCATGACTAAGACCATCAAGCATGGCATCACTGTTCTTGCTGCAACACCAGGCAATATGGATTGTTGGGACGACCATCTAGCTAAGATTCTGTTTGGGTATCGATGTGGGATCCAGGCTAGTATAAGGTTTTTACCCTTCATGATCCTAAATGGTCGCACACCACGTCTCAGGGCAGACAATTACCTCCACGCCCTGACTACTGTGACTGATGTTGGTGCATAGGTGGAGGTGACTGCAACATAATTTCTGCAAAAAATGGAGCTCATTGCAAGCATCCACAAAAACGTTTTGCTCAATGTGGAGCAAGCACAAAAGCAGCAAAGGAAGATTTATGCCACTCGGAAAGGTAAGCATCTGTTTGAGGGTCTGGTTGCAGGGGTGACGATGGTGAAGATGAAGAAACTAGGAAAGAGAAGAGCTTTATCTACAAGCTGGGAGGGTCCATATCAGTTCGTCGGGCATGCTGATGGGAAGAGAAACTTTGACTTTGAAAATGGCAGTCAACTATACATTGTCCAAGATGCTGATGGACATCAGTGGGAAAGGTCTCGTCGAAATCTCTAAATCTATCACATTCCACCAGACTAAGTGGGGCTGAGGGACTCAGCTTTTCAAAAACGAAGGGGTTACATATGTAACACGAAATTAAGTCACCACGCCAGTGTGAACACTTCCTGCTCTTGGAAGTTAAGTTTGCTTTGTTAGCCATTTCTTTTTTGTGGCGGCTGTCTCTCCATTACTATTGCATGGAAGTGCATGGGAAATCTCTCTCTGGGTGTGTGTGAGATGTTGTACAGGAAGGAATGAATGGCGGCTACTACTGAATGAGCATGGAGGCTGGTCATGCGTGGTAGAGGCGGCGCCAAATTATGGTGAGGAATGGAGCTCCAATTATGAGCTGAGGCGGTTTGGAGGTGCTGAAAAGATGAGCTATGGAGGGGGTCTTCAATTTTTCTGCATAATAGCCAGTAGAAGAGAGGAACATTGACTGTGGTTTAGGAGCTTAAAGGATGTATAGGCAGTAAAGGAGATCGGCTGGTTGTAAGCATTCTTGGTTGGTTACTGATTTTTTTCCACTGCGCCAATAGCTCAGCTAAGGAATTGCATTTTGTTTTCATGTGGCATTGTCTGAAAGAAGAATAGAATGAGATCCAAAGCAGAGATCTATTGAATGTGTTAGCATGGAAGCCCATGAGCACAAGCTGTGTGTGTGAACAAAAGTTTGTAGGGTGTTTGTAGGTGAATGCTCATGACTAGGAAGGAAAGATCAGAAGTGTAGTCAGAACCCCAGGAACATGCAGATCGTGTATAGATCCAGTAGGTAGCAGGGTGTTTGTTTAAGTTAAGCACTCTCCTTTTTTGGTTACACTTGTTTGTTGTAGACAATGCAAGATGTTTTTGTTGTTGTAAGTTTACAAATAATAATTCGAGCACTGTAAGTAAATTATATTGGATGTTGTTTTGTAGCCTAGGAGAGGGTTTCAAACTATGAGGATTAATTTTTAATCAATCCTTTTTAGCACATAGGTGGACTATCAAACACACTTTGAAATAACACTTGTAATATCCATCATTCACTTGATTTCCAACATGAAATTTTACATTCTTTTGAGATAGGATCACCCATGCACCTAAAGGCAAATCTTTATGTGAGAACTACACCTCAAGGGAGTTCATCACATGTGCCTAAAGATTCTCCCTTATGGGGATCACTTGCCAAAGACTATAAAGTTTACACAATGGTATTCACAATAATCTCCACACGATTTTATTTCTTCAAGGATTCCTATTCACTTCTATAAGTCTTTTGATCCAACTAACAACATGAAGTTATTGAATGTAAATTATGCCAAAAGCTCCAATCTCTATCCCTTATATACTTGAAGGAAAAAATGCATGAATAGTCAACGACATTCATCTACATCTATTCCCCATGTATCAAATCAATTGTCATGTATCACTTATAACTTTTCATCCTTCTATGGATAGGTTTCACATTATCTGGAATCTAGGATTTGGTCAAGTCTACATACTTGACCTCCCATTATTACTAACCCGAAATAGTTACCTATACTATTCATAACCAACCCTAAACCCTAGTCAAAACATTCTCCTAGAGGGCCCATGAGGTACATTATCTTATTCCCCATTTTTATCCATCCTATTATCCCATACTATTATTTGTAATTACTACTAATTATTTTGTTGTTACATTAATTCCGACACTTATTTTATTGTTACATCCTCGTAACAATGGCTTAAGTAGTATGGAAATGTTTAAGCTTGTCATGGTTGATCCTACCATACTCCTACCCATCAAGATGAACCAATTCATATGTGTTGTTAGAAAAGACCTTCATGACCATATATGGGCCAAACTGTTTTGGAAGGAACTTTTTGAAGGTCCTCCTATCATGGCGGTTGTCATACACCATGACCAAATCACCTTCTTGGAACTTCCGTGGCTTCACCTTCTTGTCAAAAATTATCTTTTGATGAACTTGGGCTAGTTCAATAGCTTGTTGTGCTCACAATTGGCTTTCTTCCAATTCCACCAATTCCAACAATCTTTCGTTTTGTGATTCCTCTACTCCCAATTGATGTCGTTGTGTTGTGCGAAATGTCATTACCTCATACTCAATGGGCAATCCTAATTCCACCCCATATGCAAGATGGAAAGAGGTGAAGCTAGCAGATGACTTGAACACGGAATTATACACCCACATTGCATGGTGTACTTGCTTATCCCAATTATGTAAATTCTTGCGTACTTCAACTTCCTTACTCAAGATGTTGCACAATACTTTGTTTGTGTGTTCCACCAACCCATTGGTGTTAGGCTTATAAATGGTGGTTGCTCTATGTTTGATGGACAACTTTTTCATCAATTTCTTAATGACCTCACTAATGAATTGCAATCCATTGTTTGAAATCATCTCGAGAGGTACCCCAAAACGTGTCATAATCCTCTCATAAACAAACCTTGCCATTTCTTGCTTTTTAGATGTTCTTAAAGGTCTTACTTCAACCCATTTTGTGAGGTAATTGTTGCCACCACTAAGAATTTGTTGCCTCGTGGGGTGATAGGAAGAAGCCCCATTAAGTCAATACCCCATTTTTCCAATGCTCCCAAGGGTGGAATTGGTTGTAAAGCACTAGTAGGAATAAGCCAAAATGTAACCACTTTGTTTGCGACTACATGCGAGTTATAGTCATTTGCAACTAGATTTGAGAATATTTACAACTACAAGATCAAATTTCAACTATTTTGGTCATTTTCACAACTATGACACAACTATTGGAAAAACATCATCCTATTGGTTGGATGGATTTTAGGTCTATTTTCATCCATGAATAGATTGATATGTCCCATTAGACGCAATAATCACCAAATTAGTTGCATTTTAAAGGTATTATATGACAACATAAGGGTGTATTTATGTATACTATATGTGTGTGTGTACACATTAAATATGCATATGTACGTATATTGTTCATATAATGAATCTCAAAATTGTGATTCAATTACGAAATTGTTCTTTGAATTTGAAATATGAATTAAAAAAATTGTTAGTTGTATTCAAAACTATATGCTGAAATGTAAAATTAAAATTCCAATTATGAAAATTTTATTTCAAAATTATAATTATGTTTAATTTTGAAATTTGCTATTGGAATGTTTTTTTAATTATTTATTTCAAAAAAGAACTTGAATCTGAAATTTAATATTGCAATTTTAGAAATAGTTATTGGGATTATTATTATTACTTGAATTTAACTAAAAAATATTTAAATCTCAAAAAGAAATTTCAATTCTAAATTGAAAAATTAGAAATTCTTTAAAAATATTTCAACTGAAAATTTATATTTCAATTCTGAAAACTCCTATTTAAAATTCTATAAAAAACTTATTTGAATTTGAAACTGGATATTTGAATCTGAAATTTGTTATTTCAATTGTTTAAAAAATTATTTGAATTTGAAAAAAATTATTTGAATGTGAAATTAATTATTTAAAATTTTAAAAAAATATTTGATCTAAAAATTGATATTTGAATTTTAAATTAAGATTTTTGAATCCAAAAACTAGTATTTCAATTCAGAAAATTATTAATTGATTATAAAAATGGACATTTTGATTTTGACTATTTTTATTTGAATCTGAAAATTTATATTTCAACTCTGAGAATTTTTCATTAAAATTTTAAATAATCCTTTGATTTGAACCTTAAAATTTCAATCCTGAATTATTATTTTGGATTCTTGTCGATTCTGAAAATTATTAATTGAATCTAAAATGAACATTTCAATTTTGAATATTACTATTCGAATCTGAAAATTGACATTTCAATTCTGAAATTTTTTATTTAAATTCAAAAAATGCACTTGATTTAAAATTTATATTTGAATTTTAAATTATTATTTTTGAATATAAAAACTACTATTTCAATTCAAAAAACTATCATTGAATCTAAAATTTTACATTTGGATTTTGAATTTTTTAGAAACTTTTATATTTGATAATTAAATTCTGAATTTCTAAATTTTCAATTTTAAGAAATTATTTGACTTGAATGTTTAAATCTTCATTCCAATTTATCATTTTGGATTCTCGAAATTAATATCTCAATTCAGAACATTAATTAATTGAGTCTTAAAACGGTTATTTCAATTTTGAATATTGTTATTTGAATCTGAAAATTGACATTTCAATTCTCAAATTTGTTATTTAATTTTGAGAATAATTTGATCTGAAAATTGAAATTTGAATTCTCAATTATGAATCTAAAACTTATATTTTAATTCAGAAAATTAATGATTCAATTGTAAGGGTTGTTTCTACAAGTGTTATCAATAATAAATCACTTTTTATAAATATTTATAAATGATGATTTTTTAAAATTATAAGTTACACAAAGTAATTATTGTTATAACATAGATTTTTATATTATATAATTTATATTCTTATTGTAAAAGAAATCAATTAGTGTCATGAATGTTACATTACTTTAAAATCAATGTAAGTATTTTAGATAATAATTAACTAGTATTTGCAGAATGATTTTCTAATTGAACATAATTACTAATAATCTGTAATTTATAACTTTAAATCTGAATTAAAATTTTGGAAAAATTATAACTAAAAAAATTATTTTAATGATTTGAAGTTCAGGAATTATCATAATGGTTTTTATTTTATTTAAAAATTTATAACTAATCATCTAGGATAAATATTTTATAGTAATTTTAAAGTAATTATAAAAAAAAATTTGTTTGGAAAATTATGGAACTTATAGTTGATAATTACCCAGAGAAAAATTAAATTTTTTGACCTATAATTTTTTTTACAAAAAAAATGTAATTAGATAGTAATTAATTTAATTAGTTTATTTTTGAAAAAAAATTGTGTAATAATTTACTTTCTAATAGCAATTGTTTGTTCATTATTTATAATTTGAAAATAAAAAATTAAAATATTTTTTTAATTATAAAAATTATATTTATTTCACATTATTTATATTTTGACGAAATTCTAAAACATAATAATTTTTTTATAATTTTTTTAGTTTTCCATTATTTATGACTTATGTATTAACAATCTATGAATAACTAGATAACTAGGTTGTTAAATATTAAAAAATTAGTACTTATTTAAATAATTGATAATGAATACTTAATATTTTAGTCTATAGTTTATAGTTTGAATATATGTAAATTTAATCATTATGAATTAAATGATTATCTAATTATCTATTGAACCATGTACTTAAATTGTTTTAAAATCTAAAAACTAAGAAAATAAGGTATGAAGAAAATTTTAGAAATTTTACTGAGTTTGTAAAAAAGTTGTAATTTCAAAACTTATCTTATATTGTTCGTTCTCCGTTTCCATTTTGAACATTATAGAAACAAAGGGTGTGGTCATTCAATTTCACATTAATAAATTTGTGCACATGGGATAAGCAATCAAAAGGTTTAACAAAAAATAAAAAAATAAATTATGCATAATTCTAAAATATTTATTTTGCTCAACTTACTTATTTACTTAACTATGTAGATACTTAGTTTGACTTACCCACTTAGATCAACCTATGTACCTACCTATATGAATACATATTTAACCTAAGAAGGTAGAACTTACCTATTTACCTTTTTCTTAAGTAGGTAGGTAGGTGTGTAACCTAGGTTTATAAGCACCTACTTATGTACCTATTTAAGTACCTAACAATTTAATATTAATATTTATTATTATTATTAAACGCCATGTGGTATATTTACATTAGGCCATGTGTCACAATATAAAATCATTTAAACATTTGAATTGAATGTTTTAGATTATTTCAATATAATAATAATTATAATATTTTAAATAATCAAATATTATGACACATGGTAGCACATCATTTGCCCTCAATTGTGATCAAAATAGTTACATCTTAGTCACATGTGACAATACATATATAATAGAGTCAAAGGATGAATTTGTATTTGTTATTTTTTTTCTTTCATCCAATACTTTTTGTCGTTTGTGACTAATTTATTGCATGCGATTTGTTTTAGGCAACTAATGATATTTTAGTTGCAAATGTTGTTTTTGACTAAAATTTTGTCACAAAAACTAGTCAAAAATACATGTTTTTCTTCTAGTGAGAAAACATGAACCACAAATTTATTTGCAAATGTTTGGCACACATCATAAGTCTTACAATATTCCATCACATCCTTCAAAATGTTGACCAATGATACCCTTTTCGTAAGATTTTTTAAAAAGTAATCCTTCTAACAAAATGACCTACACAAACGCCCTCATGGAATTTATTAAGAAATGTCAAAACATCCTCCTTTTCAACAGCTTATCACAAAACCCCATTTTTTCCTTGATTATAAACGTAATCCTTGAAAATGGGCATAAGGGTGTGCCTCAAAGGTGATCCTTCCCTTGAGTTATTTATTGGCTCCATTTGGAAATTTGTGATGTAAAAGATAATCCACCACTTTTTTGTATTATTTTGACACCTTCTCTGCATCCAATGCAAACAATTCTACATCCAAAAAATCATCATTTTCTCAATAATCTCCCACTTCCTTGTAAATTCATGATAACACACGAATATACTTTCTTTGTATTCTAATGAACCTTCATTTATTATTATCATTCTTTCATGCAACATGTTTGGAACATCCAAGATATAGGATATTTTATTTCCAAATAACAAGTCCCAAAATTATTGTTTGATGATAGATGTTTTATTACAAGGAAAGTTTTAATTCTAGTTGATAGAGCAACATATGTGTCACAACCCTAACATTGGGTTCATGCCTAAGTGTGAAGTTCAAGGGCCCATGAAGGCGAAAGTGTGTTTAAATGTGAAACACATTCTCACAAATGGAGGAGAGTGTAAGGGATGAAGCCCAATGACTCCCAAATGCACTCCCACTTTGGGAATTGCACTTGTACGGGAGTTGCAAATGTTTAAAACCTTGGTTGGAAAGGCAAACAAACACCAAATTGGGCCCCCAAGACACCATTAGAAAGGTCTTGAAGCTTACATGCTTCAAATGCCCTCACATTATTCATTTAAACCTGATTTGCATGAGTTATGATGAAAAAAAAGGGAGGGAATCAAATTGAAAATTTGACTCTTGACCACAAATCCTTTGAAATCAAACGTTAAATGAAGTATCATTAGAGTGTATTATACACCATTGGAAAGATATTTTCAAGGGATATAAGATATTGCCCTCGCACTTTCAAAACAAATTTTATTTGAGAAATATATGAACGTCCAAAGTTTTGGGACTCCCACTCGGAAAACCCAGGGAAAAGTGAAATTTGGATGTAATTTCCATGGAAAGCCATAGAATATACTATAGGTAGGGGAGTGGTGCCTCCTCCCAAAGGTTGTCGACCGTGTGAAACTTGTGCTTGAGGTCGTCCCTACTAAATCCATCACACCCCTTCCATTCGATTTACACCAACCGCCCTTTCTTGGTTGCAGGTTCATATCATTTTGAACTCCTACTTCTGAAATCATCATAGTCCCATCCTGGAGCTCTAGCACACCTTTCTACCCCCGAAGTGTTATGAGTTATAAATCGTGCCCCAATTCTCTTTTTCTTCCATTGTTTTCGCTTTAGAACCCACCTTTGGGTCTTTCGAGGAGTTTGGGGGCACATCAATATGCATGTGTTGTTACAATTGGTTCATCATACAAAGGTTTTTCAATCTTTGAAACAAAATTATTCACATTTGAATCTTTGTGTTATTTTAACAATCATGTATTAATTTTTTTCCTTACATCAATTGTTTTTTCAACATGTGATGTTGATCATAGGATGAAAACAATGACCAAAGATAACATCCATCAAAAATTGTTTGAGTCAATGGTCATATATCCAAATGGACATAATTTGTGATTTGGCAGTTCCATGTATTATTACTTTGACATGATTTTCATTAAGATCCTCATCAAGAAAAAGTTCCCTAAGGCCACATGCAATCATCCACCCTTAACAATTGTAATTCCAATTATTCAAAATGTCAAGTTTCCTTCCATGTCACCACCTCCTTCCAATTCCAAGAACCTTGGCATCATTTAGGTGATTTTTTAACCTATGCAAATGAAATAATTCAATTTGCAAAGGACCATCCTTGTAACCAAAGGAATGATTTTGAATGTCATCATTGGCCTTGTTGAAAAGTCCATCGAATGATTCATCATTGTACATGTTAAGTTTTCAACCCCATGCATCATGACATCCTTCATAACATGACTTGACATTAAACCTTGGACATTGGATTATTTAACATTAAGCAAAATGTCTTTTATTGGCCAAAAGCCCCACATAGTCCAAGATCTTTAAAACATTTTGCAAAGGGATTCAAAGAAATCAATTTAACTTTTTCAAATACCATCATAATAAGTTGTAAATTATAATAATGTGATTTTCAAATCCAAAACCAGTAATATATTGATGTCAATTTTTCACCCTTGCAATGTCCAAGACCAATGCACATCCTTTAAGGTGCAAATATGTGTTGTCCATATAATAATTGTAAACATAGTGAGTAGAAAAAAATTCCCATGTACATGAGATTATAAGATTCTATATTCCCATCTCATTTGAACATCTAGCAAAAGTCATCAATTAGGACTATAACATGTTTTTGGGTTTTATGTTTTTCCACCACACTTTGCGAGCACAGTAAGAATCATGTGATTCTTTGATACTCCACACAAGAATCAAATAGAGGGATTTATTTCACACATTTGTTGTGAGGTGGAGGCAATTGGGCAAATGGCTTATTCTTTTCACCTTTGTTATGAGGCGAAGCAAATGAATAAAACTCAAATTCTAATGGATAAAATTTCTACACTTTCATGAAATTTCAATATGCCATAAAAATCATTATGAAATATTGTTGAAATTTATATTTCATTCATCAAATCTTATCTAAACTTCATTCTTAAATTTTCATCTACATGTTATGTTAGTTATTTGTGTTAGTCATGTTGGTTCAAAGATTCCATTGTTGTTTAATGCTTATATATATATATATATCATTACTGTTTTGGGGTTAGGGGTAAAATTTAGTCATGTGACAAAGGAACATAACATAATAGGTGGCATTAGTTTTGTTAATCACAAATTGTCATTAGATTGGATTGTAGTCCTACTTAATCCCATGTTTTCATATTACAAATCATGGATGATCTTCATTTCATCATTAAAATTCATCAAATTTTATCCATGAATGTTCATCCATAAGACCAATTATTAAACTATTTTACTAAGTTCATTTTAATTTCTTCCCAATTCCATCACTATAAGAATTCACTCCTTATTTGACGAGGAAAACTAGTCAAAAACCACACAAAAGTGACAAAATCCAACCCAACCAAGTAATCATTTTGGTCAAATCATGTTGAACATATCCATTTTGACCATGGGTTTTTTTTACTAGTAAATTTGGTTGATTTTTTATTAGTCAATTGAGATATTAATATTTGGGCAACCCAAAAAAATTTGAAACAATTTTTTAAAAAATAAAAATGACCCAAATAATAAGAATAATACCTATGCAAATAATTATTTTCCTAATTAATTGATTACTTTCAATTCATTCATTCACCTAATTATGTTAATAATAATTCATAAAATAATTAATAATTAATTCATATGTATGTGTATATATAGATATACTTACCCTACCTTACCTTACCATGCACCTATGTGTTATAATATTTGGTATATGTTCAAAATTAGAATTGAACCTTGATTTCCATGGCCAAATGCTAATGTCTTTGCCAACCAACACCACATGTTTTCGTAACATAGGTTTTTTTTTCAATTTTTTTTACCTACCTACCATTTACCAACCACCTCCCCACTTATTATTAATTAAACATTTTTAAAAAAATTAATCAATCTTTTTTTTTGTCATTCCCATGTTCATATAACTAATTTGATCGTCATTGTTTTTTTGAAATTATAATGTTTTTACGTTTAGACCATAGACATCAATTTGTTGTTTTGCACCATCAATTTCAATAAATCCATATTTAAAGAATATGCATGGCTTGTGCACAAGCATAAAACCTGAGCTTGGAACTTAAAGATTAATGTGGTTTTAATGCATGTACATGGATAAATATATTCATAGATAAATGATTTCATATGGATGAATGTCATTTTGCATGGTTGAATTTCATTTATGATTTGGATTAAATAAATAAATCATTGGATGAAATTCATCCATGGTTAAAATATAAATAAATTCAAAATTATTTATATCAATCCTCATTTGTTGTCTAAATATGAATATTTCAAACTTGAATGTCAATTAATAATGATGGATAATGAAATTGTTACAGTAGGGGAAAATATAATGATGAGATTAAAACATTTTTTTAAATTTTGTTTAAAAAATTATTTTTGTCAACAATGTTAAACAACTTAAAAAATATTGTCATGGGATGAATGTAACCCCCCTCCCATTTTTCTCAACAACATTATGTATGTACTTTGTGAAAAATTAAGGCACCTTGAAAATAAATAATTAGTAAAAAAAATCTCATTGTCATCTATGATAGTAGGTTGTTTAAAAAAAAGTTAATTAAGGTGCCTAAGATTAAATTTTAGTTTATTTCGAAAACCCATTGTCATCAATGACATTAAGTAATTTAAAGATATTTGAAGCATTCAAAATTCATCTTTGTTAACAACATTAGCTAACTTTGAAAAAAACATGAAAAGAAAAAACCTTCATTGTCATCAAGAACACTTATAAATAGGTTTGAAGGAAGTTGTGGCACCTTTGGAGAGCGAAAAAAGAAAACCCATTATCACTAATGACACTTGGTTAGTTTGCTTGGCAAAAATAATAATAATAAATAAATAAACAATAATGGGGTGAATGTTAACATAATAATATTGATATAAATAAAACATATTGAAAATAAGGACATTTAAAACTATAACCATCAAATACATTTATAATGAAAGTTACATTATATTATTCAACAAATGATATATCATATAGAATTAGATTGTGTTTCATCAAGTTCTAATTTATTAAAATCGTGGAAAAAAA
>Ga0116227_10009897_pt1 | contig 17006 bp, 8 predicted proteins | sample S1TSphgellanicum_FD_89693 | JGI IMG/M metagenome (GOLD analysis project Ga0116227, IMG submission 89693) | Host-associated microbial communities from peat moss isolated from Minnesota, USA - S1T2_Fb - Sphagnum magellanicum MG | ecosystem: Host-associated > Plants > Peat moss > Unclassified...
ATTAACATTTTGCAGACTGAGGTCACTCTTTCTTCATCACATCTAGATAGTCTTCAATCTGAGCATGAAGAATTAAGGAAAGAGAGATCTGCTTGTCATAATTTTGACTCGGGCTGTCATCTTCTTCTTTGTCACAATTACAAGTGGCAAGAAATTGTTGGGTTTTCTTTGAGACACTTGTGTGTTCTTATGAAGTCTCGTCTTGGACATTGGAAAATCATTAGGATTGTGTTTTTCTAATGGGTTAATGCAACAGTTCTTAGATCATCAAATAATCAGTTCTGGGTTTTACCAATGGCTGCAGCTGGGGTGGCTTGGAAACATAAGACAACCTTGAAAAGCTTTTGAAAGGTTTAAAATGAGAAATCTCTACTGTTTTTGTGTTCTGGATTTAAATCCTCAAACTGCACATTATATTTTCAAGTTGTCATGAGATCCACATCAATCTTCTTACAATTCCATGAGAGCAGATATAACTTTGCAATGCTCTAACAAACCTTCATGTTTTGATTTTCTCGTTTTTTCTGTATTTCTTGCCACTACTAAGTTCTAATTCACTTGGTTGTTATTTCTAATCTCAAAGCCTGGTGGGTGTTTTCTACACTGGGGGTAATTTTTCCAACTAAAAAGCAAGGCATGATGAGGGAGTGGGACAGCGCATGGTAATCAGGTCACCTAGTTGATATGCTACAGTTTTAAGGTTAATCTGAGAGGCTATTGAGGCAGGGGATGTCTCTTACAAATTTCAGCTGCATGAATCTAGTTTGTGCAACCTCTTCATTAGTTTATCTTTCAGGTATTTTTCATGTGCATGTGTTGATCATGGGCTGGATGGTGATGTTGTGGCCATGGGCATTCATGGTGTTGGGTGTATGTGACCTGTATATTGTTGGTGCAGTAGCTTTCAGTTTGGTTCAATTCAGAGGTGGGCATTAATTTTGAAGACATTCAGTGTGGTGGTTAGTAAAGAGAGCTTGCAAAAACATATATGGGTTGTTACTATGTGAATAGCAGTAAGACATTTTTCTCCACAGCTCAGTTTTTGTGAAGCATATAGTTTGCTGCTGCTTGTGAGTCTTTGATTGGAGCTCAGAGCAATGTGGAACCATGTAGAAGTCTTGAGCAAATTATTTGTGCAAAGAGACTTTGTGTTCTCTCAGCAATAGTTTTATTGGCTGTCTTTGCTCATTTTGGCTGGTACCTGGAATGAGAAGGGGCTCAGCAGTATGAGTTGCTTTCGTCAGCCGCACAGCTCTCATGTCTGAATACCATCTCTTATTGCTGGGATTGGGAACAGGAGAACATTGTGTAATGTTATTGGACATTCAAATGTGATAGCATAGGGAAGTGGTTCTCGGTTCATAACCAGCTTTTGGGACAGAATTGCTGATGTGTCTCTCCCTGATTGCGCATCCACCTTCAGTATTTCAATCTGTTTTTGGATGAAAAGTGATCCATATCCATTCTGTTTATGGATGAAAAGTGGTCCACATCCACCTGTGGAGCAGGTTATGGATCTATAGATGCTGGTTATATGTAGTAATCAGCTCAAGGCTGCTGGTTACCAGTAATAGGCTCAGTGCTCTTGCACCTTGGCTATTTTCAGTAACTGGCTGCCTCTTACAATGTTGATCCTTGCAATGCTGACCATCAATGTACTTACCATGACAAGATGTGAAAAAGTGTCGCGTTGTGTTCTAGTAAGAAGTTCACTGTTTTGGACAGTTTGACCCTTTTCACTACAAACGTCTTCATATAACCTTCAAATCTAGCATGCATAAGGTTTTTGAAAAGTTAATCTCAAAGGAAACAATAATACAAAAACGCATATGTTTTTATTTTTATAGTCATGAGATATGTTTTAAACCCAAAAGCTAATTTGATAACATTGAAAACTAACGACAACAAACTCCCTTTATTATACATCTCCAATAGGAAGTTTGATGAGGCTAAAATTTGGTATGAAGATGCTTTAAATACTAATTTAACACTGTCTCAATTTCTAAATAAATCTGTTGTTACAATTAAGAAATCTTACATTTAGAATAAAACATTCAAAGATTACATCTAAGCTCGATTCACAATAGACCTTTTTACTTCCAACAATTATATCTCTCCAACAAAAAGTTTAATGAAGTTGAAATTTGATACAAAGATGCCTTAAGTACTAATCTAACATTGTGTCAATTTCTAAACAAATGCATTAATACATCCAAATGTTTTTGAATTTATAACAAAGAGTCCAGAGAACACTTTAACAAAAGAGAAAAATTGTTCTCTGTGTAACATTTTCTCCTTAATCTAACACCTTTCTTTTGTCAAAACTCATTTTAAAATCATAAATCCTTTTCCCTCAACATAAGCAAGAGATCATAGATTCAAAAAGTCACCAATAAGATCCCTCTTTGAGCTTGTTTTCCTTTGGCCAATGAAAGCTTGTGGAAATCTTTCCTTTCAATTAATGGCCTCCTTTTCTTTCAATGGGACTTAAAGATGATTCCACTCTACAATGATGTTTAGAATAAGAATCCTTATACTCAATGAGAATACTAAAAATATTTTCATCCTTCACCCAAGTTAGGATAATAATCTTCATGGCCTATGAATTTGAAGGGATCCATAATTTTTTTTGCTTTGGTTATCTTGATCGGCCTTGAGTTTGATCTTGTCAATTCCATCCATTTGGCCACAACATCTTAATTTTTCATCTTAATCTTTTTTAAATAATTATCCTTTAAATAGTTACCAATAGTTAAAAGTAAACATCTTTTGGTTTTTTTTTGGCTAAGTCAACTTTAGATTATTAGTAATTTTCCTTCCAACCCATGTACTATTCATTTGTGTAATATGTACTAAATTGGATTCGTTACTTGAATAACACATAATCAATTGAAAATAAGTTTTGTATTATAATAATTCTTTTGTACCATCTAAATCCATTGTTAAAATTAAAACTTAATGAATATGTTGAAACTAAAGCATTAAGGCCTTCATATACTTCTGCCATTGGAACCTACATTGGCGCATACTATGCGTACACTAATTGTAAAAATAAAAGTATCAAACTTCTTTTGAATATAAGTACCAAGTTTGTTGTTTTGGGTATTCTTTTATTTTCCGGTGACACAAGCAGAAATTCAATCGTGATGAATGATGCCACCATGTTTTCAAATCATTCTTGCTTCTAAAAATAGGGCTAGAAGGTTTGATGAATGTCAATGTGGAAATGACAACGTTCATTTTTTTTCATGGACATGGGTCCCTAAGTTGTTAATGACGGACATTACTGTTGGCTAAAGGGGCGATTAACCTATTGTCGATGGAACATAGGGCAAAGTACCTTGTTTACACCATTTGTTGACTTATCAAGTTTTTATTGCTATGAACATCTACTAGGCTATGGTCTAATAAATGTATTATTTCTATCATTTTATCCTTCATAGGATTTCTTAATAACATATGGAATTTTCCTACATGTCTACTAGTTGAATATTATGTTCATTTGTGGAACATTTGCTATATTTCCAACCTACTTTAAATCAAATAAGTTTTTGTGTTCAACTAAATTAATAAACTTGGTTTTTTGAATGTTTCCTTTGTAAGTGATCACAATCTAGAACTACACCCATAATTCATGTAATAGTAAAAATGGCTCTAGTGAATAACATTTGAATACTAATCTACATCTCATTATGTCAATATGGTTATTCAACATTTAATATTTGAATAATTAACCTCAATTTACTTAATAAGTTTGAAATGGCTCAAGAAGCTCAATTCAATTATAATTTTAAAAATATTACTATTACATATTTAAAAGGTTACTTACTAGATAAAAAATCAAATATGAGGCCCAAAGGAAGGATATTATCAAGCTAAAGCTTATAATGTTCAATTAATACATTGACCATGCATTGAAAGACAAACTATAAATGCAATTGAAGTTAAGTTGAACAAAAGATAGATACTAGTTAAGAATCTTATTTACATTAGATATTTTCAACAATGAATTCTCTAACAATAAATAGGCTAGTAAATAATAAAACAACAAACTTTTATTTGTCTTTAGTGTTCATGGGACTAACATCTTGTATTGTGGGAATACATTGTATAAGTTTTGTTTAAGGTTGTAAACTTAATTGCTCCATTGTTACTTGTTACACTTGTTGTTTATTTTGTTAGTTTCAATTCCAATAACTTTAAGAATTGCAAATACATCTACACACAAACAAATGAATGAACATGAGTCATTTTCATTTAATACTTATGGGTTATGTGTTGTAAGGTTATGATTAGGCATGTTAGAATTATCAATGGGTTTATTTTTATTGTGTGAGGTAACAAATCATACAACAACTTGAACTAGTAAGTAGAAATGTTAGTTTACATGATAAAATATCAAGTTTAACATCTCATGGAAAAAAGTAATGGGTTCCATTCAAATTTTGCAATAATCCAGCATCATTTGAAAGTTAATTAAATACAAGCCTTATTCAATAAATTTTGATAGTTTCAATTTTATATGTGAATTTACTTGTTGATAGGTTTTAATTTAATGGTGTTGGCTTCATATATATTTCTAGAAACAATGGCACATTTGATATGTTACAAGCCATGAAGATCTTATGTAATACCAATGTTCATTGTTGACATTTTTGAAATATTGATTACCTGAAGGTTAGTGGTTATTATGAAGTGCATGCTTTCATAATGTTGTCATTATGTTCATTAATGAGTTGGCTTACAATCTTTTACAACTGGATTTTTATCTTTTTAGTTAGCTCAAACTTTGAACTTAATCTTGCATGGGCAAGGTAATGGGCCTTCTTAGCAACATAAACAATTCAATTTGAATTTGAATGGTGTCGAATCCAATATGATTGATGGGGCCATGTTTTATGTAAATGAAATGATCAGAAGTAAAAATAAATGGTTGTGAGATTTGTGACTTTTTACTTATTGTCAATATTTTAAATGATTGAGGAGAATTGATTGTTAACTATTATGCACATGGATTGAAGACATCTATTTTTTATCATGTTATTACAAAAAAAAAAAAGGTTTGTAAATAAACAAATAGGTTGAATTTTTTAATATTTACAATATCTTTTGTTACATAATGTTGTTAATGATGTAATTTTTTTTGCATATAACATGTTTAATTATGATGTTGGATTTCATTTTAAAATTTAAACTTCATATCCAGTTTACTCTTTTAATGGGGCTACATGGTCTATTGTGAATTGTTAGGTTTTGACATTTTTTCAAGTTCAATTGGAGAATCAACTTGTTGCAAACCATCTTCATGTTTTGATTTTTACCTTACATGCTTTGCACAACTTGACATTCTAGTTTTAGCCAAAAATTTATGACATTAACAAATGACCATTTAATTCCAATGTTAGTTTTTATCATATTTGGGCAAAAGCACATTAGGGTTTCACAAGTTCAACGGATTAGAGTCCTTTTCAAAGTCCTTTTCAAGTGTAGTTGAAAACTGGCTTGAAATATGAATATTTAGATGATATTAAATGTAACATTTTTTTCCATTTCCAATTTCAAATCATGATGCTATAATACATATAAAAAAATCACAAAATAATTTTTTTAAACAATAAAGTTTAAATAATTAAAAGAACTTTTTAAATAATTACAATTTTTGGGATTATAAAATGTCCATAACATATAAATTAAAATCACATTCCATTCATTCAATGGATCTTTAAATTTTAAAACATAATTCATCTAATATCCCAAAGTTTTAAACACATAAGACTAACACATTGTAAGATAAAAGTCCATATCCATGAATTTTGCAGGTGTGACAAGAAGTGTGGGCAAAATTCAAAAGTCCATTACTTATTGGTTATCCACAATTTTGATTTGATGTTTTCATTTTTCAAAGGTTGATTATGATAACTTTAAATAAGTGAGTCCTTTTTATTATTATTTCAATGAATTTTATTTAATTTATTTTCTTGTATCTAAGGAATACAAGAGAAATTACCATTGTGACGTCCATATAAGGTCATTGTAATGTGCAAACACCCATTTGTTTAACTAGGTTGTATCCATATTTTGGGGACCTACACTATGGTGGCTTCCTATGATGAATACATGAACAAGGGATTATTTTCAAGTTTTTTTTTCACTGTTATTTTAACACCAAATGCAATAGGGTTGTTGGACCATGCCTATGTATAGGATTCATACCCTTGTGTAAAAAACACTACGACTTCCTTACTTTGATAATTTTTGAAACAATGGATCAATGCATATTTTATGAGTATATTTTTCATGTTGATTTTCATTGTTCTATTTACTCAAACCATTATAGCATGCACAAGCTACACTTCTCAATTTTCATAACTTTTATGTGTTCAATTCTAACTAAAATCAAAATGAAATTCCCTTTGCGACATAATCAATTGAGTCAGGGATGGTAGTGGCCAAGGATGGATTGCACAAAATGGTTGTAAATCTTAATATGGGCACCCATTCTACATATGGGAATCAATTTTGCATATAGTGTTCATGTAAATAAGTTGATGATTATTTTATTATGTGTGGTTATGTTTAGATCTTCTCTAATTCCATGTTGTAGAATGAAAGCCTTGCCATGAACAAAATCCTAGAAATTGCTCTTCCTTTTGTGGTTATAACCCTTTAGATGTTGGCCATTCTAAATTAAAATTTGCATCCATTTATGGCATCAAACTTGAAGAATTGTAGTCATGGTCATTGATGTGTTAATCAATGCAACCCAATGTCCTCCCATTAGCTTGTTGTTGGCCTGGTGTTTCCTTGTGTTCTTTCAAATATGTTCCCAACTAGTACTTTGAATGTAAAATCGTGTGACACATGTTTTATGGATTAGCTTCGTTGGACTTAACTTCTAGTGCATTGATTGAAAGGAAAATTTTGGTTTAAGTCTAGATTTTCGACAAAAATATGGCCCATGTTCAACTCTTTTGTGTTATGGACTTGGAATAAATCCAACTATTGTAATGCTTCATATTGTGAAGTGCACAATGTGCACCATTTATTGTGGCAATGTAGGTTTGTATAAGTAGTCATTTTCATCATTGAATTAAGGAATTCCATAGAATCCAAAAATATATTTATATAACAATTTGCAATTTATGAAGATTGAATTCTTGGTGATGATGAATTTCAAGTGGTAAACATTTACTTTTGAAGAAGTATTTGGGCTTGATTTATCAAAGATGATGGATATTTAATTTAATTATATATAAGATATGCTTGGAACATATGTTAAACTATTTTGTTTGTTGGAGGTGTAAATTACAGACATGAATTTGACAAGGTTTCTTCAACAAAAGAATCCATTTGACATCCAATTGAATATTGTTACCTTTTTTAGTTATAACCATCATATAATAACTTTTGGGCAGAAAAATAATTAATAAATCAAAGGCACAATTTATTACATTAAACAAACAAATTACTTTCCTTTTACCAATAAGTTAAGGCAAAAACAGAGAAAAAAATGTCTTAGAACATTCCATTGAATACCTTACATGTTTCTTTACAAAAATATCATAGTTTTTTTTAATCCTTTTAAATTCTAAAAAACAATAAGAAAGAATGAACATTATATATTAAAATAACTAAAAAGAATGGGAATGAAAAATGAAAATTTGAACAAGAATTCGTCAAGGAACCCCTCACCTTATAAATCATAATTCATCTCATCTCCTCTTAGTTTCCTCATCTTATTCAAACCTCTTTCATCAATCCTTAGTTATTGACAAACTAGTTGCCCATTATTATATCTTTAAAAATGAACTAATGTTAATTGTTTCATTTCATAATAAATAGGAGATGGTAAATTTTAACCTATCACTAGTAACTAAAAAAGTACTAAGATGCACACTAAACTAATTCTAATTTTTAAAAAATCTCACTAATGTATATATTTATTAGAAACTCACTTGAAAAATAACTTTTGATTCTCCAACCATGGATATAACTATGTAGTTGTAATTACTATCAATGAACAACCTAAATTTCCTTCTTTGTTTTATTTTTTGATGACATTTTTTATTTTTCCATTGATGTTAGGTTTTTTTTCTAAATGGTGGTTATCTCTTCACATGCTTCAAAAAAGTCTATTATTATTTTTTGAAAAATAATGCTTATATTTGACTTTTTTGAGCTCATGGCCTAACCAACTTTTATGTTCACTATATATATATATATATATAGACCAATGGAAGATTTTTGGGGTCATGGTTTAATGGACTTGAAGTGAGCTTGGCATGAAATCCATTAAACCATGAAATATTATTCATAAGTTGCCATTTAAGATTCCATGTTAAGTTTTCATACACCACTTCTTCACCATTTCACAATTAAGATTCCATGTCCAATTTATATTCACTTCCATTCCTTGGTCTCTTGGGCCCTCAAGCTTGTGTAAAATGAATTTGCATCTTCACAATCATTTTTCCTTTAATCACACATTTTTTTATTTTGATGATAATGGGCTTTTAAGGCTTTTCTGTAAAGAGGGCCTTAAAATATGACAAAATTAGATGTAATCAAATGAATGCAATGGTGACCTTGCAATGCCTTCAAAGTTATATTAAGAAACAAATAAAAAATAATGAACAAGTAATGAAATTCTATTAAAAAATCAATAATTTTTTTTGAAATATTAAATTTACAACAACCAAAATAAGAAATAACAAAAATCAAGGAATGAAAAAATAGATAAATCTATGAACAACAAAATAGTACTCAAATATGAACAAACAATGAAAGTTATAAAAAAACATGCAAATTTGAAATATTAAATTTGTAACACTAAAAAAAGTAATTAAAAGAAAATCAAATTTACAAATAAAAAATTTTAGTAGGTAAAGATTAACAAATAACTTACAATTCAAAAGTTGAACCAATAAACATAACAAAAAAAAACGAGAAAAATGATTAGCAAGGAAAATAACAAACAAACAAAACTAAAAAGCAAAACAAGCAAATGAACCAAGAAGCAAAATGACATGCAAGCAAAACCAATAAACAAATCAAAATGGCTAGGAAATTGGAAATTTGAATTTTACAAATTAGGGTAGAGGTGCACCATGCTTCAACACTTTAAAACAATGTGACATTTCAAAACTTGGATTAGGAGGGGGAGGGGACCAATGTGTGGGTTACACTTCATGTTTCACATGTAAAGGTAACTTGGTTGTATTACTAGGTGTTTGAATGTTGTGCAAGCATTTTCAACCTATTGTTTAAATATTATTGGGGTTTGCACTACCACCATTAGGGTCCAAAAATTTACAAGATCATTGCTATTGATGGGGAAACTTTAGCTTATACAAGGCCCATAGGTGGAAAAAAACATTTTCAAAAGCTGAAGTTTGATTCAACTACCACTTTATTTAAAGCCCTTTATTTTGGGAAATGTATTCACCCTAGGGCTTTACAATTGACATAAAACATTTCAAAAAAAAAAAAATCCTTTGTAATTTTTAATGTGTTTATACTTGTGAAATTGCATGGGTTTGGGTTCACATATTGTAACCAACTTTTTAGGTTGTTGGAAGGTGTTCCACCGACTATAAACCTACTCCCAAAGCTAAGAAGTTCTAATTTTTAAATTTTATGTAGGGTCTTTCATTCGGGTTTTGCCCTTGTTCATAGGGGCTCAAACTTGTGAAACCCTCGGGGCGGTGCTTTACCCTACACATAAAATCCATACATGTAACTTGGCTTTCCATATAATTAAAAAACTCAAGTGATTATAAAAGTTTTTAGATAATCCCTATTATCTAAACAAGGATGATTAATTCATTCATTGATTATTATTATTATTATTGATCTCGATGATGAAAGTTAAAAGGGACAAGAAAGCAAAGCAAACAAGCTTTTTTTGTGCAATGGGTTTGCCACTATGTTTTTCTTGGGGGAAAAAAAAAAGAAAAAAAAAGGTCTAACAATAATAACAATGATGAATATGTGAGACAATAAATTCAAAAAAGAAAAAAATGAATTCATTCACCCAATAAACATTCTTCCAAATGTGGTAGGTACCAAATGAAACCTACATCATAGTCTCTCTCTCCCTTACACACACCCAACCAACTTACAAACAAAGAAAGGGTGTGTCACATTGTAGCCTTGCCATTTACATAAAACAAGGTATCTTAAGGCAAAAAACTAATGATGGAAATTCAAATATTTCACCATGCAAAAATCTAATCTTCAAAAAAAAATGCTTTAAAAGGAACCAAAATCTTTCAAGATATCAGAACTCTATAACTAATTTCAAGTTTCAATACAAGCCAAAATATCATCTTTCCAAAATCCTCATATCAAAATAGACCTATTATTATTTCCTAGGGACCAAAATCCCTGAAGCTACTATACTCTATAATGAATCTGAACACAATATCCTTGCCAACAAAGAGAGAGAAGAACCCACCCATCCACCCTCACTCCCTTTCCCCCAACAACTATATGCTATACAAGATCCCAATGTTCATGATTGAGATCCTCCAGAAACATTTTAGTATTAGAACAGAAGAACTATTTCTCTCGTGTCTTTGTCTTGTTGGTTTCCATGAGTGGGTGCTCCAGATCTAGCAAAGTGGGAATAAGTAGAGCTTTTCAACTCGGTGAGCACCTGAGTATTGTTCCTTCTTTCAATGATTCTATAAGGTTCGCCACGCTGCTTCAGCCCATCAACATTTTACCCAAAAAAAAGAGGTGGGTTTGCTTTGGTTTCCCCTTTTTTTTTCCCCTTTCAAATGGAGAGAGGGAGAGGGAGAAGGATAGACACACACTTCAGAGACTGTTCAGAAGAGTCTCTTTCCTTCCTTGTTGATCTGAGTGAGTTCTGGTGTCGGATATGTATAATGTATATTTCGCGAGGATGTCCATAGTTTGAATTAGGTTTTAGGGTTTGAGGAAGAAGAAGAGGAAGAGACAGGGGGGGGTGGGGTGGGTGTTTGAAGTCTTGTGATTGAATCCTTCTTGTTTTCTGTTTGAAATGCAAATTCTAGATTTACCCATTTCAGTTTTTTGAAAGATTTCAAGCTTGTAGGATAGGGTACTTTTGGGTTATGTTGAATAGAGATCATGGCACAAGATACTGTTTGTTTTCCTATTCAGAAAGAAAGCCAGTGATCCATAAATAAATTTCTCTATGCACCCATCTATTTGAGTTTTTTGAAAGATTTCAAGCTTGTAGAATAGGGTCCTTTAGGGTTATATTGAGTAGAGATCATGGGACAAGATTCTGTTTTTTTTCCTACTCAGAAAGAAAGCCAGTGATTCACAAAATAAATTCTCTATGTGCCCCACCTATTTGAGTTTTTTGAAAGATTTTAAGCTTGTAGAATAGGGTCCTTTTAGGTTATGTTGAATTGAGATCATGGCACAAGATATGATAATTTTTCCTATTCAGAAAGAAAGCCAGTGATCCACAAAATAAACATCTCTTCCAAGTGCCCTGATCTTCCCTATCTTTTTTCTAGTTTTCTTTTGTGCATTTTTAGTGTGGAGTTTAGAATTCAGGATTTGTGTGAGAGGACTTCAATGTTGCTCCTGTAAAGATCTGGAAGCAGATTTTTATCTTGAAAGAGTGGTAAACCCTTTTGAGGAGAAGGTTTGCAGGTTTTCAGGTGGATGTGTGGAATTTCAGAGTGATGGAGAGAAATTGATCAGTTGCAGTTCTAGATTCTGATCAATTTCAATTTTGTCAGATTTTTTTTTGAAGTACTGTGCTCTGTCAGGTTTAAATGCAATCCAAGGTTAAATGTTTTCGGCTGCTGCATTTTCGATGGCTGCTAACAACACTGCTTCTTCCCATTCTTCATCAAGTCCTCAGATTTTGACCTTATCTGTGAAGGTAAGTGCAGATGGAGAGTGAAGGTACCACACAGATCTTCTTTACATAAGAAGACTCTGCAGCTTCTGTTCACTGTCAATGACAGCATGACCATGGATATTTGTACAGATGACTTGTACACCGTTTTTCTGCAGAATGGTTGAATCTAAAGAGGTTGTTTTCCATTCTGAATTGGGTTGATAAGGCTAGCACACTTTGTGCTCGTCTTTGAGAAAGGGATCCTTATGACTTCTTAGTTGCCAAAGCAGAAGTGAGATTGAAGATGATCAGTGGTCACTGGGCTAACTCAAAAGACCTGATTAGCAACTGAAATTTTGGGAGCTGTCAACAGGAGAAATAGACCTGTGAAGAGGATGTGGGAAGCAGTGGCATTGACGGTTGCAGCAGCAGCAGGAAATAACATTGGGAAGGTTCTACAGAAACAAGGTACCAAGGGGCTGCCGCAACTGTCATTAGACTTGAAGGTGAGGCACCTCCACACCTGATGCCCTCCTTTCCTCTCATCCCTTCTTTCTTTCTTATGCCCGTCTGCACCAACCTTTCCCTGCAGCAGAGGAATGATTGGATTCAAAGAGTAGAGTCAATGTGATGAAACTTTGTGTAGACACAAGAAACAACTGAGAATGCTCCAGCGCACTTGATCCTGACATAATGAGAAGCAAGCTATTTGTTCAGGTGATAAAAAAGTATGGGGCAAGCCGCACCTGGGTGACAGGGGTAGCAGTGGACGTTGCAGGGGCAGTGCTCATGCTCAAGGCTGTTTCTCAGGCTCCTGTGAGTGTCACATCTCCTGTTATTTCTTCCCTCTTTTCTCCTTTGTTGTCAATATGCAAACTACATCAAGAATCTCTTTTGTCCTTGAAATCTGACTTTTGAAACCATGTGCAGAGAATTTTGTACAGCACTTGAGAACATGTGAAAAGACTCAATTGACAGTACTCGGTCCTGTATTGTGCCAATATTCTGTACTGGAGCTTTAAACTGATATGCTCCTTTTTGATCCAGACTCACACATGCTGTGTGGCACAGGTCTCTATAGTGCAGCCAGTGTCAGGATGTGGCCTGGCAGTGTTGGCAGTATTTTCGCACTTCTATTTGCATGAAGCGATGCATGGCCTGGATTGGCTGGGTGTTGCAATGGCAGCTACAGGAACTGTTGGTAACGATATCTTTCATATCCAATTTTAGTTCATCAAAGCTTCTTCTTCCACTTGATGTCTATCATTGATTCGTTTTGACAATCCATCACTAATATAATGGATCTTTGTTCCTGTCTTCAGCAGCAGCACATAATGTTAGCAGAGTTCCTTTCACAGCTATGAGATGTTGGCACTCATTACTTGCATTAAAACTTATGTTGCTTTTATTTCGTTTTGGTGATCCTACAGCTGTGGGAGCAACGGCAGAGGGTCAAAAGAATGGGCATATTTCAGTAATTCGACTGCTACTGTTTTTTTCATGGCTTGCTCTTTTCTTTGTATGCAACTTCCCTTTATGGCTTTGTATCACTTAATGCTAAAAGATTAGCTCTGACTTTTTCCTACTTTGACCTAATGCCGACATGTTTCCTGGTATGGTGATGCCTTGCCTTTGACTTGATGTTACTGATGACTGGCAAGATTCAGATGTCTGTCTGCACTTTGTAAAATAGGTCACTTGGTTTTTGTTCTACAAAAGCCTGGTTTGTGTACTGCAACATGTCAATGCAAGCATCAGAGTAAAGTTTGACTTTAAGATGTGCCTTCCTTTTGAATGCTCTGACCATGGATAATACACCCATCAAAAATTTCAGATAAGGAAGATGTATGTTGGGTGGGATTGTTCTTAGGGTGTGCTTGACTGGTGGGCCCGCTCTGGCAAGCGAAGGCGTCAGAAACTGGAATCGCTAGAATCACAGTTGGTTCTTTCTGTAAATTTCATCTTTCCTTGTCCTACCCTTATTCTCTCGCCTTGTTCTTCATCGCTGTCTTTGTTGCTATCTCATAACTTCACCAGTGAATTGTTGATATCTATTGTTGGAACTCTCTTTCCCCGGCAATGCACATTTTGAGTGATTTTCTTGATGTTTGTAACTTGTCTATCAACGTAATGTCTGCAGAGATAATTGGTGCAACTGTAGTTTTTCAGGCATTTATGTCATATATAAATCATTGTACATTTCCTTTGAAAGAAGATCATGATTTTTTTTGCTTCCTCACTTCACTAAAAGAAGGTGTATGTTGCAGGCCTAGACCCCAAGCCCTATAAGAGACTGTTTGGAATGTGCAGAGGGATGTTGATGTGAAAGAGGAGATTGCAGCAGGCATGGAAGCAGGTGCTTGCTTTGGGTTAGTCTCTCTGAACCTAAATTGGTGTAGTGCCTAAGTACTTTGCAAGTGTTTCTCTGTCTATTTTGTTCCTTGTAATGTGATTCTCCCAAGTGACTTACCCTGATCATAGAAAAAGCAAACTGTGCAGTGAATCTCCCATATTTCCATCTTGAAGACCCAAGGTGTTAATTAGGATAATGTCAATATCTGATCACAGTCAGAGGATCCAGTATTTCATTAGAGGGATTGAATGAAATGGGGAGTGAGGTTGCAGCCTGTCAGCAACAGTGTGCAAAATAGGGTTCATACTGGCGGAGAGTGGGATGTCACAATGGTTTGTGCCTGCTGGCATTGCTGTTGGTGTTTGCTGCAGCGGTAGTGGATTCTTTTGTCAGGTAAGGCAACCTCCTCTTTCACATCCACATCCCTCTAAATGTAATTCCCTTTACTTTTTTCTTTTCCCCCTCCCCTCATCCTGTTGATTTGATAGCTCATAATATGTGAACATCCTTATGGAGGCTCTCTTGTGAATTGATGGGGTTGGGTCACATGTATCTGTACTGTGACAGACCAGAGGTCTCAAGGATGGAAGGGCTGTAGTGGTCTCCACGTGTGCAGCTGTGGCCTCAATTGTCATAGGTGTTTTGATGGGCCTGTTTGCACTTGGAGAATCGCTACCTGGCTCATCCTTTGGGCGCTACTTGCTTTTGCTGGCATGGTACATTCCTGCAAAAAAAGTGCACCCACCCACTCTGTTGTTTGTTGTCACTCTTGTCCCATCTGCAGTACCTCATAGTTTACATTCCCAGTTGGGAATGCACAGCAGCACCTCCATTAATTTTCTCTTGCATTTTCAGGTTCAATCATCACCTGCAAATGGGCATTCTGTAATTGTAATTTGTCATACTTGTCAGGCATTCTGAATTTTACTTGTCAGGCATTGTGGATGTCATACTCTGTATTGGGTGTTCTCAATGCCGTATTACATGTTTTCTGATGTTGTGTGTATGAAATTGTACATGGTGTATTTTTGCAGGACACTTATTGTGTTGGGCATTATAGTTGTGCTGTTGTCAGAGAAGCTAGGCCCAATGTTACCCCGATCATTGAGAAAAATTCTGAAGCCAAAATCGAGCATGCAACAGAAGGTTATCACAAGATCTGGTGCTGGCACGGTGGCTCGTCGAGATCTGACTGGAAACACGTCAGTGAATGTTATGACAGTAGGAGGCTCTGCTAATGGACAGCTGAAGATACCCGCTTCAAAGTACAGACCATCAGATTGAATATGTCATGTGCCACCTGGGACATAAAAGAGGATAGGTCAGTGGTCATCGGGGCCTTCTGGATTGTTTGAATAGATTGGACAGGGGCTCAATTCGTGTTGGAAATAGTCCTTTTCTTTTTTGTTTTTTTGGGTCAGTCAGGGAGTGTGCTCTGTTTTCAAAGTTTTCACAAGCTTTTGGCTTATGTTGTGTAATTTGTGACTATGCAGGAGGTCTTTTTTCCACTCAAAGATTTTTTTTCTGCTTATTTTTGCACCGTGAATTTGGTTGCAACAGAATTTACTTGTTGATTCCTTTCACTGCTCTGTTTTACAAGCTGATGATCAATACATTTCCTTGGACATACATGACATGTTTACTAGGTCTTGAGGATGACATGGGTTACATCATCTGGAGGAGAGGGTAGTGTGGATTTGTTAGTTGCTAGTGAATTGGTAATCGCTGCATGCAAAACTAGAAGCCCACTATTTGGATGGACCAAAGAACAGACCATAAGAAACCTCATAATTGTATGCATAGTGCTTTTGCAATGGGGGGGGGGCAGGGGAGCCACCAAAAGTTCCTCCCAAAATACCACCAAATGATTGTTTACCCTAAACCCTAAATCCGGGCTCTAATTTTTGGGTTGCCATGAACTTGTGCTAGTTAATTCCATCAGGTCCACCTCTTTGAAGTAGGTCTGAAAAATCTCCCTACAATACCAACAAACTTCATCCACTTACCTGCACCACGGCTGCCACCTATGTCAGCTCAATTGGGTTTCATACACAACTAAGTCATAACAGGCTTCCAATCAATGGTGCATTGATGGATGCTGGGTCACCTGGCCATGGAGGAACAACTTTTCAAGGATTACTAATCAGGTAAAGATTAAAAGACCCAAAGATCCAACACCATTTCTCTAGTGTTGATGGAGGACCACCTCTAACCAATATCTCCCCACTGTGCTCAGTATGTGACCTTGCAAAAATATTTCTCAAATCCAAGTTTAGTTATTTACTTTTTTTCCAACCACACCCATAAAACTGTGACTGGGACTGCAATTAGGTGGGAGACTACTAATAGTAAACCATGCAGACTAATCATTATGATCGGCCAATAAGAAAGGGAGCAGCAGTGAGATCGTATTCATTGCACTGTTCTCTGGCAGGTGTTAGGCTTTGCTGTGCCTTTCACCAGTCTCAGCAAACTGTACAAAAATGTTGGGCCAAACCATTTTTTTTGACCCAAACCAGTGTTTTGACTTTCCTTACAACTTGCTTTTAAAATTTGTAATATTCCCTGTGAGAAGGGTGGGTGTTTAAAAAAAAAACATAATGCTCACAAAGAGTTGTCTTGCATGCATTACATTTTTTGAAATGGCTGCTTTTATTTCTCATTTGTATACCCGGTGGCTATCATGGGGAAAAAAAAACCCTGTGAGGTCTTTATGCATGGTATAGACCTCGGCCATGGGCTTTACCTATCACATAAAGACCTTGGCAGAGAATCATTCCACAAAAGAACATGCAACTTTGTGCAAGGTGG
>Ga0116227_10009899_pt1 | contig 17000 bp, 9 predicted proteins | sample S1TSphgellanicum_FD_89693 | JGI IMG/M metagenome (GOLD analysis project Ga0116227, IMG submission 89693) | Host-associated microbial communities from peat moss isolated from Minnesota, USA - S1T2_Fb - Sphagnum magellanicum MG | ecosystem: Host-associated > Plants > Peat moss > Unclassified...
GGGCAACTTGGGCATTTTCATGACATGTACACACTTTAGATTTCACTTTTGGTGGTTGGACTTTATATTTTGATTTTTACAAAGTTAATGTTATTTAAAAATATTTGAAATAAATAAATAAATAAAAATGTTAAAGTCAAGGAATAATGGGTATAATTATGGTATGTGCAATATAATAAATTAAAATTTTATTTTAAATTACATTAAGTTTTGTTTTGAATTATTCAACTAAAAAAGGTTTTTAAATGAATTTTTAAAAAAATGTTCACCTAACATTTCTTATCATCTTCCATTTGAAAATGATTTTTTGTCAAAATTTTAATTTATCATATACTTATGGTCATTGCTTTGATAAAAACCCATTTGTGATATGATAATGTTTTCTTGTCTCATACCGATCATTTGGTTATTCTCCATACCAAGGCAATGCTTAAAACAATTCCATTTCATGCGAGGTCACCTCATATATGCAAATTTTACTGTAATGTAAAACATGTATTGTGTGTACAAGATGGACTCTATCTTAGTGACAATTCCTAATTTTGGGAATACAGAACTTTCTGAACTATCTTGAGTTTATTATGGGTTTGTTAGATTTTACACCCTTGTAACGGGCAGGGCCTGGCCTTCATGCTCAAGATTGGTTCTCAAGTTAAGTTTGGGTTGAATGATTGATTAGTGGTCTAGAGTATCCCATCTTTGTCATGGTATGGTTTTCTGTGGGTTGTCATCAAAGTTAGACTGGCACTTGTATACAAGGTAAGAAAAAACAGGTTACATGGAACACAACTATACATAGTAGGTATATGCTTTGTAAGGTAAAAGTTACACAACTGGACTTTGTATGAACTTTTTTTTTGCATTGTTGCCTAAACAACTTCCCTTCTTTCTTTGTTTCTATCCAATGTTCAAAGTTCAAACTGGTATTGGCCGGGTATTACTTTGTTTTCATAATGGATGCAGGGTAAGTAATTTTTTGGACTGCATGGACCATGTAGGTTATGAATTTCAAAATTTTCAGAAAATCGACTTGCTCATTGTCAAAGTTATACCTCCATTTACCAATTGACCAAGTTATCCTGATTCAAACCCCTGCTCCTTTTTTTTCCAACTTCCTAAATTTTCCACTAGACTTATTACTTGAAGTTTTTTTTCAAATGCTACACTTTTCTTTTCGTTCTGCCTATACCCACAAACTCTCATGAACTCTTTTTTTAATTATATAATTTTCTGTTGCTGTTGTTTGAGAGAGAGATCTGAACTTTTTCTTTTTTGCTAAATTCACTGAGAGCCTTTTCCTTGTTTGTTTTTCCTCCATCTTGCGTACTATCAAAATTCAGTTAGGAATCAAGCAAGCAAGGAAGTGTGCACTTTAGTAGTAAAATGGTGTTCAAATTCAATGGTTAAGCATTCAACTTCCAATTTGGGTTTGCATTTTTAACAACCAACAACAACAGAAACATAGAAATTGCACAAGGAAACCAAAATGAAAAGAGCCCCGAGAAAAACAAAACACAGAAAGTGCACAAAAATTGAGGAGAGAAGAAAAACTGAAATCTTGAGGAGCCCAACACAAGGGAGAGAAGAACCAGAAGAAGAAGAAGCAGAGACAAAAGCTGAAATTTTGAGAAGAGCTGCAGCAGGAGACAGGGAAGAAGAAGAAAAAGAGAGGAAAAAACTGAAATCTTGAGGAGAGGAGCACTAGAGTAGAAGGGAGAGAAGAATAGGAGAAAAACATAAATCTTAAGGAGAGCAGGGAATTTCTTTGCTAGCCCTTTTGGAGATAGGGTTGTGAGACTATCTGAGTTTCCTTATAGCATTCCAAACCGTTGGCAATATTGGGAAATATATCTCTCCTCTTTGGGGGCATTTGGGAATCTGGTACAAAAGATGACACAAAGTACCCCCATGAGATGCAAGGCAGTGTGCATAACAGTTACAACATCAAGTACAAACCCAATTCCTCAACACATCAGACTGATAAGCCAGCAGCAGCACAATGCATGAGAATCACCACAGAGGATGTTGATTGAACTCCAATGGTAAGAATTCCATACCATCATTCATTTATACTCAGCCTTACAACAGCCTCATGGGGCCATGAAAATGTTTGTGCAGCATCTACAAAACTAGCAAAGAACATTCAAATACAGTGAACAACATGTATCTAAAGGCAGCCCAACAATCAGAACAGAAGCTAATGGCCATAATCCTGCTAGTCAGGGGTGGGGCTTCCCTGGTTGAGCTCTGCAAAACGCATGCTTACACGCATCGAATGCTTCAAGTACTTTTCAGCACAACGACGCACACATGTCTCTTCTTGTTTGTCAAGTGTCTTGCGTCGAAAAGACTCCACACAGTGACAGAAACATCTCTCAACCAGTGAGTTATACATCTTCAAGCTGCAACACCATTCAAAGAACCAGAGTCAATCAGGCCATGCTCACAAAGGCCCTGCTTTCACATTCAGCACAAAATCAAGCCTAATTCACAGTCTCTCCCATATTGGAATTGAGAAATAAAGCCACAAAACACTGCCTATTACATGTGAAGTGCAAAAGGACCATCATCCCCGATGAGTCTCAACAAAACTTCCACCATCTAACATATACCTGGGATCTAGAGGCGATCGGGGTATGAAGACTAGGCTCAAAACTGAGTCGCACAACCAGATCCAAACCCTAAACTTCCAAGAAGCAGAATGACACTGTGTTTCATCGGCAATCGTGACTGAGCATGGCTTCAGACTTCCAGCTACTACTGTCTCCCACACCTTCTAACGGTTGCAACTGTGTTCCAGTCTTGGTTGAAGACTGGAATGACCCGAAGGACTGGAAGAAAAAAAACTGGAAGAGGGTAAGGATAACAGGAAGACACTCGGATAAAAGAAGCAGCGAAAGAGAAGGACAAACCTGTCACGGACTTGAAGTTGGTCGATCATGGTGGACATGCGATGCTTATCCTCTTCCGGAAGAGCTTCGAAATCCGCCGGCTCCATGACTGCTGTGCTCTTCCTATTCCTCTTCCCAGCTCTTCAGCCTACTTAGAGCCCCACAAGGTAGTGAGGCAAGCGAGATCGCAGGCATGCAATACTCAGCGATTTGTACACACGGGAGGCGAGAGGAAGAATTCCGAAGCCGCAAGCAAACCCAACAACACCCACCCAGAGAAACCCTAAAAACAGCTTTGCCAAGCCCTAGGAACAATTTCAGGACTCCCGGTTATTAAAAGGGTAGAGACGATTTTGAGACCCGCATATGAAACCCTTCAACTGATACTATTTTATCAATTCTACCCAAATTAACCCCCCCACCCCCCCCACACAAGGCAGCAACCAAGGGAGGGACTCACATAGTACACTAGAAAAACCATGTTTGAGGGGGCAAACATTAAATAGGAGTAACAAATTGAGTGCAACATCAGTCTCGATGTAATTATAAGATAATGCACAACGAAAAAAGTATTTTTTAAAATCTTTTGACTATGCTCAATATATTATTAATATTTTAATTATTTTTCTTACACAATATTTTCAAAATAATAATAATAATCTAGTGGTTAGAATGTCCTCCAACCAAAAGGGTTTAAGGTTCAATCATTTTCTCATTTTTTCGTTTTCATGAACAAAGTGGATGAAGAAAAAATAGTTTCTTGACAACTTTTTCAAGTTAGATGTTCCCAAGAAAAAGTGATTCCCTCGAGGAGGAAACAAAAATGGTAGGTCCAACCATGTTTCCTTGGGAAAAGCTTTCCTTGGGAGAAGCAAATTAAGTTGTTTCTGAGAACAAGTTATTTGAAGAAAAAGGGACAATTTGGAAATTTTTTGATAATATTGAAATGTACATTGAGTTACAAGTTTGTTAATGGAAGTCCTTTATTCATTGAATTTATTAATATAGATGTTCAACTTTCAAATATAATATTATCATGAGCAAGATAGGACTCCTCAAGTTTATATGACAAATATTTAATAACCAAGTGCAAATGGGACAACATAGCCACACATGCTTGCTTTTGTGATTACTTTTGTGAAAGCTTTTGGAGAAATATTTTTAGAATATTCTTCAAAAAATCTTTCAAATTTTCTTCTTAATTTTAAAAAATCGTACTTTTTTATTAAATTTAGCAAAAAATGTCATTTTCAAAAAATTAAAATCCATTTTACAAGTCCTTTTATTATTTAAAAGCAAATGTTACAATGCTTAATGAATGCTTTTGTTTACTTTTTATTCATTGGATTAATTTCAAATTAATTCACATGTCTCCATGATATATTAAAAATATAATTATGTATACAAATCTTATCATTTCAACAACAAATTAAATTATGGCTTTAAAATATGAAAAAATCAAACAAGCATTACACTTGCTATGGTATGTGTTATTGTGATTGCACCCTAACACCTAGCCATTCACCCATGCATGATATAATGTACTTTAACATTCCAATGGACTTTCAAGTTTTGTCATTTTTATTCCACCCTAATGTGTTTTCACCTTGGCATTAATTAACATTAATCTAACCCTAACCAAAATATGTTGACATTCATACTTGTATAAAGGCAAAAGTAACTTATATTGAATTAATGACACCTTTTTACAAGTCTTTCCATTTATTTTTATTCACATATGGAGATGACGGTGAACTTGTAAATCTCAGCTCAAATTATTATTTTTATTCATTCTTTATTCAATCTTTTATTACAACCTTCTTGCAAATTTTCTCAATTTCATTTTTTTACATTCTTTTCGCAATCAACTTGTCACAATTTTTTGTTTATTTTTTATTATGTTTTGATGTCAACACATTACAAGGTCACTCATTTTTTTCCTCTCCAAGCTTTGCAATTGGTGTTTGGGTGGAAACACATTATGGTGATCCCTTTATGTAGTCACATTGGAATGTTTTCTTCAATGAATGTTTTTGAATTTAAACCATGTGAACACCAATAAAGGACTTCACAATGTTTTGCATACTATGGTAGAAAAAAACCCAAGAAATAGATTATTAAAAAAATAATTTCTTAAAACATTGTATATCATGGTGGATCAGAATATATGTGTATGCAAAGTTTTTGTTTTATTTATTTGCTTTTCAATGCTTTATAATTGGAACATTGCAAGGTTGTTCTTTGCTCCTTTCCTAGGTAATTATTTTTTTGATTCATTTTGTTTTATTATGGTGGCCAATCAACAAATTTCTTATAACTACAATTATCCAAGTACTAACAAGTTTTTCAAGTTGGGTCACCTTCAAAATTGAAATAAAACTTTTGTCACTGCTTTCAAATTTGAATTAATTGAATGAAAATAGAGCTTACATGCTTTCAAAGAAGTATAAAAAATTTCTTGTTAATATACAACTATATCTAAAGTAAGCAAGTTGTTTATTCACTAGTTCATGCACTTATGGTTTGTGTACTCTTCTTCATTTGCTATTTCATTTTCCTTCTAATTAAAAGTAGGTTTTGTTATTTGATGTCATGGTTCATGGTGCTCCAAAGGTTTCCATTTTTGTTTACATTGTTTTTGTCAATGAATGCCATACCCAAATCTTCTATAAGACTTGTGATTGCATTCACTAGCCTCTAGGTTCATTTGAATTGTGTTGATGGTGGTGCCTTTGACTTGATGTAGTCCAATTGTTATAATTGCAACATGTTCAATGCTTTTTTTTTGCTCATTTTTCTTCAATGACAAGGTTTATTGCATGAAAACAATCAATGGACTCAACTAATATTTTTCTTCCCTTTTCAATCATATTTGCCATAATTTTGCAAGTTGAATAATATTTACATTTTTTTGTTGCAATGTAATCTCTATCCACTAATGTTGGAGTTGATATATTTAGACATTGGTGTGTGTTGTTAGGGAGGGACTACTAAATTATCAAAATTTGGTATTAAATTTGTAATTATGGGTTGGGTCAAATGCATCCAATCTTGAAAGTTGTTCGGCTTAATTATTTCATCACATTTTTTTGTTCTTCAATTCTTTTTGTTTAACTTAATTGGATCTTGAATTGTGACAATACTTGGTCATTTGTAGACATTGCTTAAATTGTCCATAAGGTCTTTGACATTAAGATGTTGGAAAGTTGGCCTATTACCAAGTAATTCATTCATCAATTCATAAATCTTTTGGCCAAATTGATTCAAAGGTGAAAGCACACTATGGTGACCTACTTTGGGGCACTTTTCCTTCTACTACTTAAAATATTTTTGTATGAGTTCCACATTGAAATGTAGTCCATTTAATTTTGAGTTTAAATTTTGGTGTTTTGGTTTTAAAATTTTGATTTTCATAAAACTAATGTTATCTAATATTATTTGAAAAAATAAAATGAATCTAATAATGCAAAGGAAAGGAACCACGAATATATTTCTATGTACATAGTATAATAGAGCTCATTTTGTCATTTCAAATTGCCCTAATATTTAATTTCATTAATAATAAAAATAATGTTTTTTTAAAGTCTAAAAATAGGCCCACATCAAAACACTTGCCAAATTCCATTTGCAAGCAATTATTTGTGAAAATGTCAATTTACCACATGCTTATGACCATCATCATATAAAAAACTCATTTATGACATGAAAATTATCAAAATTTTCAAATGGTTCTCAAATTTCATTTAAATTACGTGAAATGACATGTGAAATAATTACTATAAATTTCATGAAAATTAAAAATCATTTCAGTCATTTTTTAAGTATATTTTCAGTTTTGAATATGTCTTGACATGTTTTTTTTTCATGCAAATATACTCCAAGCCACCATAATATAAATAAAAAATGATTTTTTTCCTATTATTTTTTGGGGTTATGCTTTAGCATAATATGCAAAAACATTGTGAAAAAGATGACCACCTAGAAAAACAATACAATGTGAATACACAAAGGGGTCACCGTAGTGTGCTTTCACCTTCAACAAATGCAACACATGTTTTATCATGTGGATTTAAAGATTGGTACCCTTGCTACAACCTATCCCAACCATGTAATCAAAGATTTTTTTAAAGCCTCCAATTCTAAATGTTCCCCATTTGTTTTGTAGATAGGTTCGTTCCTTGTGTGCTACAAGCAATTTTCTTCAATGGTCAATGTGCAACAATGTGTTTCCATTTTGTCATAACTATTTTGAATTGGTTGTGAAGATCTACCTTGTTGAGATGCATCAATGTGTTTTTCTTTCTTTGTTACAATGAATGTGAAGATTTTCCCATGTTCCTAGTTTAGTTTATGAAGCTTCTTGGATTGGATTTCCATGGATGCGTATGAATTTGGAACCCATGATCAATATTGACTTTACTTCCCCTTCCCCTTGTGTTTCTTCTTGCTTGAAGGACCATCATTATTAGGTTCATTATGTTCCAAGTGACATTGTAAAAATATTTGGACTACAAGTTTTTTGCTTGCACATAGATTTAATCACAACCTATAAACCTATTTAAGTGCAAATGTATTGTATTATGTGGATTTGTATAATATTAGGATGTTACTAATGATTACCCAATGTCCAAGAATCTAAAGATCCTCAAGAGGTGGGGTAAATTTTTAAAAAACAAAGTTAGTACTTTTGCCAAACTTTGGGCTATTTTCTTCATGGCAAATGAAATGTTGTTCGTGCACAATGCCAATTATGGAAGGTATACTACCTAATTGATAATGCATACTGTAATGTATGTAGGAGGCATAGGTTCACATAACAGTAATTCCCTCACAAACATTCATTGAAACATTTTGTAGGTTGATGGATATATATATATATATATATATATATATATATATAAGCATTATGTTTAAAATCTTGAACCATGCCCTATTGTCTGAATCACTCAAACCCCTATTTGAATGTTTTTCATGTTGTGAATGGCTTTGAAATAATGGTCTTATCCCTTAGTAATGATGATTGCGAACTATAAATTATTTACCTTACATGGCAAGATTTTTGGCAAGTTTTGTATTGGGTTTTTCTTTTGTGTGGTAGTTCACATGACTTGTCACATTTGAGGTTGTAGTTTTGATTGTAATAGTGGTGTTGAGTTATTGTTGTAGTAAGCACTATTAGGAAGAATAGTCCAATGTTCAAAACAATGTTGAAGAAGTAAATTGTTGAATTTGGATAGCTTTTTGGTTTGGAAAGACCCATGTAAATTCTACAACTAAAATGCCATTATATTTTTGTGTGGAATTTGGGAAGGGAAAGAAAAACTGTAATTGGCAAAATACTAAAGTTTAGTAAAGTGCAAATGTGGTTTTATATTTGTTGTATTGCATGGGTTTATGATTCCTTCAACTTTGTTATTACCATGACATTGTGAATACAAATATAATAACTCCAACGTGGTGTTCAAATCAAGATTTAAATTCGTGGTTCAAAGGATTTTTTATCCTCCAAACACTTCGGTAATGTCAACATTGGTCACATGATGCACAATGATTTGTGTTTCGGGGTTCAAATCCCTATTACTCAAAATATTAATAGTTGCAAAAACTCCTAGGTTTAAAGTTTGTAATTCAAATTTTCCCAATTTTGACTGCTTCCAATATTTATAAGTTGTGTGCCATGTTTTAAAACTAGATTGGCATGAAGGAATCCCTCACAGTGGTTCACAAGAAACCAAAACTAAAATAAAATGAGATTGTAATGCAATGGTGCCAAATTTAGCTTCCATATTATCAAAAGATGTTTATAGAAATTGACCCAGGGTGCGATTGACCCCAATGTATGCAAAACCTCTACAATTCTAGGCCAAATTTGAATTTTTTGAATCAAGATTCAAAAATTTCACCTAATTACTAACTAATCACCACATGTTTATTATGAAAGTAAATTTTTAAAAATAAGGATTAGTGAACGACTAGGTTTGTGTTTTGAATTTGATCTAGAAATGGAAATTTTGAATAATATTGATTGATATCAATGCATGGGTGAAAACACACTAAAGTGGAGTACTTTCTGGTATATGTGGAGTCCATATTAATGTTAAAATAAAATTATATTGCACAAGTCATATGGCAAGGTTAAACAATTTGTTTTACTTATAGACTTTATCAATTGTAGATAATTGTATCAAAAATTTACATTTAAAAAATGAAAAGTTGAACTATTAATTCAAATGAATAAATGAATTTATAAAAAAATCCATATTTCACTGTATATCTCAATTTATGATTTTCAAACTCTTTCAAAATTGTTTTCCTTTGTATCAATGGCATCACACTATTTTTTATGTCATTTTTTTTATTGAACTAAGCATATTAGTAGATATAATGAATCCATAATCACATGATATGGATTGTGACACTGGGGTTTTGGCATTTCAAAATTCATTTTGTTATGGTAATTCAAAATCTATTTCATGAAATTCATATAATGTGATCATATCACATGCAATATTATTTTTTTGAGTCCTTTCCACATATTATTCTTTTATATTTTGTTCCATGGCCCATGATTGATAATCCAACAAGTTGTGACAAGATTATGTATTCCACTTTAATGTGTTTTCACCCGCATGATGATTTCTAACTAATTGTAAGTTTATATAATTTGAAGGAAAATTTGGCTAGTTTTTATTTAATGCAATTGTGTGTAATAGTGAATGTTTTTATGTTCTTGGGAATTAGTGGTGTTGAATAATTCCATCATTGCTAATTTTATTGTACTTGTTGTTGTGTTTGCTATTTGTATATATTGCATTTATGGTGCTTGTTACATTTTCTTTTGGTCTAGTTGTGGATTATTCATAATATTTTCCAAGATTTCCTATGTAGTGATGTGCTTTGAATTTGCAATGTAGTGTTCAAAACAATTTTGAAGGATTTCTTGTTGTGTATTGATAACTTGAATTTGTAATGCATTATTGTGTTTGTTTTATTTAAAACATTATTTATGTTCTTTGAGGTGGGATGGGAGGAGGGAGAAACATCTTTGTAACTTAACATGTTCAAGATTTGTTAGCCAAAAGATTTTGATTTGAAAATGACAAGTTAATACAATTTAGACCTTTCCATGTTTGCATATGTAGACATGATATTGATGTTCATTTACAAGTGCTTAATGTGTTATTTTGTCATTACTTAATCTACACTATTCTTATTTATTACATGATCATATGTGATCTAAAATTAACATTTAATGTGTGAACACTCACGAGTTTGGGTCTATCTTTTGCATTGATGAACATTAAAAATCTATGTTTTTTAAAGATTCTTTTGGTGATGTAGTTGAAGTGGTCCTCATTTAGCTGGGCACATGGAGGTGACACTAGGTGCCCATTAGCCCTTTCATCAACCAATGATTAAAAATGGGTGGGTCCCAACAAAATCACCTAAAACTTAAATATGCCTTAGGTGGGAATTTTTTTACACAATGCACTTTTTACGTACTAATGCTTGCAGAGACTAAGGAGTTCCAAAAGTAGCAAGGCTTCCAAAATCTCCAAAGACTCAAAACACATTGAGCACATAGTTCTAAAGTACAAGATTTTTTCTTTTTTTCTTGTTCATGTGAGTGTTATTTTTTTCCCCAAATTTGTTTTTGCGAAGGCTTTCATAACATATTCTTGGACTCCTATTTTGGTGTGAATTTTTTAAATTTGGGTTTTCATTGTGAGTGTGTTTTATAATAGGGTTATTACAAGTTTTCTCAAAAGACATTGTCAATATGGATCAAATGTTTATTGGGAAAGTTATATTGAATTTTATGGTATTTTCAATTATCTTAGGGAATTATATCTTCCATATCTCACAAGTTACAAAAAATTTGTATCAAAATGCATCATCATGTTTTGATGTGGATCCAATTTTGTTTGCTATGTCAAATAAAAGGAAAAAATATTCTTCTTGCATATTTTGGATTGAACCCAAACAAAAAACTCACTGAGAAAAAGTTGAGGCCATGTATGGTAAAGAACATTAAAAATGAGAGGTAAAAAATATTTTATGCATTATATAATGTCTTTTGATGCTTTCAATAATTTAGTTGAAGAACTATTTCCATTCTTGAAATTAAAGTGTTTGTAACCTAGTGAGGTCGCAACTAAATATTAAGAAGGTTGTTGTAGTTGTGATTTATAGGTTTGCTCATGGGTTTAATTTTAAACATATGCTAGATAGGTTTGATGTTGGTGCATCTACTATCGAAAATATGTGAATATAGTGTATGATGACTTTTATGACAAAAAACAAGTGTTTTAGCAAGTACATAAACACACCTTTTAGAAAGTGACTATTAAGGACCATTCATTAATTTCAGGAGTTCATAGGTTTGCCAAACATATGTGATGCCATTGATCATACTCACATACCATTAGCTGAAAGACCAAGTAAAAGATATATTCCTATAATGTTAGATTATTATAATTGAAAGAAGTTTCATAGCATTGTTGTACAAATTATATGTGATGTGGAGAAGATTTTGTGAAATTTTTCATCCATTTTCAACTTCCAAAATACATTATAAAAAAAAAAAAACAAACAACACCATAACAACAAAGAACAAGGAAAACAAATTGTATTTTCTAGATTCTTTGGTGTGCTTTATTACTCTCTTGAATCTTTGCTTTATTGCTCTTTAGAATATCTGGGATTATGGTTTGTTGTGGTAACAACTTTTCATTTAGCAAGAGCATTTTAGTTTTTTACAAAATTACTTGCAATTATAATTTTACTTTCACCACATCTGCTCGTGCAGCGACCATGCGGGGTGTCTGCTTCTAGGCGCTGTGTTGACAACAGAAGAAACACTGCATATGCCTCTTCTCAGGGTGTATACACCCTGCATTTGCCACATGTGGCTGAGGCAATTGTCTCATCCCAAAGTTGCATCGTTATCAACTGAAGGCACTGTTTACTGAATAACTTTATCCAAAGGACTTTGTTGATTTTATCACAATTTAAAAAATAACCAACCATCCAATCCACCAGATGTCAAACTAAATTGTATTTTTACAACTTGATTAATGAACTTAATTGATTTATCCTTGTTGTTCAAGTGCATAATTGCATGATTTATCACTCATTTATACAAAGTTTATCATCGATTAGAAAGTACAAGCTCATGGCCTGGACTAGAATAGATTATTACAATAGCTTGCTTTGATGTCATGTTTGTTGCTAGCATTGGGCTGCTTTAGTTCCCAAGGCCTCTCTTGCTAAGTATTTGAAGATGGCATATTGCATATTCAATGTAGCATATTGCATATTTTTATGAGTTTCAAATGCTAAAAAAGAATCAGAAAATTAGTAGAATCAATACAAAGCTTGGTCACGACTACACAAAATGGTGATTGCTTCTCTGAAGCTCTTTTGTTTGATGTTAAAAGTCTTATGCAGGGTTGGATCCAGTTCAAGCTATTTTGACATTGTTATTTCCTCTTTCTCTCCCCCTATTGAATGTATTTAAAGCTTTAGAGGGCTTTGATGGGCACCATAGTGGCCCATGTATCTGTCATTGTAAAGGCAAGATGTACAGAGATCAAAGGAAAGTAAACATAAGTCAGGAAGAGCACACTGGACACACCAAGATTGTCACTTCTTGGATTAGGGTTGGTATGTTGGTACAACTCACACTTTGCATCACAGCTTGGAACTCTGGGCCTGTTTAGATTTGCAGTCTAAAGATGTTGGAAGCTGGCTGATTAGATATGTGCAACAATTCTCATTTGTCAAAATTTGTGGGGTAGGTGGGAACAATGATGCTGCCGGGAGTAGTACCCATGTTCATTGGGTTGGAAGAGCCAAAATTCACAACTTTCTCAATAGATTCTGTAACTGTAATTACAAGCTCTCTTTACTGCATTAGGCATTCTCAAAAGAGCTGTGACTTCTCCTGTAACTGCTGTGCATCAACACACATTTAAAACTTCTTTAAACCTGTGGCTTGTATTAATGGGTGCTTCAATAAATATGATCAATCCTCAAAGAAGCAGCAAAGTCAAGTTGAGCTTCTTGACCACCAAGTAAAATCTGCAAGACCTTATGTTCCTTGAGTTGAAGACAATCTCTCACATGGTCTGAAAAGTTTCCACAGAAGTAAGAAGCATTGACAAACCTGATGTTGCATGCCCTCACCTTTTGAATTGCCATGATTGCAAAGCTCCTTTGTGAGGCCATTGTATTTTGACAGAAACCAGAAGCCATGTAACAATGAACCTAACAGCTGTATGCATTATGATCAAGAGAGAACAGAAGCCATGATGATGATGGAAGGGGAAGCAACAGGGAAGAGGGAAATAGCTTAGGTTTGCTTTGAAATCATACTGCTGCATCTGTGTCATCAACTCAACTTGTATTGCCAACTACACCTCTAGTCAACAACAGGACCTTGATGCAATGAAGAATGGGATAAAAAAGCTCTGTTTCTGGGTTTGGAAGAACTTGATCCAATCTAAAGGACTGGGACTAATAATCTACTCACAATTGCAAACACAAACAAAGACTGTAAGCAATCCTTCAGATAAAATTGGTAGATGCAAAAATTGTACACAAAGTGCCAAGGAAAAAACCTGTATCATCATTGCATTTATCCAAGTGCACTATCCATACCACTGCCAGATGCTGATGAACAAGCCCAACATCACTTCCCGCCGCGCAGGAATGGCAGAAAGCTTCGTTTCTGTGGGGCTTCTTCAATTAAAACAGCCTTCATGCTATCTTGCTCCACTAATCTCCAAGCAACCTGCTCCAATGCCAAACCTGCTAGAGTAGGGGGGTTCTTCAACACCAAAGGATAGCCGCGATTCGTACTCTTGATCACCTCTGAGTCTTCAGGGATGACACCGAGCAAAGGAAGACCAAGCATTTCTTGAACATCTAACACAGACATCATATCTTCTCCCTTGATCATATCACTCCGCACTCTGTTCACCACCATCTTAATATCTTTGATTCCATCACACTCAAGTAGACCAGTGACTCGGTCAGCATCCCTCAGGCTTGTGATATCAGGAGTGGTTACCAGAATTGCTTCATTGGCAGGAGTGATTGCAGTGATGAAACCTGCATCTATGCCTGCAGGACAATCTATGAGGATGAAATGTGGCATTCCTTCTGGTCTTTTCTTGAGTGCATCCACAAGCCAAGTGAGCGCTTTGCCTCCAAACCCTAATGGCATCTTGTACCGTGGTTTATTGATGCACAGAAGCTCGAAATTTGTCCACCGTTTGTCCCTAATGAGAGCTTGGTCCAGCCGGCACTCTCCATTCAGAACCTCCATAGCCGTATAGTTCACTCGATTCTCCAGACCAAGCAGCAAATCAAGATTGCGCAAACCAACGTCCGCATCGATAGCCACGACCTTGAAATTCAACCGTGCAAGGCACATACCGAGGTTGGCAGTCGTGGTGGTCTTTCCAACTCCTCCCTTACCGGACGTAATCACCACCACTCTCGGCGGTTCACCTGAAAATTCCGGCCGCCTATTCCATTGCAACACAGCTTGCGGCACAATATTACCTCGCCTCCCACGCTTCTCGACCCTCAACATTCCATGCCCTAATCTTTCCATCCACTTCCCTTGTCCTCCGCCTTGCAAGGATTCTAACCCTTCTCCCACAACACACCCTAAACTCCCTTGCACAACAAATTCATCTCCTCCTAATAACCAAGCACTCCCTAGAAACCGCACCATCCTGTCACTTACCGCTCTGCGATTCACACATCTTCGAAGCTGCTCATTCGCCATAAATACTTCTCTGTGGTGGCGTCTCTGATCATCCCCTCTGACGCAAGAGTAGGAAGTTGAGGAAGACGAAGACTGCGGCCCTGTTTTGGTCCTGGACTCTAGCGCAGGAGGACAACAGGGCGACAGCCCTGCTGTTGCTGCCCACATTGCTCCCTGTTGTTGCTAGACCTCCCACCTCCTCATTGCTCTCCCTGCTTCCATTTCTCCTCTTCCCGCCTCGCCGCTTCCAACTCCCTCCAAGCTCCCGTGTGTGCTCGCCGAGTATATTGTACACACGCGCGGAAGTTCGCTTCCCGTTGCGCGAGACAGAGGAAAGCGAGGGAAGGAGACGATGCAGCGGGCGACCGAAGGTCGCCAGTCATAAAAGCATACAAAAGAGTGCAGGGCACTTACTACAGTCTGCGGTCGATCCGTTCGACTGGAGGGGAAACAAGTATCACCGGAGGTCGGTGCGGGAATAAAGCATAGTGGGTGCTGCAAGTTGTCCAATGGAGTTTGCGTCTATCCTCCAAACCCTAGAAACCTAATCCATTCTTTGGCCAATGACAATGACAAAACACGAATGAAAAAAGGTGACAAAAAGTGGTGGACTACACCAGTGTGTTTTCTTCCCACAAATTGTGTCTCTATTTCGACGAGAAAACTTTGGGAAATCAGTCTTTTTCTACTGTAAATTCCACTAAATTTGCTGTTTTTTTGAAAAAATGTCAAAATTTGAATACTAAGAAATTGAAAAAATATCCTGGACAGGACTTCTGAATTTAACAAAACAGAAATTAAATAAATTCTTTTGAATGAAAAGGGCGGAGAAGTATTAGGTGATAGGCGTTGGGAGTGGACCAAGGGGGAGAGTAAATCCTTTTTGAGTAAAGTGGGCATTAGGAGTGTACCAAGGGGGAGAGTAAATCCTTTTTGAGTAAAATGGGCATTGGGAGGACCTGGCCGAGCAAGGAGGTGGCTCCTAGCCAGGTCTGAACAATGGCCATTATCTGATGTAACTGGCACTGAGGAGAGGGAGAGTGTAAAGCTCTTTTGTGCTTGTCAATTTGTGTTTCATGCATCATATCAAGCTTCCTGTGTTGTTTCAGACTTTTTAGCTCCTAGTTACTTGCACATTTCATGGCACATTTGGGTAGTCCCATTGCCCTAACTTCTTGGGATGGACTTAAACTACCTATCTAGACTTGCTAACAAGACTAAGTCCTAGTTTAACTTGGAGCAACCCGGAGAACATTTTGCTCACATGGCGTCATGAAACCAACTCCAAGAGTTAATCTCAAAAGGATTTCAAGTGGGACAACATCGAGTTGTTTTGAGGTATCCCTCTTTTGGTGACCTTGAATTTTAAAGGGATAGTTCCTAAACATTTAAAGTGTTTTAGTGAGTTAACACTTTGATAAATGAGGACATCTTTTAATCATCTGTTAAAAGTTTTAAGGGAATAGTGCCTTGCTGACGCACTCCCAAGTCCCAAGTTAGCCCCAAGTGGGGCTAAGTCACTCAATTGCAAAATTTTTGGGACTCGAGGCACGCTCCCAGCTTCCAACACTAAAGGGGGTGAAAGGGGCGTGCTGAAAGCTCCGGGATAGACTAGGAAGAGGGATAAGCTTACTCAATTTCACGATCCTGCATCCAAATCCAACCAACAAGTTGGTTAGAACTCATTCTGCACCCTTTTGGTGTTGGGACAAGCCACGGGCTACCTTGGATTCACTTGACTCACCACGGCCCGGACTCGGGGGAAGCCACCACCTTCCCCCAATATAGTATTCTCTGTAGCTCTCCGCCACATTTGCATCCAAATGGCTCTTTTTCTCGGGACTCCCAAAGTGGAGTCTCGAAACTGTCCTGGTTTGGATTCCCGGGACTTTGGACGTTCATAACTCCTCGCGCCAAACTCGGATTGGGGCGAGGTCTGAACCAAAGTTGTAGCTCTCCTCGAGAACTTTCCAACAGTGTGTTGCACTTCACCTGCACGCACTGGAATTGGGTCGATTCTTGACTTTTAGTGGTCGGGAGTCAAACTACCAGTTTGACTCTCAGCCTTTCTTTTGACCATAACTTGTGTTGCAAATATCCAAATGGCTCATACAAGGCCATTTTGGACATCTACACTTCAAGAAATTTCCAACGATATAAAGAACGCTTCAATGCAAGGTGTTTTGACCCCTGCAATCATGCTCTGAGTTTTCGAGAGTCCCGGAGGACTCCCAAGTCCCATTTTCGGGAGTGTGAGTGGCGACCTCACACTTCCCTCAAAGTGGGGTTGCGACACTCTCCCCCACTAGAAGAAAAGGTCAATGTCCTCA
>Ga0116227_10009901_pt1 | contig 16997 bp, 13 predicted proteins | sample S1TSphgellanicum_FD_89693 | JGI IMG/M metagenome (GOLD analysis project Ga0116227, IMG submission 89693) | Host-associated microbial communities from peat moss isolated from Minnesota, USA - S1T2_Fb - Sphagnum magellanicum MG | ecosystem: Host-associated > Plants > Peat moss > Unclassified...
TTACAACCATAGGCATTGCCTACCTATTACCCTAGTACCTTGGCCAATTTGACACTAATTATATTATTTTTTCAGAAATGTTGAAATTTTCAAATAATTATTTTTTCCAAATCAAAAAATATTGTGAAGGATAATAATGAATATTAGGAGTATTTCATTTGTTGAACTGAATTTTGCAAAATTAATTAATTATTCGATGGACATGTGTTGAAATGGCCAAGGTATTACAATATGTGTTTAGGTTTTACCTTGTCCCTTGTTGGAGTTTGCTCAACTTGTGGGCATTTCAATGGCAACTTGATCATGCACATCATTTGGGAAAATTGGATTTGTAACTTAAGAGGTCCAAATTTGGATTTAATCAACTCAAATGTGTAGTTACATTTGAGTTCATTTTATTTGCATCACTAATTTTTTTGGGTGAAGTCTTTTTGTCAAAATCACGAAAAAAAGAAAAAGAGTTAAGTGTATTTTGGAGTTTCTAATTGCCAAACTTTGAAAAAGAATTTTAACAATTGTCATACTTTATATAAAGTTTCAATAACTAGCCAATGATATAGAAGGATGGTTAGAACATTTTTAGTTTCATATTTTTTTGTAACCAAATTTAATGGAATCATCTTGTAGATGGTTGCCACTTTGGTTACGTCACAAAATTGAGGGACAAAATTGAGGGGGGAGAGAGGGAGGGAGGGAACGATACCTAGTTTGAAATGGACCTTGTTAATTCTACATTGAACATGCAAAATTGCACAAAGTCCATTTTGGAAGTGATAGCGTGCAAATTGGATGTCCACAAACGTTGGGAAAGTCAAAAGTAGAGGTCATAACATGCATTTTTTGCACATGTTGTCAAGGCCAACAAACCAGTTTGCACTTAAAAAATTTCTCTCTCTGGATTTTTTGGTAACCTTTGTCAACCTCATCACTTTAAGGTTGTGTTACCCAAATGAAAGATTAGGGTGGTTATTCTTTCAAGCATGAGGGGAGCCTTCTCATGTTATGTTAAAATGTGAGGTGTCAGCAAGAACATGTAAAAAGCATGAAAAGGTTCCTTCATCCAACTATTAATTTTTTTACATGTCTTCTCTCACACCTCATACAAGAAAATCAATTGATCATAGGTAGACTAACCATAATCCGAGTTGCACACTTGTTCCTTCCCATCCCTACTAATATTGTCCTTCATTTGATAGGCTTCATGGTGCTTTTAGGCACCAAGGCTGACAATTCAATAAAGCTCTCGTGATTTCTTGCAATATCGGATGACCTTACATTAGCCTTTAATCTAATAAGCATGTGCCTTCCTTTGCAAGTTGGGATTCAATGCACATATTAGAATTATCCTAAAGTTATCTTGTTTTTCAACTAATCTTAGCCTTCTCATGTTGAGTTTTGAGTTGTTTTTAAAGTCATTCATATGAAGGACCAACTTTCAAAACTCAACACAAGAACATGCCAACCCTCTAATTTCAAGAACATAGACAAACACAACCTTTCTCTTGCAACACAAAAACCAAAAGAAAAGAAGAATTGCAAACACACATTTTCACTTCTTGAAAAATTGTGCATATCCCTAATCTAAGCTTGAGATCTATTGCAAGTTTTCAAATTTTCTTTAGGAATGCTACAAAACCCTAAAATTCAACAAAAGAAAATACAATTAAAGACATGTCAAAGCCAAATAGAAAGAAACCTCTCATTCCTACCAAGGTTTTTTCAAGTTGGGATACAAGTTGTGAGAAGTTAAAAAGACAAAGCATCACAAACATACACAAAGAAATCTAAGGCTTATTTACCCTACACCTAGCAAAAGTTTTTAAAAAAACAAAATCTCTTTTGGAACATTATTGTTTTTTTCTTTTCGATGACATCATTTTCTTGATCGCCCTTGCCCATTACATTGACAACACAATTTACTTCTTGAAAATCAGAGAAATGAAATGTATGATGCTAGAAGAAAAAAATGGAAGTATAACACGCAAAAACTAAAAGACCAAACCCAAAAACATTCAACAAATGCTCAAACTTAAATAACCATTAGTTTTAATGGGTTTTCAAATTTGAAACCCCTATTATTTTCTTTCACTCATCATGTGTATCACCATTCATATTATGCTTCAACCAAATGTGGGACAAGAACCCTCTAACTTGCCTACTTTATGGATAATTTTATTAGCTCTAAAATTATTAGAATTATTCAAATAACAAGGTACTATCAAAGAAAGTATGATTAAATTTATCATGCATTTGTAATTTCATGATACAAAATATATTATGGACTTATGCATGCATTGTTTGATAATTAAAACAAGCATATTATTATAGCACCCACTCCCTAGTCCTCCACCCCTCAGATGACTCACCTTTAGGTTTGTCAAATGGTACGTGGATTAAAAAAACCCTACAAATTTTTGGTTTGTAATAGAATCAAAATTAAAACATGTTTTTAAATTCTTACAAAGAAAGAGAGCACAAGAGTTTTAGGATGGGACTAAGATGAATGCTTCAAATTGAGCTCATGGACATGTCAAATTGCACAAAATCTAGAAATAAGGTAATTACCCTAATTTTTCAAAATGGTGTACAAACAAATTAAGAGTACAAAAGCTACAACTTGTGTTGGTAACATTGAGGATGATGCTTTCTTGACCTCTTCCTATGTTATCCAATGGAATTTTTTAAAAGATCATCAATCTTTTGGAAAGTTATGCTAACTAAACCTTTTATAAATTTATATTAAACTATTTTTAAAAACTTGCATTGACCTTGTCTTTTAAAAGCTATTGTCAACGATGTCTTCTAAAAAAATTTGTTGACTATGACTTCTAAAAAATTTTGCTAAGTATTTTCTAAAAATAAATTTCATCATCTAAAAACATTTATCAATTATTTTCTTTAAAAATTATTCTATAAACTTTTACTAGTTTCATATATATAAAAACTTCTAAACTTATTCTTCATAGGTATTTTTGAAATTTTCTAAAAACTTGGAAGCATATTTTTCATGGATTTTTTTGAAATTTTTTAAAGATTTCCTTTATAATTTGTTGTCCATAATAATTTATATGCTACATTTGAAGTAAGCATGAAATGATTAAGTATGTCCCTAAAATAAATGTGGGTTAATCCTATTATATTTTATTCATAATTCATGGATGAAGTTCATCATGGACATTGATTATTCATGATAATCATACATTCAAATAACTTCATCATTCACCATCCAATATCTTTATCCATTATGATGAATTTCACATCATTGTCAATCTTTCATCCATAATGTTTATAATAATCAAATCACACACACACATCACCCATGTTGGATTCATCCATCACTATTTTTTACTCATATAATGGATATTTAAGAATTTTTTTGAGGTCATTAAATATTGGCCTTTTCACGCAAAAAAATGAAACTCTCATGAACCTTCCATCCCATAGCTACAAATACTTGTTGTACATTCCATTATTCAAAATTGACTTATTTCAAAAATGAAACCTAACCTTAGTATTTATTATTTTATCATGGTGTGAGAAACTTCAACATTTGTTCTTACAATCTAGGTTTTATCATACATTATAAGAAATTCTTATATTAATGACTAATTTTTAGTTGCAAATGTCACATGCAACTATTACAATGTCTAATTGCCTTGGACAAGTTGCATAAAAATCATAACTACAAAAGACATTATGTGGTACCCAATCGAAATGATAGTCACATTGAAGTACAACTAATACCATTTTTTCATCCAACTAACATCCAACCTATGTGACATCCTCATTTGTGATTGGGTTTACAATTTAAAAATGTAGTTGCATGAGATGTTTCATAATTAGCTACAATGTATCCATGTGTGGTAATAATCCATTCAACAATCTTAGGCTAAATTAAAGTAAGCAACTTAACATAGGTTAAGTAGGTAGGTAGGTAGGTTTAGGATAAGTAAGTGTAGGTTATAGGTTTAGGATAAAAAATCTTGTACATTATAAGCTTCAGTAATAGGTAGGATTATTATTATTTTTGTTCATGGTCATGAGCGTTTTTTATGGGCTCATCCCAAATGGCACATTCATTTTGGATGTTTATAATGCATACCATGAATAATCGTTTCTTTCATCTAACTATATACTTTACAAAATTCAACTTTCAAACAAAGAATATGAAATAAATTATAATGAAAGGAAAACATTACAACACTATGTAACACTATCACATCCTTTATTTCATGCACAAAAACATTATCACATATTCACATGATAATATAATTACTACTTAGCCTACCTACTTACTACCTATTACTAGCCAACCTAATTAATTAATCAATAAAAAATATTATCGCAATATATCAACACAATAAAATACCTACATATTATTTACTACCTACTATCTACTAACCATTACCTAGCCTACATAATTAATAAGTTAATTTTTAACCCTATGTTGTTGTTGATTATTCGAAGTTATTTCACCTTAAATTATTTTAAGCTATTCCACCCTAGTTTATTTTCAATTATTTTAAGTTATTCCACCTTAGATTATTTTCAACTATTTTATGTTATTCCACCCTAAGTTTTGATTTCCATTTGTTTTTAATGAGATTTCTAAAATACTAATACGATTTGCACATGAGCAAAAAAACCTCATTTTTCATTGTCTTAAATAACTAAATTTTAACAACAAGATTGATATGACCATGGATTCTATGAACCTTAAACTAATTATGCCGCTTGTTTGGCAAATTTTTTGAGTAATCAACAAGGGAATCCATTTAATTTCACTGCTTATTATGCAGAATTAGATCCTACTGATAATATTTTCCACCATTAGATTGCAATTATTCCTATGATTAGAATTCCATAATTTTTCTAAACCACCAATACCACCCACCCTATTTTACCTTTTGATATTTAAGCATTTAGATACTATTGTTGTGGTGATCATGAGGAAAATGTTTGTTTCTCATAAAGTTTGGTAAATAATTGGTCATCAAAAGCTTTCCGTAAATAATAAAAACATAAATCAACACCAACATTAGCAAGGACTAAAGATGCACTCTAGCATGTTCTAAGAGGCTCCATATCTTGCAACATTTTATTTCGAAGGTATTTGTTATTTATGTTCTTTTTCCAAGGACCTTCATGGATGCCATTCTTGGGACATGTCACACAAACCCATGTTTTAAACTCCTTACAACAACTTCTCCTTATTATAATGTGTTTGTTACCTTGAATACGGTGTTATTAATCATTAGTATCATTGGCTTGTCATTTTTTGTGTGTTCCCTTGAATATAATGCTTGTAAACAACAACACATTGTCCTTTTTATCTTGTTTCGTTGTTGTTGTGATTTTTTTTGTTTTGAACGAAATTCAATTATTGTTTCACATCAATATTTTTAGAATAAAAAATATTTTTGCATTCTTGACCATGACTTTTTCATGTATTGCCCGCACGGATTATTAAATGAATTATCCAACCTTTTTTTAATATTTCTTTCACTTATTTTCCAAGATCAACTATGTTAAAGGTTGTGTTGTGTAAAATGGTAACATTCCATGCCAAGGGAAATGTTGAGCTCACTATCCCTACAAATGAATTTGGAATTTCCCAAATGACTAAGAAATGCTTATGTGCAATGTTTGGTTTGCAACCTAACACTGTACACATTTCAAAAGATGATGCATATGATGACAACAATAGTGTTACTAGATCTATATACCAAGTTCCAATGAATGCTAGTCAAGGATTGGAATGGATTCTCAATGGTAGAACGTTCAAGGTTGTTGCGGAAAAGCAGCTGAAAAGCTCTTAAGATATTATTGTGACCCTAGGCATTATTGCATTTATTGCCAATGATGTTGCCCATATTGTGGAGGTGAAGCAAGAATTAATTATTAATGTAAAGGATCATCAAACTACATTCATAGATTTGTGTGACTCTTTTAATGAGGATGGAATGTTACAAAACTTTGTGCACCCCTCAACATTCGCCCATTTGAATTGTTCCATTTATGTTGGATTGATGATTTTCTTGAATCCATTTATGTTAGATTGACGATTCTTTTGAATCCATTATACATCATGCTTCTTTGCACACATCTTTTGTGCTTAGTGTAATAAATTGTTTAAAAGCAATGTTGCAAGCCTTATATGCCACCTCAGAGTTGATAGGATTAAATTACATGACACATTGCACATTGAGAATGTTCGTAACATTCCAACCACATTCAATGGTGATGTCTTCTTTGAAATTTTGCTGATTGACAATCCAAATGGCCATTCTAATAAAATGCAACTAGGAATGGATAGAAAGTACGACAACCATTCTTAGTGCAAGGTCAAAATGACAAACATCAAGAATGATTTCAACCTAACATTCCGTAGGACAAGGTGTTTGGGTCTTCTAGAATGCCGAAACGAATTTTGCAATTACTTTATTATGAATGGAAGCCCCAATGAAGTTATTTAGATTAGCAACATTGTTAAATGTTTGACCAAAGATCATTTTGATTTTGGTCCACCTTATTGAAAAAATTGCAATGTTGTGTCATTTTGTGTTAACAAATGTGTAGTTCGTTTGTATCATGTCGTGCATAAGTAAGAAAATTTTACTCAAGAAACAATTCACCTAGGTACACATGAACATTTGGTAATGGAGGGTAGGTGTAAAAAAATCGTCAAACAAATCAAATCTTTGGTTCATCAAGAGGTGTCTTACACCTTGTTAGCTACCCCATTGGTATTTGTGTTTGTTGCAAATGAAATTTTTTGTCCCGACACTTGTTCAATGAGGATGGTGAAAGGCCTTGGAACCTCTAAAAGGAAACAAATTATGCCAAGTGATAGACAAATTCACAACTCTCTATTCTCCCAATGTCAAAAATTTGTTGCATCTTTTAAGCATCATTTAGGTAACAAAGGATACATCTTTAACACTCAAGGTCAATAGTGGTTATGATTACATTCAAGATAATTGTTTTATAGAACAATAGTTGGGAGAAAAAAAATTCATGTTCAAGATGTCTATGGATGGAGGTGGTAGTAGATGTGACTTAATGAAACAAATGCAACCTGGTAATGACCTCCAAATAACTTGAATCATGTTTGATCATGTGAAACATGTCTAGGACAAAACAACCCTTGCCTACCATGTATACATGATCCAATTTATTATAAAGTTATGACAATTACCATTTGTGACATGTAATCTGAAAACACAGATGTTTAATGTGTCTTGTGGCAAAGTTGAACAAGGTGATGTTGAAAAAAGGTGTTCCTAATCCAAACTTCAAGGGTTTCATGGTTGATATTCCTCAAGCCAATTGGAACGCAATGTGAATCATGTATGGTAGTGGGGATCCAAGTGAATACATAATCAATAAGGTTGCAAACGTGTTACTTCCACTAGACTCAATTTATGGATATACACACAAAATAATAAATCAAACCAAAGATGTTTGAACAACATAAGACCTTATACTATGAATACAAGAATGCCACTTTGTTGGAAAAAACAAATGTTCACTATGTAAGTATTTGTTGCTAATGGTATTCCTCGAGGGGTAGGATGTAGCTAAGCTTCAAGAGTTGGAGAATTGGCTCAATTTTTAGCATTTTCATGTTAGATAATGAGAGGCGTTATGATATATGTAACATTCCCATTTGTCTCTCGCATTTTCCATCCCATCTTGTTTGGATGGCATGTTTATAGTATGTTAAAACTCATTTGAAAATGACATCAATAGACATATATTATGTTTTGTAAGATTCACTTCGAAAAAGCTTGCATGGACATGCCCAACTGCAACCTTTCACAAATGATGCATAACATATGCTTTCAATATTCAAGGAAAAAGGGAGATTGATTGTACATTGCAACTTGTAATGATTATGTTCAAGTTTTCAAACAAACAACATTGTATTACCATTTTTAAAAGGGTGGTCCAATAGATCAAGGGCCTAATAAGAATGAGCTTCTCCTATGTAAAATAACCCAATTTGGTGATTCAAAGCAACTTGAAGATGCAATTTTGAAATATGCACTAAGCTCATCTTTCATAACTAAAATCACACACATGAAAAGGGAGGAGATCTTTGGCTTTTGCAAAGGGAAACCAAACTTGCTTCCATGATCAAAAGGGGATTCACATAAGCATGATCGTGTCAATTTTTCTCACTTGCATGTCAACACCCAAATTATAATATCACATGTGCAAATTGAGTAACCTTCTTGTAATGCTAATTAGTACGAGGTTGTGGATATCACCAATGGAGGTGTTGAAGTTTATTGGATTGAGTTTTGCATCTTCAAAGTCTATTTGGTGGGGAAAACTCAATCTAATAAATTGACTACTAGCTACAATGCAATAGTTGACAATATAAAATGGAAAGGTTGTTTGACACACATTGCCATTTCTAATGTCAAAACAACATTACCAGGGATGGGAGGCTAGTGGGCTTCTTGTAACAACTTTCAATCCACCATTGGAGGTTCTTGTTCCTAGATATGGATGGATCTACGAGATTTTATGTGGCAAAACTTCAAATAAGATTCAATTTGAAGTTACAATTGGGAATTTCCCACTTTGCACTTGCATGGATTTTGTGATTATTATTTTAAGCTCATTGGGGAAATAGGGGAAATGGGTGCCATGTAAACACATTTATTATGTATTGTAACATGCCATATTTTGTGGGGAGTTTGAAATTTTCATTCATTTGGAATTGGGATAAAGTTCATCACTTATTGGCTCATTTTGTAACTTGTATGTAAGTAGGAGTAATAATCAAAAGTGACACCAAAAAATGTTTACCAAAAGGGTCCATTGTAACACTCAAGATGGTGTTATATGTTCGTTCCAAGGCCACATATTGCACTAGTTATTATTTTTTTTTAAATTTATGTTTTGATTTGCTAAAGGATTGGATTAATGTTTATTCATAAATTTGGTAGGTATGGATCATGTTTCACTTGTGAAAAATCACACATTACATAAAATGTGTTAGTTAACTACTAACTAACTAATAATGCACAACACTATACCATGCGGTCTAATTATGTCCTCTTATTCTTACCCCTAAACAAAATCACAATAATATTGTTTCTATGATTGGAATATTCCATCAATGTACATGGAATTTTTTTACCCTATAAAGAGAATTTTTTTATGCACCAAGAATATTATGTACATGTTGTAAGAATATTCCTTTAAAAAATTATTGTGTTCACAATTGTCAAGTTCATATGGTCACTATTCACATTCCCATGGTAGCTACGTTGATCAAATGTAGAGAAACCAACAAATGTAATCAAGCTCCACAAAGTTATTTGAAACCTTATTTAAATTCTCCTACACTTGTATGATTTTGCATGTGTTGAGAATTATTAACGAATTGTAATTATATACACCTTCCACTAAAAAAAACTAGTTTTTTCTTTTCCTTCTTCAACCACAAAGAAACAAAACACTTTGTATTTGTAAGCAAAATTTTGTGTCACAACCAACTGTGTGCAAAGTGTATTGAAGTATGTTGTGACCAAAATTATATGCACAAAGGTGCTCTTCAAGAACACTACTACCTAGAAATAGGAATGATGGAATAAATGAAAAGGAAAAGAATCAATAATAATTCCTTTTTTGTGTTATGACCACAACAAACACTTTGCTACTAGAACCCGAATCAAAGATATGAAAGGAACTAAAGAAATTTTCCTTCAATCTGCTCTTCAATTCATTTACGACTAGGTTCTAGTGGACACATGAAAGATTAATACACATTGGGTGCATTAGGAAGTTGAATGTCTATTGCTTTCAAAATGTCAAAACCCAAAGCATTCTGCATCAAAATTTGACCTTCCTTGAATCCTTTCACATTTACCTTATGTGAAATGCAAACACACATGCTTATTTTTTCATTATTAAAAATGCTACTTGCACCAAATTTAATTAATTCATTGAAATTCTTTAAAAAATATGGTCATGATGGGTACCACTCTAGGTTCATGGACAAATCATATGTATGTTCCCAATAGTTCATATTCCATTCATCTAATTGTCAAAGCTTCTCTAACCTCTCTATAGTCTAGTCAAACTCCTCTCTAATGCATTTTGAAAGTTTTTCTTCAACCGCCTAGGCAATTCAATCAAGTGTGCACATAGCTCACAAAAGTTGTGGTGTGGAGAAGTTGCAAAGATTGCACAACATGACATACCAAGAAAAAAAACTTATAAGAAAAATGGCAAGTTATGGCTATGGTGTGAACAAATCACAACAAAAGCAAAGCAAGAAGGTCAATTGACCAAGATATTAAGGAAAAATTAAACAACAACAAGGGTAAAACGTGTGCAAACTTTGATAACTTGTTCAAATTTGCACATGTGTGTGGTTTGATTATTGGGTCCAATCAATTCAGATCAATAGTCCAAATCCATTTGATTAAGGAATTTTTTCAAAATATGACTAAAGAAAGAAAACGGGCTCCTTTTTGTCATGGATGGTACACCTTAAAAAAAATTCACCCTAACATTGTTACATCACAATGAATAATTTAAGTTAAAAGCAAACTTGTGTACATAGATTGTTGTTTTCATGTAAACAATGCATGCTTCAATTAGACAATAAATTTGTGGGAATGTAATGACTAGTGTTGGGTGGTTCACATTAGTTTTAAAGAACTATTGGTTTTGATTCTTAAGCCCATGTGTCAGAACTATCGGTTCTTACTTTTAAAAAAACAGTGGGCTTACAGAACCATCTCAAGTATCAAATTTTTTCCAAGGAAAAAAAAATCTAATTTTCAAGCTTGGCGGTTTTCAACAATTCGAGAACAACCAATTTTCTCATCCAATTCTCAAAAGTCAGATCTCAAAAATTTCAATATTTTTTTTGGTAACTTATTTTGTACATTATTTTTTGGACAAAATAATAGACTTTGAATATATTTTTAGCAATTTATAAATCGACAAATTCATTTATTTCAAAAGTTCCTTCAAATTGTTCCAATTCCTCTTCTGGGTTTGCATCTATCCTAATAAATTTAAAAAGGTTAAAAGGGGATTTATAACCAACTCTACAATCATTGGGCTAATTCTTGTTCACATAAATTAATTTATTTAAGTTTTTTGATTGTAAATGACATCTTTTCAAATTAGTGAAGAATTTAGCCAATGAAAAGATCCTTTAAGTTTTTATTTGAGAACCAACAATCCTTAAAATATGACAAGCAAGAAACCCAATTGTGGGAAAGATGGCTTCATGTTTCTCCCACCATCAAAGGGGACACTTGATCTCCTTCACATCCACTTGATTACATGATAACACAGAAAAACCAACAATTATTTCTTAACAAGTTTTTTTGTTATCTCAATACTCCCTACTATCATTTGAAAAATATTCAAATTGTTGTCATCCTCCACTTTATGGTTAGCAAAACCATTATCAAATTCTATCAATGGATGCAAGTGATAATAACATTTCATGAGCATAAGATATAATGACGTTGTATCATATTGCTCAACAATTGCTACTCCTTGATCACGACCAATGAAAGAAAACACTAAGTGAAGACTTTTATATCTTGGATCCAACATTAAAGCTAACATATATATTATGTGTTTTCTTTCATCAAATTTTTTCAAGAAGGAAAGAAAACTATTTAGAACTCCACATACCTCTTTTCTAATGTTGGAAGCCAAACAAATTAACTTAAGTGCCACACTAGGACCCTTTTCCATTAAGGTCTGAAAAAATGGTGGATTTTTTGGTTATTTTCTCAATTTCAAGCTCATGGAAATGGCAGAATGAAGGGCATCACTTAACAACTAATGTCCCCTAGATTGGTTAAAAACAAAAACAATTATAATAAGGGAAAGATGATTAACAACAATTTCACAAATATGCCATGTCAAAAGGGGTGGAACTCAAGTTGTCATCCTCATTGAACTTTGCCTATTATAACAAAACATTATAACATTCTTGAACTACATAACCTCTTGAAAAAGAATGACTTTGTTAGCAAACTTGCAAAAAAAAAAATAGTAAATGTTCAATATCTACATTGTAATAAATTTTAACAAAAGTAATAATAAACAAGAAAATATTAAAATTTTGATGATAACCTTATTTTAACTATAGTGTTTAGTTTTCTTTAAAGAAGATTCGAATATGTTCAAGCCTTGTTCCATTTTTATTTATCTTTCCTTGACTTTTATAGCCAAGTTATGCATTTTTATAAGTCAAATTGTGCAATTTTGACATATACATATTTCAAACCCTTACAAACCTTTTCATCAGCTATAGCATATTAACGGGCCTTAGAGAATGCATGGCCAAAACTAAAATATCATAACTTACAACAACCTTTTTAAAGCTACATTCATAGTATTTAAATTAGATTCTTCATCTTTAACATAAGCAATGACTTTTTTCTCAAGTCATACTTTCCTAACAAATTAGTTAAGTCTTTGGCTAACAATGCATGCCCAAAGATAGAAGATGCTTCAAAAAGGCCAATTGCAATATGTTTTGGTTACTAATCAAACCCCAAAAATTTAATAATAAGGGCAAAAATGTTATAAGCCCCTTTTGACAATCACAAATCAAAACTTGCTGTTACAAAATAACAATATGCCAAAGTATGTATGACATACACTTGTTTAGTTTTTTCCACCAACTCTAGCAAAATTTCTCTTGAAAACTATTTTCTAAAAGGAAAAACAACCGTTGCACACAAATGTAAATTAAATCTTTTAAACCATTACCTTTCAACAAGATGCATAATTGACAAATGGTTTTTAATAATTAAAAGAGCTAAATTTTCTAAAAACTATTTTTGTTGCACATCATATTTCTTATAAATTTTTTTGATAGCAAAAAAATCAAAGATAATGGTACCATTTACATGAGGCCTTTTCTTTGCATGTTATCTCTCATAAGGTTCTTTTAACATATTTCTTATTTCTTCATCAAACATTTTTGCAATCATATAACGGTATGCATAAACATGTTTTTTTAATGCATTAATTCCATTTGCATTGTTATACAAAATCAAACCTTTCCTTGCTTGTGTTTTGACATTTGATATTAAAACTAAATTGGCATAACAAAAAATGCATTTCATTAATTGAAAACACTTAACATCCACTAAATTATTGTCATTTACATAATAAAATGACCAACATAATGCATTTCTACTATCATGTCTCCATTTTTTTCTTTGAAAATGTAAATTTTTCAAGTTTTCTTTAATTATTCCTTCCCCCTCATCTATATTAATACTTTCTTCTAGTTGCAAACTTGGCTAAATTTCAAACTTTTATTCCATTCTTTCCTTTTCCATTACAACATCATTTAGATATATTTCATCATTATTATTCATTTTGGGATGACTCTTCCATTATCAGTTGCAAGATGAAATTTTACAAAATGATTAGTGAAAAAACCAAAAAATAATATGTGAACTTTTAGGCTACCTACAAGCAAATTTAGAAAAACATTTATAATCTTCAAAAGCATTTACAAAGGGCATTTACAACAATGAAGTGCAATGTAAAATTAAAATACAAGTTAGAATGTCAAAGTTGAGTTTGGGAAAAAAAAAATCTTGCAACCAAAAAATGAAAAACAAAAACTCAAAAGTTGAAACCAAAAAAAACTAAGTTAAATAAAACCAAAAACATCAACAAAAATTTGCAAAAAAATACAAACAACAAAACTTTTGAATGAGAAAACTTGCCTTATTTTTTTAATATGACACCTTGTGCTCCAAGCTTTAGAGCCTACACATGGCAAGAAGGGGGGGCAATACATCACCTCAATAAGCAAGTAGCAGTAACGCAAAACAAAGAATGACAAACCATAGCAAGGAGCAGTAACACAAGGGAGGGTGAGGTCATGAATACCTAGAAATGGTGTGGAGTGACAAAGCAACAATGCAAGGCAACATGACCACAACAAGTAGTAGCAACGCAAAATGATAGACCACAACAAGTAGCAACAACACAAGGTGATAGACCACAACAAATAGGAGTAAGGCAAGGTGATGAATCGCATCAAGCAATAATAGCACAAGGTGAAGGACGACACACCACCATAAGTAATAACAACACAATGTGAAAACACAAGGTAAAGAGCAAACAATAGTAAAAACAAGGCAATGAGCAAATGCAAAACAAAAGAACAAAAAACAAAAAAAAATGAAAAACAAACAAAGGTAAAAAAACCTCTTGGGTTTTATATCCCTCTCCTTTTGTGGTCTCCCCTAATGGAGGCACTACCCTAAAACTTTTAACATTAAACCTAATTTCAACCTACCCATTTTCCCTCCTGGACTTTGAAAACCGGATTGAGGTTTTCATGTGAAAACCCATCCAATTTTTTTTTTTAATAAAAAAAATTCCAATTCCAATTCTCTTAGTTGGTTTTCACATGGAAGAAAACCTTAAAAACAATTTTTTGCCTAGTTTTCACCCAAAATGAGAATAGTTGATTTTCAACTTGAAAACTAAACTTTAAACTAATATGAAAACCAAATCATTGAGTGAGAACTACCCAACACTAGTAATGACCTCATGGGTGGGCATGTTGTCTTGTGAATTAATGGCCTTGTGGAAGGCATGCCCATACAATGGAAAATTTCATTAAAAAATTCTCCCATTATATTGGCATAATATTGAATATTGCCTTATTATTAGGGCCTTACCTTACAATTGTATAAATTGTTAATGTCATCATATATATTTCTTATATTGAAAAGCCATTAAAAACCAACAAATTTCGATATATGTTTTAAAGTCAACCTATAAAACATTGAAAAACATTCCTTGCATTATAAGAAATCACACCTTTTCAAAAGGTTCAATCCAATTAAAATGTCAAGTCATATATCTAATCAAAATGGACAAATAAAAAAAGGTTAGTCAAAATAGCTATGGCTTAATCAAATCAACTATATTGATTTGACATTTTGTCAAATTGGCTATATTGATTTGGTTAGCTAACTTACTTGCTAAGGAAATAACCTAGGCTTAACTGTGCTAACTAGGCTAAACTAGGTTAGGCTATTATTTTGACTACCTAAACCTTGGTTGGCAGTCACATTTTCTCATTAGTTTGAAAGTTAGGTCACCTTTGAAAATGGAAAATTTTATCCCATTTAAAATTTGCAATTTAAGTCTTAGGTTTGTGATTAAAGTTAAAACAAAGACAAGTAAACAAGCTAAAGACATAATCAAGACTAAGAATGAAACATTCTCAAATACAAATGTGTTTGTGAATTAAAAAGATGCACTCCCAAATCTCCCATATGGCACTCTCATTTTGGGAGTTGGAACTCTCTTTATGAGTCTCAAATCTTTGGATCAAGGTTTGAGGAGGGGCAAACCTTATCCAAATCAAGTGATTTGTGGTTCATAATTGGAAAGATTTTGAAAAGGGTTACAACATTGTGAGGCTTGCATTCCCACAACAAAATTGTTTTTCAAAAGGTGTATGTTTTCATTTTAAGAATTAGGACACAAATCATATAAAAAAGTCCCAATCACCTAAATGTTGATTTAGAAGGCCAAATTATATCCAATTGAAGAACTTGATATGGCTTCGGAAAAATGTTGAAAAAAATACAAGATGTCATAATCACATGTTTAAAATTTGTATAGTTTTTAAAAAAAGTTATGACTCCTAAAGTTGTGGGACACAAAGATGTCTTAATTTTGAAAGAGGATTTTGAAACTATCGAGAAAATTTCCACTGGAACATGGTCCCCCTGAGACATGCAAAATATAGTATTGGTGCATCCCTTAAGAAGTTGGGTCACGATGTTGGGCCATGTTGAGTTCCTATGTGCATATGGTAAATCGACAACTTGATTTTAGTTTTTAAATCAAGTTCATGAATTTAGTGATCCATCCATTAACCACCTTCTTTGTTTATTTGTGCAATCTTGGTGACCAAGAAATTCACGTGTAATGTTTTGCATTTTAGTCATCTCAAATCACTTGCACCCCAATCTCCATCATGAGAAGTTAGGGAACATGCCCTAAAATTTTAAGATTTCTGTTGTTGTTACGATTTGAGAATTTGTCATCAATATCACTTGACAAACCCAAAGGTGAATCAATAAAATGATGAACCATTTAATCACATGCAATTCCAAGTGTTTTTCCTTAATATGTATTTCCCACATGTCAAATGATTTGCAAGGGGGGGGGGGAAAAATTATAAAAGAAATCTAGATTTTTTTTAAAAAGGTGAGTTGGTCACTAAACGCCTACTCACTAATTAATCAATGATTTACAACTTGTTCATTGGAGGCTCATAAAATCTCCAAAGAATTCACACCAAAAACAAAAAAAAACGAAAGGGGTTGGTGGAGCCCCACATGAACTTTGTTTAGAGCAAGTGTAGGCAGTGTAATCAAGTGTGTAATCTAGGAATCTTGTAGGCAGAGCTACCTCTTAGCTCCTACAGCCTTGTGATGTACATGGGTTTAGGCTTATGATGACATTTGCTTCATTATTTACAATGGGTAAGGCCCAAAAGTGGGGGAACATTCCCAAAATGTCATCTTGTCCTAAGCCCCTTTGTTCATGCCTTCACCCTGGGGCCTTACCCTACACCAAATACCTCACTTTTTCTTTAATCATAACCAATGTTGTGTGGGTACCCACTTTGGTGTGTAAGAACTGCTGGTTCTAGTTCTGATTGGAAAGAACAAAGAACACACATGGCGTAGGGATTGATTTTCAAAACTGGAACTAGAATTGGAATTATTATTATTATTATTATTATTATTTGAAAAAACTATACCCAGAACTGGATTTCCGACTCTATTTTTGTAGAACCAGAACCAATATCTGAACCAAACTGCCAAGATATGTTTTCAAAAAGAAAAAAAAAAAAAAACAGGGGCTGGAAATGAAAGTTACCCCTTGGTTTCAGAAAAGGTTAGTAAAAACTGGTTTTAAACCAACAAAAATACTGAAAAATAGAA